>Ga0310691_10004369_pt1 | contig 15968 bp, 9 predicted proteins | sample 176DNAGHGlowgp2_FD_203887 | JGI IMG/M metagenome (GOLD analysis project Ga0310691, IMG submission 203887) | Sheep rumen microbial communities from Palmerston North, Manawatu-Wanganui, New Zealand - 1766 DNA GHGlow gp2 (v2) (version 2) | ecosystem: Host-associated > Mammals > Digestive system >...
TAATTTCATATCTATTTCGTACTTCAGGAGGTTTAGTACAAGCAATATTTGATAAATATCTAGATGGTAAACATTTAGGAAATCCAAATCTATGTTTAATAACATAATCAAATGAGAACACAAATGAAGGAGAATTTGAATAAATATAGATATTATAAGGTTTCAGATCAGCTGAAGCTTTTGCCGATGACTTGCTACTATTAGGTGGATCAAATTCTATAATAACATCATAATCTATTTCTGTAGGATATTTATCATTACTTTCAGAAGGTACTTTAAAGAAAAACATATATCTATCTGTATATTTATTGTATACACAAGCTACCTTTATTTTACTAGAATAATATTCATAGTAATGCTTTTTATAATTTTCCAAAATAGGTTTTAAATTAAAAACAGCATTACCTTTCATAGGATTTATAAAATCATCAACGTTTAATATATTCATAAACATATCCTCTTTATATTATAAAGTCCATAATAAAAAGAAAAAAAAGAGGAGCACATTATGTGCTCCTCTTCATTGTCTCAGAATGTTAACGATTACTCTTCAACTACACGAAGATCTGTGAACATACACTGATCAATGATATCTACATCATTGTCAAACTGTACCCACTTATTGTCTTCTCTAGGCGCACCAAGCATAGTGCACAAGATTTCAACATCTCCTTCATACTGGAAGAATGTTTCAAACTTAGGCATCGTCATACCATAGTTAAACTCTTCCTTCTTGATAGTTGTTTTTACACCATCTGTGACAAAGATCTTTCCTCCGAAAGCTTTATAGTCGCGGAGATTGATATCACAGATGTAACGAACCAGCTTAAAGTTGTCGTTTTCTTTTAACATTTCCCAGATGATACAAGCAAATCTTTTTCCAAAGTTAATATCATGATGACTGATTGGATCGAATTTTACACCCTTTCCAAAAAGATTCATCTTACAAACATTGAGATTTGCTTTGTTTACGTATGAGATGTCCTTCTGTTTGAAGTCCATTGTTTCATTTGCATACAGACCTGCAGAAATTGATTCTCTTGCAGATTTGTTAGCATTCTTAGACTTACTGTATGTAAGAGACTGGAATCCCTTAAAGCATACATAGCCTTCGCCCTGTTTTGAACTGTCGACAATAAGATCTGCATAATTTCCAATTCTTACAAGGAATTCTACAGAACCGTCAGAGACAGTATTATTTAACAAAGCAGCTGTGTTCTTAAATTCCTTAGCAACTTCATTGATGCTTTCATGGAATGGAACATGAACGCTGATCACATTGTAGAATTTTTCAGTTTCAACATACGATGGTGTTTTAACTTCTCTTACAATGATATCAGGATCATCGATTTTGTTCAATGCAGCTTTTACGTATGAAATACATTTATTCTGCTCATTAACAAAATCTACATCGTTATTCTTCATTACAAATCCGAAACGGAATTTTTTCATGAGAACAGTCGATACAAATCCGTTAGGATCGAGACCTAACTGGAATCCTTCTTTCCTGAATTTATAGAAATGAGCTTTAATATTCTCATTTCCTTCTTCTGGAATTTCAGCAGTTTTAGCATCATCCATGATATTAAGTTCTGCTGAAGCATCTGCAGCAGCATCTTCATCAGCTTCTACAGATTCCTCTTCTTTTACTTCGACAACCTTACCCCCGTTGTCTTCTTCAGAAGTTGTTTCTTCAGCAACAGTTTCTGTTGATTTCTTAGAAGACTTTCTAGTCTTCTTAGGTTTTTCTTCTACAGTCTCTGTAACTTCCTGTGTAACTTCTGTTGATGTTTCTACTGCAACATCTGCAGCCTGTTCAACAACTTCATTCTCAGTTGTTTCATTTGCCATAGGTGGCCTCCTTAATAAATCGTGTTTGAGTTTATCAATCTAATATAAACATTAAATTGTTTTGCTCATTATAATAATATATTAAAGAAAAATAAATAAAAAAAGAATGATGGGACTCGAACCCATGACACTTCCAGGCCCTTTCGGGCCACGGAATGCTCTACCAACTGAGCTACATTCTCAGAAATAAAATATATAAATAAAATTCCTGGCTAGCAAAGCCAGGAATCTTTTATTATACTAAATCATCAGGATCGAAAATGCCTTCAAGAGATTTATACTGATCTTCAGAATAAAGATCATAATCTGTAATTCCTAAAGCTTCCTCAGAAGTTTTTTTATCTTCAGAATCGTTTTCAGTATCTTCTTCTTTATGACAATCTTTACAAGTACAATCTTCTTCATCAGCTTCTTCTAATGAATAAGCAGGATCATCAAACCAAGCTTCTATTGATGTTTGCTCAACTTCGAGATCATCTTTATTTCCAGGAGTTACAACTCCTCCAGATGAAGCTTCTTCATTATGAGCAGAATCATCCTGAGAAATATCAATATCTTTAACTTCAGAATCTTTTCCAGCATCTTCTTCAACTGTAGTTTCATCTTCAACCAAATCAGTCATAGAAACTTCATCAGTTTCATCTGAAACTTCCAAATCTTCTTTACTAGGAACATACATTTTTGGATCAATAATAGCATTACAGAAACGTTTAAGAATAACTTTTCCATCTTTGCTTTTGAATGCTACCCATGAAGTAAATATATGTAAATCTTTACGTATATTCTTTTCAATAAGCTTTTTCTTCAAATAAGAAACTACTTTTTCTTCAATAACACCTAATGCTAATGAACTAGCACCTAACACAGCGCCACCAGCAACTGTACCAAGTGTAGGATTAAGTGTATGAAAAGTTGTTCCAATAAATGTTGCAACCGTTGCAGGAACAATGATTTTGAATACTGCAAAAAGATTAGCAATTCCACATGCTACTAAAGCAAAAGCAAATAAAGTTTTATCTCCAGAACTCATCAAAGAATCACAATTGAGAACTACTACTCCATCAATTTTAACAAATTCAATTTTTTTAGAAATAGATTTGATTTCTTTTTCAGTAGCCTGAACACCTCGTTTAGCAAGTACAGAAATAACATACATCTCTTTATCTTTTTGAGAAGTAGGGATGAGATTAGTATATCCTTTCTTCATACCATAAGCTTTAGCTTTAGCAGCTGCAGCTTTTACTATAGGAGCATTAAAAAGTTCCTTTTTACTAGGAGCTCTAAGACTTCTAATTGATGGCAAACCAAAACCTTCCTGAGAAAGTTCATGATATGTTAACCCAACAAATGTATTAGAATTTATATTTCCAGACATAAAAATTCTCCTTATTATTTAAGAGTCATTATATACATAATCAAGTATAAATAAATAGCTTGTTTAAAACTTCCGATTGTACCACGATTAGCAGCCATGGTGTATTCAGGATTATACTTAAGAATTAATTCACCAAGAGTCTTTTTAAGATCTATAATGAAAATATCATAAGTATTTGATACTGAATAAGCTTTTGAGCATTTAGCAGCAAATTCTTTAGAATGTATACTATCAACGCTCTTTTTCATAGAAATTAACCAATATGAAACTATATCAGTCATAATTCTAAGAAGCAATTCACTATCGCCAGATTCTCGTATATTTTTAAGTACAATTTTAGTTTTAGTACAAGAAACTTTATTCGAGTGTTTACAAGCACTTTGAATTAATTGTTCACGAATAACTGTATCTTGAACAAATGTATTCATAAGTTTTTTACTTGTAATATCTACAGCATTTGATACTGAATCAGAAATAACATAAAATTCATCTCCTTCTTCATTATGTGCTGTTAAATTTTCTGTTTTAATACCAAGTTTATGATCGTGAGAATATAAACAAAGTACAAAGAAATTCTTCATCTGAGATTTAAATTTATTAAAAATATCATTTACCCATTCATAAGTATCATTATCTTCTGCTTTTTCTCGTTTAGCCATTTGAGCAAAACGTGGAGCTTCTTCAATAGTGAATGCTTTATTCTTAATGATTTCGTAGATATTTTTAAATTTAATAATATCGGACTTATTACTAAGATGCGCAATAGCATATTCTGCATCTTGTTCAGGGAAAGGATGTGCAAAAATATATTTCTGAGACCAAGAATATAATCTCATACCAAAATACAACTGTATAATATGTTTAGGACTTCTATCAGAATTAATATCAGAATCAAGTTTATACAATTTTACGAGCTCATTATGTTTAACTGTATAATACTTCGAAAGGATATATAATAATTGATAAAGAGGTGTTGTTCCTTTTGCGTTAGGTTTTATAGTATCTGACTCAGAAATTAACTTTATCAGAATACTTTTATCTACACCAGCAGCATCCATAAACGCATTTTCATCAACAGCTGTAAAAATTAGTTTGTTACTCATGTATTTTGTTTGCAATACATCAGCTCTAGAATTAATATATTTGTTCACACATCGCACAATTGCTGGGAAATTTTTAATAAAATCATCCCCATAAGTAGCAATTACATTATCATAGATATAAGTTTTAGGTGTAGCCATATATTAAAATGTTTCAAAAAAGAAAAAAAAGAAAGAGAGAAACCCTCTTTCTTTTTTAAGCACTACTTATAACCATTCAAAACGAATATAATAGTGCTTGAATGTTTTAAATGTAATTTCACATACATATATTAATTCTACCTTACAACTTGTATCATTGAAGGTTCCTACAACATACGGATCAGTGATGTAATCATTATTCTCATCGAATCTATCCAATGCCCATTCAAATTCTGTTCTTATAGAGTTTATTAAAGATTCTCTACAAAAACTTCCTGGATACAAATCCTTTGACTTTTCTTCATTATTATCGATACACTTCTCGATAGCTTCTGTTAAACCACCGTGTACTGCAGCTTCTTTATTAGGAGCCACAGCTACATAATATAATTTTTCCATAAACTATTTTCCTCCTAGTCTCTTACCACTCTTATATAATATGCACGATTTTCAATCTGTAATTTATCGTTTAAAATTGACAATTCATAACCTTCATCACCTGAACCATCTTTAAACCAAATCATTCCAGATTTCCACACATATAATTTATCATCATCTACCATTCCAAACAAACATATCTTTTTGCCTTCGAAATTAAAATTTCGTTTTGAAATGATACTTTTCTTTCTTTTAGCTACTGTTGAAGTAATGCATATCGCTTCTTTTATAGAAGAAGGGCACCAATATTCAAAATGAAAATCTCTAGTGCTTTTAGGTTTCATATAGTAGAATATTTCAAACATATCTTTACAAAACCCTAATTTTGGAATGGCAAAGCCAACATCCAATACACTTAAAACTTTTCCTTCTTTTGTTACATTAATTACATCTTTATCCTCATTATCAGGATCATACAAATGTCCCTCCATATAAGGAAGATCAATTGTTTTCAAACGTAATTCGTTTGCTTTATCGACTGTCATATTTACTTACCTCCTCAAATATAACATATTCATTATTATAATATATAAGACAAAAAATAGAGAGATCCGGGAACGTCCCGGATCTCAGACAATTTCGAAAATTCATTTTTTCATGTTGCACACACGAGAATTAGCTGGGTCGACAGGATTCGAACCTGTGGAATGTTGGCACCAAAAGCCAATGACTTACCGCTTGTCGACGACCCAATGGCGGAAGATCATAACGCTATCTTCCTGTTATCAAAACTCTTCAATACATCAACGAAAGAGTCGAATTGTTTCGATAATCGAATCTGAAAAATTGGACTATTCGAATTCGATAACTACTAGTATTCAGATTATATACATTCGTTAAAGATATAGCTAGGCCATATATAACAAGTTTTACCATTATAAAAACTCATAAATTTAGGCTATGAAAGTAAATTATCGTATGATGCACCCCGCTATATTAGAGCGTATCAATTTGCCCATCTACGATACAAATTTTACCTAAGTTTCACCACTCATCCATATTCACTTTACGAAAACAAGAGCTAGCAACTAGTACAACTAGAAAGATTGTTATTCGATTAGAGTTTCAATTTCACGAGCGTTAAGGGAACTTACTACTTTCATTATAAAAACATTCTGATACTCGTAACCGAAATCACGACAGAATGAATTTATGTTCAAAAAGATGACGGTTTATCCATAACACAGGAACCTTTAACCCGAAAGCGTTTACGTATATACAGTTAATGGAACTAGTGTCCGTCAAGGTCTGGACTTAATACCGATACAAATGTTTATCTAAGCTTCGACAAACATTGTAGTTTAAACGAAACAAATATATCATCAATATTCGTTTCAGTCAAGTATATCAAGATTCATCTTTTATAGATAAACCATTGAGTTCAAAAACGTGGAGTTCGTCAAAAATAAATTCTGTTTATTGCCTCCAAGGGTGTGACTACCCCTGCTTTTCAATAACGAAACTCCACTACCAGTAACACTGGATAATGAGCTATACTGGATTCGAACCAGCGACCCACGCCTTAAAAGGGCGTTGCTCTGCCAACTGAGCTAATAGCCCAAAAAGTTGCGGTCTTGACCTTTGTCTATCAACCGCATGTGATCCCGGAATATCCATCGATATGGAATCGAGAAGATAACATTCGAAGTGTTAATATCTCTTTTTATTCCTAATCATTATATACCCTCGTCCTCACAAACGTTGTATATTCAATAATCATTAATTGTGAGATGATTATTGCAATCTTGAGCTATCTAGGATTTGAACCTAGGACACACGGATTATGAGTCCGCTTCTCTGACCACTGAGATAATAGCTCAAAAAAAATTATAGGGGATGAGAGACTTGAACTCTCACGCCTTACAGGCATCGGATTTTAAGTCCGACCAATGTCTACCAATTCCAGCAATCCCCATAAATGAGGTAAAATATCTACAGTTTAAATAAACCTACACTTTACCTCATTCGATGTATCTAAATACATTATATTATTATGGTATTTTTAAAAAAATATTTTAAATATGTTCTACACGATCACCAATATCACCCATTCTACCCTGATTCATATAATTTACAGTACCAGGATATCCACATACACGTCTAGAAACATCCATCTGATGAGGATCAGTATTTCCACAACATGAACATTTCCAAATACGTTTATTTGTAATAGGATCACGAGCCATATCAATATGATCAAAGTTTTTACAAATGTAACAATAATCTGGTTTAGTATTTGCTTCGAAATACATAATATTTTTATAACCAGATTCAATTACTTTGTGGAAAGCTTTCATATTGTTGATGATGTTTCTTGAACATTCGAAATAAGAAACAGCTCCACCAGTTGTATACTTCTGGAACGGTGCTTCAAATTCCAATTTAGAAATAGCATCGATCTTTTCTTTAATATTTACATGGTACGAATTCATTACGTAATCTTTATCGGTAATGCCTTCAATAATACCATGACGTCTTTGTAAAGCTTTTGCGAATTCAAATGTAGCAGATTCTTCAGGAGTACCATAAACGGAATAACCATAATCATCTTGTTTATTCCATTCTTCACACTTATCAGCCATATGTTTAACAATAGAAAGAGCAAAATCTTTAGCAGATGGATCTGTATGAGGTACACCTTTAAGAGCCATAACAGTTTCATACAAACCAACATAGCCTAATGATGTAGTAGAATATCCACCAGTTAAATATTTATCGATTGTTTCACCTGGTTTAAGGCGAGCAATTGCTCCGAACTGCCAATGTACTGGAGAAACATCAGATTTAGTACCAAACAAACGTTTTTCAATACGCTGTTTATGAGCTTTATGACAAAGTTCAAGACGTTCATCAAGAAGTTCCCAGAAATCTCTTCCAGTTTCTTTAGAAGTAAGAGCAACATCAGGAAGGTTAATTGTAACAACGCCTTTGTTAAAGCGACCCCAGAATTTATATTCACCATTTTCATCTTTCCAAGGAGAAAGGAATGAACGACAGTTATGTGAATAGATACCAGAAATTTCAAAATGTTCAGATTCAGTAGTAACATCATATGACCAACCAGAACGAGTTGAAATATTATTAATTTTTGTTACAGCTTTTACATTTGAAATTTCATACATTTTTTCCATGACAACGCCAGGTTTAAAATTCTTTTTCTTTTTAGCACAAGCTAAAGCATTGATAATTTCTTCAGTTGGATAAAAGTTAACTGTATAGCGTACATTATTAAAGTTTGTACCACCTTTATAACGATTAACTCTAACTTTTGCTGGGATACCTAATGCCTGTACCAACTTCATCTGACCTAATGCCAATTCTTTATTAGTTGATCCTAAGAAACATTCTCCAGTATCAATATGAATGTATCCATCAGCGTCAATCATACCAGCTAAAAATGCTACTTTAGCACTTCTATTCCATCTAAATACATTTACAGGAATTTTTCTAAATGCTTTGTTAAATCCTTCAAAAAGTTTATTCAAATATTCCTTAAAATAATAAGAAGCTTGATTTTCTGTAGATAAAGAAATAATATCTTTATAAACACCTCTATCGCCCCTATCTCTAAAAATAGTTTTAGTAGGAATATCGAAATATTTTTTCATATTTTCACAATAGCGTGTTTCGATATCATCTTCATCTGTTGCAGCTATAGATAGTGTTACTGCTCCACCAGAATATGCTCCGTCACAAATAAGAGCACCAAGAGTCCAAGCAGCACCATCTTCAAAATGTTCACTTTCATCTGAATACTGCCCATAATGAATCATTATTTTATCATCTTTTGTAAGATCTTTAGCATGAACAACACCACGATTTTCAGTTTCAAATGGGTGGTCTCCTGTAACTTCAATAGTTCTATGATTTAATTCAACACGATACCAATCATGTGAATTATTTTTATTCATTTGATAGCATGGGACGAATTTATTCAATTTTGAATCGAAAATTTCAACATTTTGTAAAGGCATATATTGATCAATTTGCAATTCATTTTGGAATAAAATAGTATTGTATAATGCTAATCTATCCCACATACGACCAATTGATTCTATAAAAAGTTTACCATTGATTTTATAAGTCACAACTTCATCATAAGCTGCACATCCCATACAAGCAAATACATTTCCTTCTTTAAGTTCACGCATAACTTTAGCTGAAATATAATCTGGAGCTAAACGTTCAACAGAACATTTTTCTGCAATTTCTGTAAGATAATAATATTCAGAATTTTCCCAAACATTATTTTCATCAAGTACATAAAGTACTTTAGGGAAAGCTGGTCCAAAGTATACGCCAACTTTATTTTTAACACCAAGAAGTCTCTGTCTTAAGAAAGCTTCAATTACCATAGCATAATCTTTACGATCTTCTTCAGGAGCATCATTGATGTTAATATATGTAGAAACGAAGGGAGACTGCATTTATTCCCTTCTCCAAACGTTATTTATTATTCCGTTTGGATTAGACTATCTCTTCATCCTATAAAAAGGATGGATGGCACTTCGCAATAAGGAATTTCACCTTAAAGCTACTCTACTAAGTTCCATAGATAATATCTATGTCTGTTCGATAGTCGTTACACCTTTATTCTTAAAAAGAATACTTGGCACGGTATTAGCATAAGATATAATAAAATGCTTTCACCGTTAGCTATTCAATAAATGAATAACACCCCATATTTATGGGTTCACCACCTTTTCACTTACATGTTACCATGTAAGGCGGCCAGTCAGTTAACCGTTTGTAGTCATATGAGTAAGAACCTGATACTGTAGAAGTTGAATTCCGTCATCGATATGCTGTTTTAACTGTAATTCAACATCAGCTAAAAGCTGTTCTTCAGTATAAGTCATTCCAATATCTTCATAACGTTTACGAGTACGTTTAATGAATTTTTCACGAGTAGGTTTAACAAATTGAGCGATATGCCAAAGGTTTACAGTTTGTCCACCATATTGACCTGATGCTACATGGGATTCAACCTGTGTAGCTACTGTACAAGCAGTAACAAATGATTTAGGAGTATCAAGGAATACACCATTAATAACTGTACCATTTTTATACATATCATCAAGATTGATAAGACAACAGTTTCCAGTAGTAATACCGTTACTTAACAAAAATGAATGAGTTACCGGTTCTTCCAAACACCACGCATCACCATACGATTTATTCTCATCAATTTTAACAACTTTCCAAGTTTGATTATCAGATTGATGGTTTACAAAGCTAAAATTATACAATCTTGCATTCTTTTTATAATTTGTATCATGAAATATTTCGTTAGCTGATACTAAATAATAACCTGAAATACCACATAAATCATAAATCATACAAGCTATTCGATCATCTGCTGTAGAACATCTTAATCTATCAGAAGTTGATCCATCTGCACAAAAATACCCATTAAATAAAATAATTTTATCATTACTTGAAAGGTATTTCCATCCTTTACCATTCAAAAAGTTTTGTTTAATAGCTTCTTTATAATAAAAATGTGGATCCGTAGTATGTTTAACGAAATGTTTACTAAATCCGGCCATTTCAAACAATTTAGAATATTTTGCTTTGTCTCCACATAAACGTATTTTTGTGCAAGAATATTCTCCATTATTATTTTTACCATCGTATCCATCACCAATAACCATTCCTAAACAAAATAAGAATGCATCATGTTTAGTAGTAATTTTATCGATGTTGAATCTGTTTTCTGTTTTTTTAGTAGTAAATAATCGATCACCAACTTTCAAATCAGTAGTTACACTACCATCGTGTAAATACCATCTGTGATTTTTAGTAGCTTTGATAACTTTAATAGTTTTATTATTTTTTAAATAAACATTATTAAAATATTGTTTACCATATTTTTTAACAGTTGCTTCTCGAACATCTCCAAATCTATCAACAACGTGTACTTTATCACCATCGTTGAACCATTTGAATGGTCGATCTCCATATTCAGAAATAAATGTTGTATCTCCACTAAAACAATTGAACATTCTTCGTCCAGAATATCCCATATCATGAATCTTGATAATCTTCTCAGCATTTGCTTCTAATACATCTTTGCTGAAAACTTCTTTATAATCAAGTAATTCTTTATCTAATTCACAAGCTGCATAATCTGCTTGTGTAGAAAGCAAATATGCATTTTTATTTGCATTTTCCTGCTGAATATCTTCCGATTGACATTCGTAAATATTCCAAGCTCTTTCCATAAGTGCTTTATATTTAGCTGCTAATTCAGCATTAAGTGCAGTAGTATCACCATCTCTTTGTAAAGCATGTGTATAACGATAAATTGTAAATGCTTTAGCTAACTCCCACGAATATGTAGAAATTTCTTTTTCTACTAAATCTTGAATTTCTTCAACATTAAATTGGCGATTATAACTCTTGATTTTTTCAACAACATTTTCAGTAATTTTATCAATAGTTTCATCTGAAATCTTAAAAAGCTCATCAATCGCATTATTAGCCTTAGCTATAGCATTTCTAATTTTAGAAGATTTAAACAACTCTTCTTGTCCACCACGTTTAATAACGTTGGATTTAAATTCATCCATAAAATACCTCTGTACATTTATAATAAGTACCCATCGGAATTCTCGACCCTATGGGATACATATGTATGTCAAACAGAATTAATAAAAAAAAAGAAACCGTAGCAATCCGGTACAGAAAACCCTTTCGAGTTTTTACTGTTTTTTATTTTTTAATCTAAACAATTAAATATATTAATTATTTGGATTTACAGGATCTATACCAGTAATTGATATAAATTCCTGTCTAGTCACTAGTTTGTATCTAGAGACTGGATAGCCATTATAGTTTACACTATAATAGTATCTGAACAAGCGTTCATTATTCATAGTTTTCACCTCCTTGGTAAAAGCTATATTTAGAGAGGGGTGTTGTAGCACCCTTCTCTATCTTTTATCCATAATTATAATATGCAAAAATAAACAAACATTTTACAAAAAAAGGAAGGAGATATATCAACGATATATCTCCTTCAAGAGGGGTAAGTTAAGAAGTAGGTGTAACCTTTCCAAATCCTTACCCAAATATTAAAACAACATCATCTCCACAAATACATGATGTTAGAAATGGAAATAAAAATTTCCTACTTCTACTAACATAATATATAATTATAAAAAATATAAACTACTGGTTTAAAACCAGTAGTTTATTTAATTATATTGGAGTTAAGGTATATCTTAAATAATCTATAACATTACCTTCATATTCTTTATTAGAAGCTATACTCATTTGTTTTTCAGAATCATTTAGAACCTTTGTTACAGGTTCATCTTCATCTGAATATAAATCTATTGTAGAACTTTGAGTTGAAACATAATCTTTAAAAAGAGCATGAATATATCTACTATCAAAATTATAAACTTTAGTTTTAATAGGTACATTCGTAACGATCTTTATATTTGGAGAATTTTCAACTGCAACTAAGTCTAAAGGATTTATAGACAAAAATTGTGATTCATCATTAAGATTTAAAGTAAATGAATTTGTAGATCCGTTAGCGGTAAACATAATATTACCACTAACAGAACTATTTACATTAAATACCGTATCAGTATTTTCTTCTCTATAATTAACTAAAACACTTAAGAATTTAGAAGCTTTATCATTAGTTATAGTCAAATCATTAGTACATATAACTGAACTTGAGAAAGTTGGATTAAATTTATCTAAAAGTATTTTAGTAACATTATATTTACATCCATCGTCAAAAAATGGCATATCAACTTCTGAAGCATCATTTGTGAAATTTAAATTATCACCACTAAATTCTGCTTTGTTGATATCTATCTTCGATACTGGATAAGTTTCATATGAACCAACATTCATATTTGAAAATCTATAATATCCGCCGCTTATAGTTACATAAGCGCTAGAAAGATTTAAATCGCTAGATATTGTAAAATCACAATCTGATAAATTTATTTTTGTAGTATCTGTTAAATCAAAAGATGATCCTTTAACTACACAATTATTAAAACAAAGTTTTTCTAATTTAGCATTAGTACGTTCAAACAATGTAACGTTTTCATTAATCTTTGTATCAGAAAGATACACTTTATTAATTTCTACATTTTTCATTCTAAAAATAGTTAAATTTCTAGAATGTTTATTTACAATATTTGAACTATAAAGATTTATAGATCTTGTAGTTCCAGTAGTATCTTCCAAAAATTCAATGAGAGCATATTTAGAAGAAATAGATGCTGAACTCTTAATTACAACATTGATATCATGTAAATTAGTAACAGCAACTCTACCTACTTTAATCATAGGAGCTGTAGGATCAACTTCACTAATATTTCGTTTAATACCAGATATAGTTAATTTATCCATTCTGTCAAGTTTAAGAATTCCACCATATCTTACAGAATCTTCAACTTCGATTTTATTTATAAAACATTTGCTAAAACCTTGAATAAGAATTCTTTCAAACTTAGCATTTTCATTTATTTTTTCTTTGCCAAAAATTCGAATAAATGCTGCAGTGAATTCAGTATCAAGATAATTACTAGCATCTTTATTATAATTAGAAAATGTTGTAAATATTGTACTATAAATAGCCATATTAACAACATCCATCTGATCTTTAACTAAGACACTAAATGAACAACTTTTATCAGAATCCTTATTAAATGTGTCAATTGTACAATATGTGATATCCAATTTCTTTACAATTAGAGTAACATTATCTTCTAACAAAAAAGTACCAGAATTTATTTCAAGTGAGTCAATTTCACCATAATCAGTTGAATCTAATCTAATAGATCCACCATAATTACCTTTTTCAGAAGTATCTACTGATCCCATATCAATGTAAATTTTCTTACAATTTTTAACAGCCGCAGCAAATACTTTAGATTGAATTACAAATTTATGATTTCTTGAAGTGTTTATAATATTAAAACTTTTATATCCATTTCTAGCATTAATGTAATTAGCTATATCATCATTCATTTTATTTATAGCTTTGAAATTATCATTAATGGTAAATGTTTTAGTTTGAGCAGAATCAATATTATCAAGTAATGGTAAATAACCACTTTCGATTTCAGTTTTATCGGAATCAGTAATTACACTAGCAGAATGTAAAAGATATACATAGATATCATTATCAGTTGTAGATAACAATACATAACGTATATCACAATCTAATTTTTTAAGTAAATGAAAATCATCAGCCATAGTTATTATTTTCCAGATGCTTGTTTGAACTTATCAATCATAGCAAAGTCATTATCATTCATTCCTAATGCTTCAGGATCCAATTTATCCAATGCTTCTTTTCCACGATTATCGCGAATTTCAGATATAGATGGTTTAGAAACATCTCCAACTTTTCTAGAAATTTCATTAAGAAGATTTTGCATAAGGAATTGATTTGTTCCAGCATCAGTTTCCTGAGATTTAGAATTTCTTTCACGAATTTCAAGATCTGCAATAGTTTTGATAACGTTAGATTTTTCTTTAATAATATTTACTTGAGTTCCTCTTATTTCGGAAAGAACCTTACCAGTTTCTGCAATAGATTTCGATGGTGATGTAGATCCTATCATACGTTCACCATTTAATCTACTTAAATCTTTTTCAAGAGATTTATGCACTTCATTATATAACTCAGTATTAAGTTTTGCTTGCTCGTTTAATTCTGTAATAATAGGAGCAAATTGTTCTTCATAAGATTTAACAGCCATATATTTACCTCGTTAATTATATGAATTTGTCAAACTGTTATACATAAAACAATAAACTGGGAGATTCCTCTCCCAGTTTCATATTATTCATTCTTTTCACCGACTTCGTAATTTTCATCATATCCTTCAGTCTTATTAACTAATTTCATTACAGCGTGACAATAAGTAGAAAAGTTTTTACCTTTCTTATCAGTATTCTCGTATATGAAATCTATATTAGCTATATTATAAAGACCTGAATATAATTTATGAGATTCTGGAGTATCACAAGTTATTCTAATATTTTTATTTGGAGAAAAATGTGAAGCATTAATTCCAGTCATTACAAATGAAATTGGTACACCTAATGATTTCTCATACATATATGATGACATGTTAAATCCATTATTTAACATATCATAATCTGTAATAATCTTTGTTCCAACATCAACTCTAGATTGTCTAGGTTTTAACACTTCATGTAATGGTGAAACGAATTGTGTATCATCATCTCCAGCAAAAGCACTATTTATAGCAGATGCAAAATTAGAATAAACAAATTTATCACCATGTAATGCACCTTCTATAGATTCATAATCTTCTTTACTAACTTTAGTTCGTCTTTCATAGAAAATTATTTTTTCTTTTTTAGCTTCAGTTACATAATCTGGAGCATTTGGAGATCCGACTTGTTCACATAATTTGACATTGATTTCAGTAATTTCATCTTTAGCACCACTATGATGATTCTCAAGTTTATTCAAAACATAAAGCATACCGTTATCAAAAAATAATTCAAGAGATTTATCATAAATACCATAATTGTGTTGAATTCCTAATATAGCATTTTTGAGATCAGCTGGTTTAACTATAAGATCACGATACGCAATGGTATTTGTTGGTTTATCAACTAAACAAGATTCTACATATGGATTTTGTTCAATAATAGACATTACCGCTGTCATAGGTGTAGCACCTTTATCAGCTGAACCAAAAATATAATTATGTAAAAAAGTTCGCATTTGAACATCTTTCTTTAGTAATAAACTCAGATTCAATTCAACAGCGTTCATTTCACCCATAGTTTCAGGTTCATATGTAGCTTTAGGTTTTTCTACAAACGAATTAACTTTTTTAGCAGAAGATGTTAATGAAGGAATTCTTTCTTTATCACAATAACAAGCAAATTCATATTCATTAACAATTTCATGATTTGTTAAACTTTCTTTAGCTTCACCATAATAAATATATTGCTTAACTGTAACATTTATTTCTTTATCCAATATTCTAAAAATATCAAGATGTTTATCGTATACTTTACAAACCATATTGTAAGTAGGCATG
>Ga0310691_10004370_pt1 | contig 15966 bp, 11 predicted proteins | sample 176DNAGHGlowgp2_FD_203887 | JGI IMG/M metagenome (GOLD analysis project Ga0310691, IMG submission 203887) | Sheep rumen microbial communities from Palmerston North, Manawatu-Wanganui, New Zealand - 1766 DNA GHGlow gp2 (v2) (version 2) | ecosystem: Host-associated > Mammals > Digestive system >...
CCTCCATCTTCGTACGGTCGCCCTTGGCGGCAAAGACCGCATCAATAAACTGTGGCTCACGGCGCAGACGCTGCAAGGTCTCCTTGGCTGCCTGCTGGTGGCTCTCCTTCTTCGAAAAGCCCGTGCCGGAACAGCCTTCCACACCTTCTATAAACACCTGCGCTGTGAACACCGGACTACCCGTGCTCGCATCCCTCGACTGCTCCTGGTCGCGAATTTCCAGCTTCACGCGGTTCTTCTGACTCCACTCCAGCAGCTTCGACTTGAAGTTCACCTCCTTATAGGCCACCTTGTCAATGTTGATGACCTGTGCCAGTATACGCTTCTCCATGAACCGCATACAGGCATCGTAGCCCCGGTCCAGGTAGATAGCCCCTACCAGTGCCTCGAAGGCATTGCCGTTCTTATAGCTGTTGTGCGACGTGCTATGGTCTGTCGACTTGATAAGCTGATCGACACCCATCTCCTTTGCCAGCTTTCCCAGCGTGTCGCGGCTCACCAGCTTCGAGCGCGTATTGGTCAGGAACCCCTCGCGCTTACCCTCAAAGTGACGGAAGACGATGTCGCCCACCACGGCATCCAGGATGGCATCGCCCAGAAACTCCAGACGCTCGTTATTCAGCGGGCGTCCTTTCTCGTTACGCCGGCCCATGCTCTTGTGCAGCAAGGCCTGCTTGTAGTAACGAATGTCACGGGGATAAAAGCCCAGAATGTCGTAAAGGGCAGAAAAAAGCTCCTTCTCCTTTCGGAAAGGGAGCCTTACTCTGTCTATAATGTCGTTAACCCACATACTTTTTAAATACTACGCAGGCATTGTGTCCGCCAAAGCCGAAGGTATTGCTCAGACCGGCACGCACCTCACGCTTCTGCGCCTTGTTAAAGGTGAAGTTGAGGTTGTAGTCTATCTCCTCGTCCTTGTCGTCCTCCTCATGGTTGATGGTGGGCGGCACGATGTCGTTCTTAACGGCCAGCACGGTAGCCATTGCCTCTACTGCACCTGCGGCACCGAGCAAGTGGCCCGTCATAGACTTCGTCGACGAGATGTTCAGCTTGTAAGCAGCGTCGCCGAAGACATCCTTGATGGCCTTCGCCTCCGAGATGTCGCCCACGTGCGTCGACGTACCGTGCACATTGATATAGTCAATGTCCTCGGGCTTCATGCCGGCATCCTCCAGGGCGTTCTCCATCACCAGCTTGGCGCCCAGTCCTTCGGGGTGCGAAGCCGTGATGTGGTGTGCGTCGGCCGACATGCCGGCACCTACCATCTCAGCGTAAATCTTGGCACCACGGGCCTTGGCGTGCTCCAGCTCCTCCAGAATCAGACAGCCGGCACCCTCGCCCATGATGAATCCGTCGCGCGAAGCGCTGAACGGGCGCGAGGCCTTCTCGGGCTCGTCGTTACGCGTTGACAGGGCCTTCATGGCGTTGAATCCGCCTACACCCGTCTCGCACACGGCAGCCTCAGCACCACCGGCCACGATGATGTTGGCCTTGCCCAGCCGAATCAGGTTAAAGGCATCGGCCAGCGCGTTCGACGACGAGGCACATGCCGAGGCCGTAATATAGTTGGGGCCGTGGAAGCCGTACATGATCGAAATCTGTCCGGCAGCAATGTCGGCTATCATCTTCGGAATGAAGAAAGGATTAAACTTGGGCCCGTCCTCCCGATGAGCACCATAGTACATCACCTCCTCCTCGAAGGTCTTGATGCCGCCGATACCCACGCCGTAGACAACACCGATGCGGTTCTTGTCCTCCTTCTCCAGGTCCATGCCGCTGTCCTTCACTCCCTGCATGGCAGCGATGATGGCCAGCTGGGTGTAGCGGTCCATCTTGCGTGCTTCCTTACGGTCAATATAGTCCGTCACGTTGAGGTTCTTCACCTCGCAGGCAAACTGCGTCTTGAACTTGGAAGCATCGAAAAGCGTAATCGGCGCAGCACCGCTCTTGCCGGCCAGCATAGCCTCCCAAGTCTCCTCGGGACTATTACCCAGCGGCGTAACGGCACCCATGCCGGTTACTACTACTCTCTTTAATTCCATAATAAATCGTTGAAAGAGAATTAAAAATTGGGAATTATGATTAGTCCGACGCTTCCATAAGGCCGAAACAGATCATAATTCCCAATCCTCAATTCTCAATTGTAAATTTGAAAATTATTTAGCGTTCTCCTCAATATAGGCAATAGCGTCACCGACGGTACCAATCTTCTCAGCCTTGTCGTCGGGGATAGAGATACCGAACTCCTTCTCGAACTCCATAATGAGCTCCACGGTATCCAGTGAGTCAGCTCCCAGGTCGTTGGTGAAACTGGCCTCGGGCTTTACTTCTGCTTCATCAACACCGAGCTTGTCTACAATAATTGCCTTTACTTTGCTTTCAATTTCTGACATAATTCTTTTTCTTTAAAACGTTAATACTTGTTTTCCTATTAAGTCGTTGCCCAACAGAAAAGGGCAGCTTAGCGGGTGCAAAGTAACACAATTTTGTGGAATTACGCAAATATTTTTGAGAAAAAAGCGCATAAATCTGCACAACACCCCCTATTGTGTGCACTTTTCGAGGGTCCAGATTGTCTTTTTTACACCTCTACATGGCAAAATGCTCACGTCTGAGGGGGTAGTTATTGCGCAGCGACTCAAAGTCGGCGGGGTGCTCCTTCAGCTTCAGGCTATCGTTGAGCGGGTTGTACAGCTGCAGCGGGTCGCCGTCGTAGCGGAAGTCGTCGGGCAGCCGCGGCGCCTCGACGGCGCCCGGATGGGGCAGGCCGAAGTGTCGGCACAGGGCGTCGATGACCATGTTGTCGGCATTCACCTTGCCGTCGGCCGAATAGCCCGCGATGTGGGGCGTGCCTATGAAGACGCGCTGCAGCAGCGGCAGCAGGAGCCGTGGCTCGTCCTCCCATACGTCGATGACGGCGTCCTCTACCCTACCCTCTTGCAGTGCGGCGAGCAGTGCCCGGTTGTCGACCACCTCGCCGCGGCTGGTATTAATAATATATGGTACGCGTGTCAGGCGGTGGAAGAAGTCGTCGTCGGCCATGTGCCAAGTGGCATACTGTCCGTCGCGCGTCAGGGGCACGTGGAAGGTAATGACGTCGGCCTGCTGCTGCAGGACGTCCATCGTGACGAAGTCGGGTTCGGCCAGGAGGGGGTCGCACACCAGCACGTTCATGCCCAGCCGTCGGGCCACGCTGCGCACCTTCGAGCCCACGTGTCCGCAGCCCACGATGCCTATGGTGCTGCCGGCGAGCTGCAGCCGGCGCTGCTGCTGGAGCAGTAGCAGCGCGCACTCGACGTACTGTGCCACCGAGCCCGAGTTGCAGCCGGGACAGTTGGTCCACGAGATGCCTGCGCGCTGCATATAGGCGGTGTCAATATGGTCGAAGCCAATGGTGGCGGTGACCACCAGGCTGACGCGGCTTCCGCCCAGCAGCCGCTCGTCGCACCGCGTGCGTGTGCGCACTATCAGCGCGTTGGCTTCGCGCACGTCAGCGGCACCGATTTCGGCCCCAGGCAGGGCCACCACCTCGTCGGCCAGCAGCTGCAGCTGCGGTCGGAGGTAGGGTATCTTGTCGTCAACAACTATCTTCATACGCGGTGCAAAGTTACTAAAAAGCATGATAAAAGCAAAATTTATTTGGCTATTCTCGCTTTTCTTCGTATCTTTGCACCAACGAAAACAAGTTAGCATCAAATATGGCATTTACCGAACAAGCAAACAGCATCTTTCTGCAGGCCATCCGTGACTACCACCTGAAGGACAATGTTGACACCCCGATCAGTAATCCCTACGACCTTGGCAGCATTGAGCACAGTCTCTATCTGAAGTGCTGGATAGACACCGTGCAGTGGCATCTGGAGGACCTTATCCGTGCCCCCCACATCGACCCAGTGGAGGCCCTTGCGCTGAAGCGCCGCATAGACCGTTCGAACCAGGACCGCACGGACCTGGTGGAAGAGATAGACAGCTACTTCCGCCGTCTGTACAGCCAGGTGCAGGTGTTGCCCGACGCCCGTCTGAACACCGAGAGCCCAGCCTGGGCGGTAGACCGTCTGAGCATCCTGGCCTTGAAGATATGGCACATGCGTGAGCAGACGGAGCGCAGCGACGCCTCTGCCGAGCACGTGGCGCGGTGCCGAGCGAAGCTGGACGTGCTGCTGGAACAGCAGCGCGACCTGTCGACGGCCATCGACCAACTGCTCGACGACATTGCCGCCGGGCGCAAGTACATGAAGGTGTACCGCCAGATGAAGATGTACAACGACCCCAGCACCAATCCCGTGCTGTACAAGAAATAGTCCCTCCGGGGCACTGAAGACACAAATCTAAAACGACACAAGGTGAAGAAAGAGCACATTCTCGTCATCCGCTTCTCGGCCCTGGGCGACGTGGCCATGACCGTGCCCGTGGTATGGTCGCTGGCGCAGCAGTATCCCCACGTACGCATCACGGTGCTCAGCCGCAACTCGTCGCGTCCGCTCTTCGAGGACCTGGCGCCCAACATAGGCTTCATGGGAGCCGACATGAAGCTGGAGTACCGTGGTCTGAAGGGTCTGAACCGTCTCTACCGTCGTCTGACGGCGAAGCAGTTCACTTCCGTTGCCGACCTGCACAACGTGCTGCGCTCGGAGTTCCTGCGCCTGCGGTTCAACATAGGCCGCTACCGCGTGGAGCACATCGACAAGCACCGCCGTGGCCGCCGTCGGCTGACCAAGCGCCAGAACAAGCAGCTGGTGCAGCAGCCCACGTCGTTCCAGAACTACGTCGACGTCTTCGAGCGTCTGGGCTACCCCGTGAACATCGACTTCCACAGCATCTTCCCCCCGGAGGGCGGCGACATCGGTCTGCTGCCTGCCGACGTGGCCGCGCTGCTGACGCAGGACGCCTCGGCGCCCCGTATAGGCATAGCGCCCTTTGCGGCCCACCGTGGCAAGATATATCCGCCGGAGCTGATGCAGCAGGTCATCGGCCTGCTGACCAGCCTGCACCCCGACGCCCGGCTGTTTCTTTTCGGCCGGGGCGAGCAGGAAGAGGAGTGGTTCACGCGCTGGTGCCGTGAGTACCCCCAGTGCTTTTATGTGGCGCACCACGTCAACTCGATGAAGCAGGAGCTGGTGCTGATGAGCCACCTGCAGGTCATGCTGTCCATGGACTCGGCCAACATGCACCTGGCGTCGCTCGCCGGCATTCCCGTGGTCAGCGTCTGGGGCGCCACGCACCCCTACGCGGGCTTCATGGGCTGGGGACAGAGCGAGGACAACGCCGTGCAGGCCGAGCTGGACTGCCGTCCGTGCAGCGTCTTCGGACAGAAGCGGTGCCACCGCGGCGACTACCGCTGCATGACCCTGATAAAGCCCACGACCATCGTGGCCAAGATAGAATCATTTATTACTAACTAAACACTTAAGAGACAATGAAAAAGTACATCTGCGACACATGCGGTTATGTGTATGACCCTGAAGTAGGCGACCCCGACAGCGGCATCGAGCCCGGCACAGCCTTTGAAGACATTCCCGAGGACTGGGTATGCCCCATCTGCGGCGTAGGCAAGGACGACTTCTCGCCCGAGGAGTAGACCGGCCCCGGCCTGAACATGAAAGACCAGCGGAGCCCCCAGCTCGGGAGCTCCGCTGGCTTGTTTTTACGGGAACGCCGGTTTCACTCTGGCTACATAAAATAGAGTGAGCGCAAAGTGAACCCAAAGTGAAGGCAAAGTGAGGGCAAGGGGGAGACGGGAGGTGGGTGAGAGGTGGGTGGTGGGGTGGAAAAAAGAGTTTTCGGGGAATAAATTTGTGTATGTGGCGTTTATTTCGTACCTTTGCGGACGGATATAAACGTTTATTGGAAAAGATGTCATTAAAATGTGGTATTGTGGGACTGCCCAATGTGGGCAAGTCTACGCTTTTTAACTGTTTGTCGAGCGCCAAGGCGCAGGCGGCGAATTTCCCTTTTTGTACGATAGAGCCCAACGTGGGCGTGATAACGGTTCCTGACGAGCGTCTGACGAAGCTTGCCGAGCTGGTGCACCCGGGGCGTATAGTGCCTGCGACGTGCGAGATAGTGGACATAGCGGGCCTGGTGAAGGGTGCTTCGAAGGGTGAGGGCCTGGGCAACAAGTTCCTGGGCAACATCCGCGAGACGGACGCCATCATCCACGTGCTGCGGTGTTTCGAGGACGAGAACATTACGCACGTAGACGGCACGATAGACCCTATCCGCGACAAGGAGATTATTGACACGGAGCTTCAGCTGAAGGACCTTGAGACGATTGAGGGCCGTCTGGCTAAGACTGAGAAGGCCGCTGCCGCCGGCAACAAGGAGGCCAAGGTGGAGGTGACGGTGCTGAAGGCTTACAAGGAGGCTCTGGACGCGGGTAGGAACGCGCGCGTGGTGGACTTTGAGTCGAAGGAGGAGCAGGAGTGTGCGCGCAACCTGTTTCTGCTGACGGCGAAGCCCGTGCTGTACGTATGCAACGTGGGCGAGCAGGACGCCAAGAGCGGCAATGCCTTTACTGAGAAGGTAGAGGAGCTGGCCCGCGAGGAGGGCGCCGAGAGCATGGTGATTGCGGCGAAGACTGAGGAGGACATTGCCGAGCTGGAGTCGTACGAGGACAAGCAGCTGTTCCTGGAGGAGCTGGGCCTGGAGGAGAGCGGTGTGAACCGCCTGATAAAGAAGGCCTACGCGCTGCTGAACCTTGAGACGTTCATTACGGCGGGCGAAATGGAGGTGAAGGCGTGGACGTACAAGAAGGGGTGGAAGGCTCCGCAGTGCGCCGGCGTCATTCATACGGACTTCGAGAAGGGTTTCATCCGCGCCGAGGTTATCAAGTACGAGGACTACCTGAAGTATGGCTCTGAGGCCGCCGTGCGCGAGGCCGGCAAGATGGGCATAGAGGGTAAGGACTATGTGGTACAGGACGGCGACATCATGCACTTTAGGTTCAACGTATGACGGGGCTGCTTGACTATATCGTATGGAACCCGAACGCGGGTTTCGGTCCGTTCCGCTGGTACGGGCTGTGCTGGCTGGTCGGTCTGGCTCTGGCCTACCTGGTGGTAAGACGGCTGTACAGGGAGCAGAAGATCAAGGACGAGCTGTTCGACCCGTTGTTCGTCTACTGCTTCATAGGCATTCTGCTGGGGGCCCGTCTGGGCCACTGCATCTTCTACGAGCCCGACCACTTCCTGACGTCCTTCAGGGGCGTGGTGGAGATGCTCATTCCCATTCGCTTCCTGGAGGACGGCGGGTGGAAGTATGTGGGCTACCAGGGTCTGGCCTCGCACGGTGGTACGCTGGGACTGATGATAGCCCTGTGGCTGTATGTGCGGAAGACCGGCGTCAGCCTGTGGCGCGTGCTGGACAACATCGCCATTGCCACGGGGTCGACGGCGTGCTTCATCAGGCTTGGAAACCTGATGAACTCTGAGATTATAGGCAAGGTGACCGACGTGCCGTGGGCCTTCGTCTTCGAGCGTGTCGACATGCTGCCGCGCCACCCGGGACAGCTCTATGAGGCCATAGCCTACGGCCTGCTGTTCGGGCTGATGTGGTGGATGCACAAGCGGTGGCCCGAGAAGATAGGCACCGGGTGGTACTTCGGCTTCTGTCTGACGTATATCTTCACCTTCCGTTTCTTCATAGAGTACACGAAGGAGATACAGGAAGCCTTCGAAGCCTCGATGCCCCTGGATATGGGGCAGCTGCTCTCTATTCCCTTCGTAGTGCTGGGCGTGGTGTGCATGATGAGAAAGGAGAGGAGATAGTTACTTGCTTACGCTCTAGCTACTTTCCGGTTACTATCCGTTTGATATCGTTAAGCTTGTTGAGGGCCTCGAGGGGCGTCAGGTTGTTGACGTCGAGGTCCAGGATTTCGTCGCGTATCTGCGAGAGCACGGGGTCGTCGAGCTGAAAGAAGCTGAGCTGCATTCCTTCGCGGCTCTGGGCTATCTCGGCGGTGGGCTTGCCCACGGTGCCTACCTGTGCGTTGTCGCTCTCGAGCTGCTTCAGAATGACGTTGGCGCGCTTGACGATGGACTTGGGCATGCCCGCGATTTCGGCCACGTGGATGCCGAAGGAGTGTTCGGAACCGCCCTTCACCAGCTTGCGGAGGAACATGACCTTGCCGTCCATCTCCTTTACCGAGACGTTGTAGTTGCGAATGCGCTTGAAGTGCTTCTCCATCTCGTTCAGCTCGTGGTAGTGGGTGGCAAAGAGGGTACGGGCACGGGCCTTGGGCTGTTCGTGCAGGTATTCGACGATGGCCCAGGCTATGGAGATGCCGTCGTAGGTGGAGGTGCCGCGGCCCAGCTCGTCGAAGAGCACCAGTGAGCGCGGCGTAACGTTGTTGAGAATGTTGGAGGCCTCGGTCATCTCGACCATGAAGGTAGACTCGCCCAGGGAGATGTTGTCAGAGGCTCCGACGCGGGTGAAGATTTTGTCTACCAGTCCGATGCGGGCACTCTCTGCGGGCACGAAGCTGCCTGTCTGTGCCAGAAGGGTTATAAGGGCGGTCTGTCGCAAGAGGGCCGACTTACCGGCCATGTTGGGACCGGTGATGACGATGATTTGCTGGTGCTGGGCGTCGAGCAGGATGTCGTTGGGCACGTACTGTTCGCCGATGGGCAGCTGGGTCTCGATGACGGGATGGCGGCCCTGCTTGATGTCAATGACGTCGGAGGAGTCGATGACGGGCCGGACGTAGTGCTGTTCCTGGGCGGTCTTGGCGGCCGAGAGCAGGCAGTCGAGGTGGGCTATGGCATTGGCGTCATGCTGTACGTCGGCGATGAACTGTTGGGCATAGACCACGAGGTCGGCGAAGAGCTGCTGCTCGAGGGAGAGTATCTTGTCTTCGGCGCCCAGAATCTTCTCCTCGTACTCTTTCAGCTCCTGGGTGATGTAGCGCTCGGCCTGTGCCAGGGTCTGCTTGCGCACCCACTCCTGGGGGACCTTGTCCTTGTAGGTGTTGCGCACCTCGAGGTAGTAGCCGAATACGTTGTTGTAGCCTATCTTCAGTGAGGCGATGCCGGTCTGCTGGGCTTCGCGCTCCTGTATCTGCAGCAGGTAGTCCTTGCCCGAATAGGCTATATGGCGCAGCTCGTCGAGCTCGGGGCTGACGCCCTGGCGGATGACGCCGCCCTTCTGTACCTGCTGGGGCGGGTCGTTTTGCAGCTCGCGGCTGATGCGGTCGCGCAGGGCTTCGCAGAGCGAGAGGCGCTCGCCTACCCTCTGCAGCGAGGCGGCAGGACCGGCGGCGGTGCCGTGGACAGTATCGCCGTCCACGGTGGCGGCCTGCAGGCAGGCGGCCTTGATGGGAGCGATGGCCTCGAGGGCCGTCTTCAGCTGTACCATCTCGCGGGGCGTGACGCGCCCGGTGGCTACCTTCGAGACGATGCGCTCCAGATCGCCGATGCGCTGCAGGTTGTCGTCGACGGTGAAGCGGAAGTCGGGGTTGCGGAAGAAGTAGTCGACGATGTCGAGGCGCTGGTTGATCTTCTGCTCGTCCTTCAGCGGAAAGACGAGCCAGCGTCGCAGCATACGGCCGCCCATGGGCGACACGGTGCGGTCGATGACGTCGAGCAGCGACTTGCCGTCTTCCTGCATGGTGCTGACGAGCTCCAGGGAGCGCACGGTGAACTTGTCGAGACGTACGTAGCGCTCTTCCTCGATGCGCGACAGGGTGGTGATGTGGGCTATCTGGGTGTGCAGCGTCTGCTCCAGGTACTGCAGGATGGCGCCGGCGGCGATGATGCCGCTCTTGAGGTGGTCGACGCCGAAGCCCTTGAGCGACTTCACCTGGAAGTGCTTGTAGAGCTTCTGGTGGGCGGTCTGCTCGGTGAACACCCAGTCGTCGAGCTGGAACGTCACCAAGCGCGTGCCGAAGTAGCGCTCGAAGTCGTGGCGATGCTCGCGGTTGTAGAGTACCTCTTTGGGCTGGAAGTTGCCAATAAGTTTTTCGACGTAGTCGTAGGTTCCCTCGCCGGTAAGGAACTCGCCGGTAGAGATGTCGAGGAAGGCCACGCCGCAGGCCGCCTTGCCAAAGTGTACAGCACAGAGAAAGTTGTTCTCCTTGTAGTTGAGCACCGTGTCCTGCATGGCCACGCCGGGGGTTACCAGCTCGGTGATGCCGCGCTTGACGAGCTTCTTGGTGAGCTTGGGGTCTTCCAGCTGGTCGCAGATGGCTACGCGCCGGCCGGCACGGATGAGCTTGGGCAGGTAGGTGTCGAGGGCATGGTGGGGGAAACCCGCCATCTCGTCGCCCTTGACGCCGGCACCGTTGTTGCGGTGGGTAAGGGTGATGCCCAGTATCTGGGCGGCAATGACGGCATCGTCGCAGTAGGTCTCATAGAAATCACCGCAACGGAACAGCAGGAGGGCTTCAGGGTATTTGGCCTTGAAGTCGAAGAATTGTTTCATCATCGGGGTGAGCTCTTTGCCGTTGTTCTTTGCCATCGTCTTTTTTCTTTTTTGTGTGCAAAGGTACGAAAATTTAGGTATTATGAATGAAGAATTAAGAATTATTTTGTAACTTTGCAACCTAATAGATAGAAAATAACAAAAAAAGAAACGATATGGAATACAACTTTAGAGAGATTGAGCAGAAATGGCAGAAGCGCTGGGTGGAGAACGGCACCTACCGCGTGGTGGAGGATGAGAAGAAGAAAAAGTTCTATGTGCTGAACATGTTCCCCTACCCCAGCGGAGCCGGTCTGCATGTGGGTCACCCCTTAGGCTATATTGCCTCGGACATCTACGCCCGCTACAAGCGCCAGAAGGGCTTCAACGTGCTGAACCCAATGGGATATGACGCGTACGGGTTGCCGGCCGAGCAGTATGCCATACAGACGGGACAGCACCCGGAGAAGACTACGTTTGAGAACATTGACAGATACCGCTCGCAGCTGGACAAGATAGGCTTCTCGTTTGACTGGGAGCGTGAGGTGAGGACCTGTGACCCCATTTACTACAAGTGGACACAGTGGGCCTTCCAGCGTATGTTCAAGAGCTACTTCTCGCTGTCGTCGAAGAAGGCCCAGCCCACCATTAAGCTGATAGAGCACTTCGAGTTGATGGGTACCGAGAACTGTAACGCCCTGGGCACTGAGGAGCTGCACTTCACAGCCTCTGACTGGGCTTCGTTCTCGGAGAAGAAAAAGCAGGAGGTGCTGATGAACTACCGCATTGCCTACCTGGCCGACACGATGGTGAACTGGTGTCCGAAGCTGGGCACCGTGCTGGCCAACGACGAGGTGGTGGACGGTGTCTCGGTGCGTGGCGGATACCCTGTGGTGCAGAAGAAGATGCGGCAGTGGTGTCTGCGCGTGTCGGCATACGCACAGCGCCTGCTGGACGGTCTGGAGGTGATTGACTGGACCGACTCGCTGAAGGAGACACAGCGCAACTGGATAGGCCGTAGCGAGGGTACGGAAGTGGTCTTCAAGGTGGCTGACAGCGATAAGAGCTTCACCATCTTCACCACGCGTGCCGATACGATGTTTGGCGTGACGTTCATGGTGCTGGCACCTGAGAGCGACCTCGTGGCCGAGCTGACGACGCCGGAGCAGAAGCAGGCCGTGGACGAATACCTGGAGTACGTGAAGAAACGTACGGAGCGTGACCGCCAGATGGACCACAAGGTGACGGGTGTATTCTCGGGAAGCTACGCCATCAATCCGTTTACCGAGGAGAAGATACCTATCTGGATAGCTGAGTACGTGCTGGCTGGATATGGCACAGGAGCCATCATGGCCGTACCTGCACACGACAGCAGGGACTATGCCTTCGCCAAGCACTTCGGGCTGCCCATCATTCCGGTCATCGAGGGAGCCGACGTATCGGAGGAGAGCTTCGATGCCAAGGAGGGTATCATGTGCAACTCGGCCTCAGCCAAATTCAGCCTGAACGGACTGACGGTGAAGGAGGCTATTGCGGCTACGAAGAAGTATGTGGAGGAGCAGGGCCTGGGACGCGTGAAGGTGAACTACCGTCTGAGGGATGCCATCTTCTCGCGCCAGCGTTATTGGGGCGAGCCGTTCCCTGTCTACTACAAGGACAACATGCCTTATATGATTCCGAAGGAGTGCCTGCCTCTGGAACTGCCTGAGATTGACAAATACCAGCCTACGGAGACGGGCGAGCCACCATTGGGAAGGGCCAAGCGATGGGCATGGGACACGAAGACGGACAGTGTGGTAGATTGTTCGGAGATAGACAATAGGACGGTCTTCCCACTGGAGTTGAACACCATGCCGGGCTTTGCAGGAAGCTCTGCCTACTACTTGCGCTACATGGACCCGAAGAACGAGAAGGCACTGGTGAGCCGCGACGCTGACGAGTACTGGCGCAACGTAGACCTGTACGTGGGTGGTACGGAGCATGCTACCGGCCACCTGATATACTCGCGCTTTTGGAACAAGTTCCTCTACGACTCGGGCTATTCGTGCGAGGACGAGCCCTTCAAGAAGCTGGTGAACCAGGGAATGATTCAGGGCCGCTCGAACTTCGTGTACCGTATCGAGGACGAGGGCGCAGACAAGGGTAAGTTCGTCAGCTTCGGACTGAAGGACAAGTACACCACGACGCCCATTCACGTGGACGTCAACATCGTCTCGGCCGATGTGCTGGACATCGAGGCTTTCCGTGCCTGGCGCCCTGAATACAAGAATGCCGAGTTCATTCTGGAAGACGGCACCCAACTAACTGTCAACACTCAACTGTCAACTGTCAACTCCGTCTACAAGTGCGGATGGGCCATCGAGAAGATGTCGAAGTCGATGTTCAACGTGGTCAATCCGGATATGATAGTGGAGAAGTACGGTGCCGATACCTTGCGTCTGTATGAGATGTTCCTGGGTCCGGTGGAGCAGTCGAAGCCTTGGGATACGAACGGTATTGACGGCTGTCACCGATTCCTGAAGAAGTTCTGGGCGCTGTTCTACGGCAACACGCGCGAGAACCCCGAAGGCAAGCTGCTGGTAGACGACTCAGAACCTACGAAGGACGCTCTGAAGAGTGTGCACAAGCTCATCAAGAAGGTGAGCCAGGACATTGAGGTATTCTCGTATAACACCTCTATCTCGGCCTTTATGATTTGTGTGAACGAGCTGGCCCAGCAGAAGTGCAAGAGCCGCGAGGCACTGAAGACACTGGTCATACTGATAGCACCCTTTGCACCCCATATTGCTGAGGAGCTGTGGGAGGCACTGGGCGAGCAGGGCAGTGTCTGTGACTCGCAGTGGCCAGAGTGGAACGAGGAGTATCTGGTGGAGAACAGCGTCAAGCTGGGTGTGGCCTTCAACGGTAAGACACGCTTCGACATGGAGTTCCCTGCTGATGCCGACAACCAGACTATACAGGACACCGTACTGGCCGACGAGCGTGCCAAGAAGTACATTGAGGGAGACATTATGAAGGTTATCATCGTCCCTAAGCGTATGGTGAACATTGTGTTTAAGAAGTAAATGACTGAACAGCACAAGATGATATGGAACGAAGCCAAGGACTATCTCTTCATAGCCCTTGGCCTCGCTATCTATACGGTAGCCTTCACCGTGTTCCTGATGCCTTACCAGATAGTGGCTGGTGGTGTGACGGGTTTGTCGGCTATCATATACTACGCTACCGGGTTCCACCTGGAGAATACCTACATCATCATCAACGGACTGTTGCTGGTGGTGGCACTGAAGATATTGGGCGTCAAGTTCTTGATGAAGACCATCTTCGCCATACTTACCCTATACTTTATGCTGATGTTCGCACAGGAACTCATGCCTAAGCAGGGGAACGGACTGCCATTCAAACTGATGGGCGAGGGGCAGGACTTCATGTCGATGATTATAGGCTGTGTACTGACGGGTATTGCGCTGGCCACCGTGTTCCTTCATAACGGCTCTACGGGCGGTACTGATATCATTGCTGCCTCGGTGAACAAGTATCACCCTAATGTATCGCTGGGCAACGTGCTGATAGCTGCTGACTTCTGTATCATTGGCTCGTGTATGTTTTTTCCGCAGTTTGGCAGCTACATGGAGCGGGCGCACAAGGTGATGTTCGGCTTCTGTGTGATGGCAATGGAGAACTACACGCTGGACTATATCATGAACGGACGACGACAGTCAGTGCAGTTTATGATATTTAGCCAGAAGTGGCAGGAGATAGCCAATGCCATTGGCACTGAAATGCATCACGGCGTGACCATTCTTGACGGGCACGGATGGTACACAGGACGTAAGAGCAAGGTGCTTTGTATCCTGGCCAAGAAGAACGAGAGTGTGAATATGTTCCGTCTCATCAAAATGATAGACCCACAGGCTTTTGTATCGCAATCCAGCGTCATTGGTGTCTATGGCGAGGGCTTCGATGAGATGAATGTGAAGATTAAAGAAACCAAAAAGAAGATGAAGATAGTCTTTGCCACCAACAACCTGAACAAGCTGACAGAGATAAGGAATATTCTGGGTAACCGCTTTGAGGTGGTGTCGCTGGAAGAAATAGGCTGCAACGAGGACATTCCTGAGAAGGGACAGACCCTGAAGGACAATGCCTTGATAAAGGCGCAGTATGTGTACGACAAGTACCACGTCAACTGCTTTGCTGATGACACGGGACTGGAGGTAGAAGCTCTTGGTGGAGCACCAGGAGTTTATAGTGCCCGCTATGCAGGTGGAGCAGGACATGACTCTGAGGCTAACATGAAGAAACTACTCTCTGAACTAGAGGATAAAGACAACCGTAAGGCTCGTTTTCGTACCGTTATCGCATTGATAATAGATGGTAAGACTACCTGTTTTGAGGGTATCGTCAATGGCGAGATAACCCGAGAAAAGAGGGGAGGGGAGGGCTTTGGCTACGATCCTATCTTCAAGCCGTCAGGCTATTCACAGACGTTTGCTGAACTGGGTACGGGTGTAAAGAACCAGATAAGCCACCGGGCACGAGCTACCCAGAAACTGGTACAATATCTACAAAACGTATAAAGAAATATGAAGAAGATAGTCATTGCACTGTTGTTTTCCGTTATCCACTGCCTGACATCTGTTGCCCAGATAGGTACCTGGAAGAACTATCTGGCCTATCACGATGTGCAACAGATTCAGGCTGCAGGCAATGACCAACTCTTCGTGCTGGCAAGTAATAGCCTCTACCAATACAACAAAAACGACCAGAGTATTGTTACATACGACAAGGTGAACGGACTCTCAGATACGTATATTACCCACATCCGCTGGTGCCAGCAGGCCAAGCGTCTGATAGCCGTCTATGGCAACATGAACATCGACCTGATAGACACCAAGGGCAACGTCGTCAACATCAGCGATATATATACGAAGGTCATTACAGGCGAGAAAAGTGTTAATAGCATCCATATTAGCGACCAATACGCTTATCTGGCCTGTGGTTTTGGCATCGTAAAGCTGAATGTTCAGCGGGCTGAAATCAGCGAAAGCTATATGCTGGGGTTCCCCGTTACCGCTGTCAATACTGATAATTCCTTCATCTATGCACAAACCGCTTCTGCTGTTTTGAAAGCACCACTCAGCAGCAATCTCATTGATAAATCCAACTGGACAGAAGCCACGACTGCACCTTCTTTCACACAAGACACCAAGGACTACGATGAAAACATTGACGTGGTCAGGACCCTCCAGCCCGGAGGACCAAAGCACAATATGTTTGGATACATGAAATACGTCCACAATAAGCTCTACACCTGTAATGGCGACTATAACAGCGCTGAGCCTATACAGGTGCTGAACAACAACGAGTGGACCATCTACCAGCATGAAGGCATTGCAGACGTTACAGGTGTTGCCTTTACGGGTTCCTTCTGCTTCGACGTAGATCCTGCAGACGAGAACCACGTCTTTGCAGGAGCCAGAAACGGACTCTACGAATACCAGAACGGACAATTTTTGAAGTTTTATAATAGCGACAACAGCCCTATTGAATCATTCAACAAAAAAGATA
>Ga0310691_10004371_pt1 | contig 15964 bp, 9 predicted proteins | sample 176DNAGHGlowgp2_FD_203887 | JGI IMG/M metagenome (GOLD analysis project Ga0310691, IMG submission 203887) | Sheep rumen microbial communities from Palmerston North, Manawatu-Wanganui, New Zealand - 1766 DNA GHGlow gp2 (v2) (version 2) | ecosystem: Host-associated > Mammals > Digestive system >...
CGCGCTCACGCCCTTCCCGGACGAGAACGGCCGCGCCACGCTGCCCTGCGCCGCCGGCAAGGCCGTGAACGGCTGCTAGGCCGCCGTTTCGCGCGCTTGACACGCTCGCGGGGCGTTTGGTAGCTTTGACCCCAAAGGGACGCCCCGGAGGGGCGAACCTCTTTTCTTGGCCCGACAATCACCCGATTGACACAAGGAGATTCCCATGAAACTCATCGACATCGACTGCTACGAAGGCAACGCCGCCGGGTTCATCCTTCTTATGAAATGAAGCCCGTGATTACAGCCAACTTCCCCGGCGGCAACGTCGTCGTCCTCGGCGCCGACGGTGCGACCGTCCGGCTCTCCCCCGACCTGCGCGAGACGCAGCGCTTCTGGTTCTTCTGGCGCTTCCGCGCAACGTTCCCGGCCGCGGGGACGTGGCGCTTCGAATTCCCGGACGGCAACTGCGTCGGCACGCGCGGCCCCGCCGTGCGCCGCGCGGGCGAGCGCGCCTGGCGCTGGCTCTCCGGCGACGCGCTCCACGAGTCCGACCGCGTCTTCGAGTGGACGTCCGCCGGCCCGGAGACGGTCGAGTTCTGCCAGTGCATCCCGTACCAGGGCGCGGATTTCGACGCGTTCGCCGCGTCCTTCTCCGGCGACCCGCGCGTCACCGTCTCCGAGCTCTGCCGCTCGCGCGCCGGGCGCTCCGTCCCGCTGCTGCGCCTCTGCGAGGGCGAGCCGCCGGAGACCGTGCTCTTCACCTGCCGCCACCACGCGCAGGAGTCGATGGCGTCCTTCGCGCTCGAGGGGCTGCTTCGCGCACTGGCGTCGGACGAGCCGCGGGCGGCGGCGTTCCGCCGCGCGTTCGAGGTCCTCGCGGTGCCGCTCGTGGACCGCGACGGCGTCGAGGACGGCACGCAGGGCAAGTTCCGCCTCCCGCACGACCACAACCGCGACTACGGCGCGGCGGGCGGGCACCTCTACCCCGAGTGCGCGGCGCTCGAACGGCTCCTCGACGAGCGGCGGCCCGCCGCCGTGCTCGACCTGCACTGCCCCTACATCCGCGGCGGGGAGACGAACGAGCACGCCTACCTCGTCGGCATCCAGGCGGAGCGCCTGCGGCCCGCGCAGGCCGCCTTCGGCGCGCTGCTCGAGAGGCACTGCCCGCCCGAGGCGCCCTACTTCGCCGCGGACACGCTCCCCTTCGGCGCGCTGTGGAACCAGCCGACCGATTTCTCCGGCGGCTGCGGCATGGGCTTCTCGCGCTGGGCGGCGACGAAGCCCTGGCCGCGCCTCGCGAGCGGCCTCGAAATCCCCTTCGCCAACTTCCGCGAGAAGACCCAGACGCCGGATACGGTCCGGGCCTTCGGCCGCGGCATCGCCGCCGCCCTCGCCGAGTATTTTCTCCCGCCTGCGAGGGGGTACGGCGACTCCCGCGAGGCCGACTGCTGCGATTCGGTTCAACCGCGCTAGCGCGCGCGTAGGCCGCGGCGGAATGCGGCCGGGGAGACCCCGAACGTGCGTCGGAACAGGCGCCCGAAATACGACGGGTTGGGGAGCCCCGCCCGCGCTCCGCACTCAGCGACGGGAAGCTCCGTGGTGGCGAGAAGCTCGCGCGCGGTCTCGAGCCGGAACGAATGGACGAACCCGACGGGCGTCGAGCCATAGACGCGGCGGAACGCCCGCGCGGCGTGTTCGTAGCCGCAGCCGGCGCGGCGTAGCGCTTCGCGGATGGAGTCCGTCGGGCCGACGTGCAGCGCAAAGGACTCCAGTTCCCGTCGGACGCGGCTCGCGACCGACGGAAGGGACCGCCGGTCCCGGTCGGCCGACTCCTCCCGCTCCGGCAGAATCAGTTCGGCCAGCAGTTCCAGAAGCGCCGTGCGGCGCAGGGCGCGCTCGCGCGGGCCGGCGCCGGGCTCCAGCACCTCGATGCGGCCGTGGATCGCGGCGGCGCGGCGGGGCGAGGGGACGGCGCCGCGCAGGATTCCCGCAGGCATCCATGACGGGGCCGGACGCACGTTGGAGGCGACGGGGCGCCCCGGTTCGTAGGTCATGAACGGAACCGGCGCGGGAAGCAGGTCGGGCTCCCACGAGAAATGCACCCACCGCCGCCGCCCGGACGGCCCGCGCAGCCGCGTGGCGTGCCACCGCATCGGCGGAACCACAAGCCAGCTCCCGGGCGGGCAGTCGAACCGCTCTCCCTCGATCTCGACCGAGAACGTTCCCTCCTCGAAGAGGACCAGCTCGTGGTCGTAGATCACGCGCCTCGGTTCGACCCAGCCTACGGGATGCGCGGCCGAGCCGGCGAGCCGGACGGAGGGGCAGATTCGGTCGAACCAGAAGTCCATGGCGGCGGATTCTACATCGGCCGACGGACGGATTCAAGTCATTTTCGTGCGAGTCAGGACGCGCAAAAGTGCGATGGAACGGGAGAGCGTCCGATGGTAGAATGACCGGCATCTTCAAAAGCGTGCGATTCCGTTTCCGGAATCCGCCGTCCCGTCCCCATCCGAACCCCACCGCCATGAAAGCAACCGCTCTCGTCTGCACGCAGGACCAGCGCTTCGCGCTCCTGCCCGTCTCCCTGCCCGATCCCGGGCCCGGGGAAGTCTCCATCCGCACCCTCTTCTCCGGCGTGAGCGTCGGAACCGAGTTCGCGCTCGTCCGCCACAAGATCTCCTGGGGCCCGTTCCCGATCGTCACGGGCTACATGGGAGCCGGCGTGGTCGAGAGGGTGGGGGAGGGCGTCTCCGGCTTCGCGCCGGGCGACACGGTCTACTACCGCGGCAGCAAGAACATGGCGCTCGATGACGGGACGGCGGTCTCGGCCGTCTCGGGCGTGCACTGCACGCACGCGGTGACGGCCGTTGGCGGCACTCACGGCATCGCGAAGGTGCCGGACGGCGTCGATCCGGCCGTGGCCGCGACGTTCGTGATGCCGGCCGTGGCGCTGCACGGCGTCGACAAGTCCGGCGCCCGCGTCGGCCAGGTCGCGCTGGTCCACGGCTGCGGCCCGATCGGGCTCGGCGTCGTGGCGATGCTCGCCCAGCGCGGCTGCGTCGTCGTCGCGGCCGACCTCGACGCGTCGCGCCTCGCGATGGCCCGCTCGTTCGGCGCGGCGGCGACGCTCGCCGGCGGCGAGGGGCTCGCGGACCGCGCGCGGCCGCTCTTCCCCGAGGGCGCCGAGGGGTTCGACCTCGTCTTCGAATGCACGGGCCTCTGGCCGTGCGTCCGCCCGGCGATGGAGCTGTGCCGCGTCCACGGGACGTTCGTGTGGCAGGGCAACTACGGCGCCGCGCCGTATCCGTTCGAGTTCCTCGTCCCCCACAACCGGCAGCTGGAGATGAAGTTCCCGTGCGACGACGGCTACGCGCCGTGCCGCGCCGCCGTGCTCCGCCAGATCGCCGCCGGGCTCCTGCCGTGGGAGCGCGCGATCTCCCACCGCCTGGCCGCCGCCGAGGCGCCGGACTTCTTCGACCGCGTGAACCGCGGCGCCGTCCCCGGCCTCGTCTCCGCCGTCGTCGACTGGAGGGCCGCGGAATGAAGGCGCTCGTCGTCGTCCGGCCCGGCCGGCTTGAACTGCGCGACGTCCCGCGTCCCGTCCCCGGACCGCGCGAGGCGCTCGTCAAGATCGACGCGTGCGGCATCTGCGGCACGACCGACCGCGAGCTCGTCGCGGGAACGCAGCCCTACCACAACGAGTATCCCGCCATCCTCGGCCACGAATCGACGGGCCTAGTCGTCGAGGTCGGCCCCGAGTGCCGCAAGTTCAAGGTCGGCGACCGCGTGACGCGCCCCGCCGCGATCATCGCCGGCGACCATCGCGACGGCCTCGCGAGCTGCTGGGGCGGCTTCGCCGAATACGGGCTCGTCCGCGATCCCGCGCCCGGGGCCGTCCCGGACTACCAGGAGGAGCGCGAGCTCGTCGTCGATCCCCGGCTCCGCCCGGAGCAGGCCGTGCTGGCGATCTCGCTGGCCGAGACGGCCAGCTGGACCTGGCAGCTGCCGCCGCTCGGCGGCCGCTCGGTCGTGGTGTCGGGCACCGGCTGCGCCGGCATGACCATCGCCACCTGGTGCAAGATGGCCGGCGCGCACGTGATGGTGCTCGGCCGCCGGGACGAACGGCTCGAAACGGCGCGCCGCCTCGCGGCCGACGCCGTGGCGAACGTCCGCACCTGCGCGGACGTCCCGGCGGCCGTGCGCGCCTTCGCGCCGGACGGCGCGGACGTCTTCTGCGACGCCTGCGGCGCGAGGGACCAGATCGTCCTCGCCGCGGCCGTCTGCCGCAAGGGCGGGCTCTGGGCCCGCTACGCGGTCGAGCCGGCCGGCGGCTACGACGAGCCGGCCGGCGGCGCGCCGGACCTGCTGCGCGCCATTCCCGAGGCGCGCGAGCATGTGGCCTACGCCTGGGCCGCCGACGCGCTCCTGCGCGGGACGGTCCGCACGGGCGACTTCCTCACCCACGAGTGGCCCCTCGACGAGTTCGAGAGCGCCTTCGCCGCCATCGCCCGCGGCGACGTGCTCAAGGGGATGCTCCGCATCTGACGCCGCCGCGCCCGCCATGAAATCCCACGCCTCGCTCGCCGCCCTTGCGTTTTGCACCTGTTGCGCGAATCCGGCCTTTTCGGACGGCGGCGGCGCGTCCGCAACGGCGACGCCCGTCTTCGCCTTCGTGGACGAAGAAGTCTCGCTTCGCGTGGCCGGGGCGGAGGGGCCGGTGGCGGCTGCGGTGTCCGTCGTGACGCCCGACGGCGTCGGCCCCCGCCGCGCCGGCCTGCTGGAGTTTCGCGACGGCGTCGCCTCGATCCGTCCGCTGGCCGAGGGCATCCACGTCGTGCGCCTCGGCGACGCGGCGCAGACGGAAGTCCGGTTCCTGGCGATGGATCCGCCCCCGCCTCCGGCGCCCGGCGCGCTGGCGTCGCGCCTGCCCCGGGCGGCCGCGAAGCTGGCGGCGGGCGGCCCGTTCACGATCCTCGCCCTCGGCGACAGCGTGACGGCGACCGGCGACTATCACGAGATGCTCGCGCGCATGCTCGCCCGGGCGTTCGGCCATCCGGCCGTCGCGGCCGTCCGCCGCGCGCACGCCGGGTGCTCCATCGACGCCACCCTGCGCACCCTGGAGGCCGAGACGCGGGGGCTCCGGCCCGATCTCGCGCTGCTGATGTACGGGCTCAACGACCAGGGGGCGGGGATGCCCCTTCCCGACTTCCTCGCCACGGCCGAAGCCATCGCGGACGACCTGGACGCCCGCTTCGGCGCCGACACCGTGACCGTGGCCTCGACGCCGCAACTCGGCGGCTACTGGCCGGGCCTTCCCGACGCCGCGTTCCGGACGCGCAGCTGGGGGCTGGCGCAGGCGCGCGCCGCCCGCGCCCGCGGACGGGTCCACGTGGACGGCTTCGACGCCCTTTGGCCCGACCGCGCCGAGGGGCTTCATCAGGCCGAGCAGGCGCTGGCCCCGCTCTATCCGCGTTCGTGGGACGCCCCGTTCTCCACCCTGCTCGAAACGGCCGGCCGCGGGGACGGCACCCATCCCAACGCGCTCGGCCATCTGCTTCTCGCCAAGGCTGTCTACGCGGCCCTGTGCCTTCCCGCCCCGGAACCCGCCCCGCTGGAGATCGCGGCCGAGAGCGCGTGGACGGACGCCGGACTGTCGACGACGATCCGGCTCCGGAACGCTTCCGACCGCCCCGTCGCGGGAACTCTCGCTGCCTTCGCGCCCGAAGACGCCGTGCTGGACGCGGCGGGGGGCGACCCGTCCGGCGCGTTCGACCTCGCGCCCGGCGCGACGTTCGCCCGGACCGTGCTCTGGCGCGGGACGGCGGACCCCGCCACGGCCCTCTTCGAGGCGGCGCCGCGCCGCGCCCTGCGCGACGGCGTTCCCGCCGTGATCGCCGGGCTCCGCATCGACGGGTCGTTCCGCACGCGGGTCGTCGAGGCGCCGTTCCGGGACGGGTCGGCGGCGTTCCTGCCGGACCGCTTCGAGGTTCCGGCCGGGACGTGCGCCGTGACGCTCCGCGCGCGGTTCGGCGCGACGGAGGAAGCGGTGGAGGTTGCGCTACCGGAACGGCCCGACGAGGTGTTCCGCCTGCCGGTGTTCCGCGCGGGCCCCGCAAGCGGAGCGCCGGGCGGCGGTGCGAGAAACGCCGCCGCGGAGCTCGTCGGCCACCGCCCCGCGACGGCCCTGCCCGGCGAGATCGTCGCGGACGGCGACTTGTCCGAATGGGCGGGACGGCGGTTCGTCCCGCTGGGGCTCCCGTGCCAGGCCCGCACCTCGCGCGGCGTCTCCGACCCGCGCGCCGCGCCCTCCGACCTCTTCCCGGAACTGTCGTTCTTCGCGGGCCGCGAGGCGCTCTACGTGGCGATGCGCGCCGCGGGCGCGGCGCCCGGCGACGGCCTCACGCTCTTCCTTGACCCGCGCGCGCCCGAGGCGTTCGGCACGGCCGGCTCGTACGTCTGGGCGGGCATCGGCCTGAAGGAGGACGGCGCGGTCGAGGTGTCGCGCGGCGAAACGTCGCCGCCCGGTCCGGGCACGGTCGGACGCTGGCGCCGCACGCCCGACGGCGGTCTGGAGGCCGAATGGTCGATTCCGTGGGAATGGGCCGGGCTCGATGCCTTCCCCGCCTCCGGCCGGCTCGGACTCTCCGTCATCTACCGCCAGGGACGGCCGCCGCACGCGCGGCTGTCCTGGGTCGAAAGCTATTTCGAATGGACTCCGCTGCACTACGGCGAGCTGCGTCTCGTTCCCGACGCGGCGGCGGAGTCGGGCGACGCCCTGCCGTGGCTCCTCCGCGTCGAACCCTGACGCCCCGACCGGCAGCCTGACGCGCATCCGCTTGCCTCGTGCGCCCGCGATGTGCTACAATTGCCCACATGTGCGGGACTTCGCGTTTGTTCCCGCCCCGGAACCCCCGACCCGAGACCACCCGACCATGAAGCCGATTCTGCGCCTCGCCTCCTTCCTTCCGTTCGCCGTCGCGCTTGCCCCCGCCGCCGTCGCGGGGCCCGTTTCCCTGTTGCCCGCCGATGCGGCGGTGCGGCTTGCGGACCGCAAGCCGGGGCTGTTCGAGCACCTGGAGGCTTCCGGACAGACTCCCGATGGCTGCCTCATGCGCACCGTCAAGGCGGCCGACCCGATCTGGCACGGCGGCGAATCGTCCGTCGAGACCGTCGCCCCCGTCGCGGCGGGCGACCTCCTGGTGCTGACGCTCGCCACGCGCGGCGTTTCGCGCACCGGGAAGCCAGCCTTCCTCGTGAAGATCCAGGGCGGCGACTACGTCGGCGTGATCCGCGAGTCGGTCCCCGCCGGGGACGGCTGGCAGTGGCACCGCTACACGGGCGTGGCCAAGAAGGACTACGAGACGGGAACGATGCGGATGCACGTCTACCCGGCCTACGGCTGCCAGGCGGTCGAGTTCCGCGGGCTTCGGCTCGAGAACTGGGGCGCGGCCGACAAGTCCGCCCTGCCTCCGCTGCCGTCCTCCGCGCCCGCGTTCGGCGAGGACGCGCTCGTCCCTCCGGACGCCCCGCCGCCCCCGAAGCCCGTCGAGCTCGCCCCGCTCGCGGCGGCCGAGCGCGCCCGGCCGCGCTACCTCATGCTCAAGCTCGACGACGTCGGCGCGCGCAACTACCGCCAGTACGACCGCGTGCTGCGCTTCCTGGAGGAGAAGGACATCGTCGCCGGCTTCGGCGTCGTCGTGCAGTCCCTCGAGACCGCCGGTCCGGACTACGTCGACTGGCTCCGCCGCAACGCCCGCGAGAACGGCGGGCGCGTCGAGTTCTGGAACCACGGCTGGGACCACTACATGAAGGGGAACGAGGTCTGCGAGTTCAAGGGGACGGGCCTCGCCCACCAGCGCGAGAACCTCGCCCGGTCGCAGGACCTCTTCCGCGAGAAGACGGGCCTCACGCTCCGCGCCCTCGGCACCGCCGGCAACGCCCGCGACGCCGACACGCCGACCGCCCTTTCGGAACGCCCCGACATCACCGTGTGGATCTACGGCGACGAGAAGAACACGGGCGGCAAGCTCGTCCTCCGCCGCACGTTCAACCTCGAATACGCCGTCGGGAAGATCGACTTCAACAAGTTCGCCGGCCCCTACAAGTCCCGCCGCCTCGACGGCTACGCCATCATCCAGGGGCACCCGAACCTCTGGAACGACGAGAGCTTCGAGCAGTTCAAGAAGGTCGTCGGGCAGCTCCTCGCCGACGGGTGGATCTTCACCACCCCCCACGAATACGCCACGAAGTACGCCCAGCCGCGGTAGCGCGGACCATCCGGACATGCTCGACCACCCGACCACCCGACCACTCGACCATCCTGACCCCGAGACCACAAGACCATGAAACCGATCCTGCGCCTCTCCGCCCTCCTTCTGCTCGGCTCCGCGCTCTCCGCCCGTGCCACGACGGTCTATGTCGCGACGAACGGCAGCGCTGCGAACGACGGTCTCACCCCCGAAACGCCGCTCGTCTCCGTCGGCGCGGCCATCGCCCAGCTCGGCGCCGCCGGCGGCACCGTGAGCGTCGCCGCCGGCACGTATTCGCTCACGACGGCGGAGGCTCCCGCCGAGTACGCGTCCGACAACTACACCGCCGGCGCCTCGTGCGTCGTCGTCACGACGCCCGTCGAAATCGTCGGCGCGACCGGCGATCCCGCGGACGTCGTCTTCAAGCGCGACTCCGCCGCGGGAAACGCCCGCGTCTTCCTGATTGACCACGCCGACGCGAAGCTCCGGTTCGTGACCGTCCAGGACGGATTGCTCAATGATTCCACCGCCCGCAACGGCGGCAACATCCTGATCGGCTACAACGGCGGCACGGTCGAGGACTGCATCATCAAGGACGGACGCTCCGCCAACGCGAACAACACGAACCTCGGCGGCGGGAACATCTCGCTGATGAACGGGCGCTGCTCGCGTTGCGTCATCACGGGCGGCAAGATCGGGCACTACCGCCCCATCGGCATGAACGTCATGGCGGCGGGCGATTCCGTGGTCGAGAACTGCCTGATCACGAAGGGCTCCTGCGGGACGACGCACGAGGCCGCCCAGGACGAGGGCGCCGTCGCCCTCAAGGACCGCGCCAAGCTCGTCAACTGCTCGGTCGTCGACAACACGGCGAACCGCTTCGCCGGCGTCAACATCCTCTCCCCCAATGCCCGGGCCGTCAACTGCGTCATCTACGGCAACACGGTCACCTGGGAAACCGACGCGCGCGGCAACGCGAACGACGGTTGGGCGAACGGCGTGAGCAAGAACAACAGCAATCTCGGCTGCTACGTCAACTGCGGAACGGATCTCGACGCCTCCCTCTACCCGCAGCTGAACGCGACCTGCTTCACGGTCGGCCCCGTGGACTTCGCCGACGCGGCGAACGGGGACTGGACGCCGAAACAAAACTCCGTCACGCGCGACGCCGGCGCCGACTACGCGGCGAACGGCGGCGTTTCGGCGACGGATCTCGCCGGCGCGGTGCGCGTGGCCGGTGCGGGCGTGGACGTCGGATGCTACGAGCTGCAGCCCTCGTTCCACGTCACCGCTTCGGTGGACTCGACGCAGCTCGTCGTCGGCGCGGACGACGTCGCGCATTTCACGGCCGTTCCGGGCGACGCCGTCGGTGCGGTCTCCTATGTCTGGAACTTCGGCGACGGCGCGACGCTGACGACGAACGAAACGTCCGTCTCCCACCAGTACACGACGCCGGGCTCCTATTCCGTCAGCGTCACCGCCACCTGCGAGGCGGGCACGGCCACGTTCGCGTTCTTCGACCCGATCCTGGTCCTCGCGTTTTCGGTCGACTTCGTCCGGTCGGCCGGAATCGTCCTCGCAGAGCGCGACGTAACGTTCTCCGCGATCGTGGAATCCGCCGTTCCCGTCACCTACACGTGGCATTTCGGCGACGGCACCACGGTGGAAACCAACGAGGCCGAAGTCGTCCACGCCTACGCCGTCCCCGGGCGCTACGAGGTGTCCGTCACGGCGGACGGCGGCGCGGCCGGGGTGAAATCCTTCACGTTCCCGGCCGACCTTTCCGTCCTCCTTTCCGACCTCTACGTCAAGCCGACCGGCAGCACGCCGGCGTTCCCGTATGCGACGCAGGAAACCGCCGCGAACTCGCTGGACTCCATCTGGAAGTACCTGACCGACGGCCTGACCGTCCACGTGGCGCCGGGCACCTACAAGACGAGCGGCTGGCAGCTGCTCGTGACGAACGCGGTCTCGATCGTGGGCGAGGGCGCCACGCCGGGAGACGTCGTCTTCCACAACGGCTACGCGAACTTCAACACCGGCGTGCGAAACATGCAGGTGAACCACCCGGACGCGTTTGTCGCGAACGTCACGCTCATGGGCGGCTGGTCGAACTACGCCAAGGGCGGCAACCTGCTTCTGGAAAGCGGCGTTGTCTCGAACTGCGTCCTCTCCTCGGGCGGCTCGAACTCGAGCAGCGGCTCCGGCGGCGCGGCCTACGTGTCGGGCGGCATCCTGACGCACAGCGTCCTCACGAACGCCTATCTCGGCAACCGCGGCAACGGCATCGCCCTCCACCAGGTCGGCGGACGGGTCTCGAACTGCCTGGTCACGCAGAACCGCCGCGTCTGGAGCGGCTCCCGCAACGCCTTCTCGCTCGTCTGCGTCGAGGGCGGTACCAACGACAACTGCACGGTCGCGGACTGCTGGATCCTCAAGAACAATCCGAAAAAGCCGCTGCAGATGGGCAACGCCTCGGACAAGGGAGTCTACGTCGGGCCGAACGCCCTGGCCGTCAATCTCGCGATTGCGGACATCCGCTGGGACATCTTCCCGGGCGACGGCGAGTCGCTCGACGACCTGCTGGCGGACATCGGCAGGCCCCAGGCCTGGGCGGGCACGGCCGCGAGCTTCGTGAACTGCGCGACGGACGACGATGCGCCGATCAACGAGACGTGCCGGATCGGCACGGCCGCGACGTTCTTCAAGGACTACGCCGCCCGAGACCTGACGCCCAAGCCGGACGGGCCGCTCTTCGGCGCCGGCGCCCCGGTCGCCGGCGCCCCGGCCGTCGACCTCGCCGGCAATCCCCGCGTCTCGAGCCGCATCGACATCGGCGCCTTCGAATTCCAGCTCCCCTCCGGGCTCGTCATCGTCATCCGCTAGCATGAAGAGTCCCGCATCCCTCCTTCTCGCCGCCGCGACGCTCGCCGCCGCGACGGCCGTTCCTCCGTTCCCGTTCCCGATGGGCGGCGACGCGCCGAACGCGGGCGTCGCGGACATGTCCGCCCTCAACGGCGGCCCGATCGCGACGGACGCCCCGCGCGTCCGGATCGACGGGGAAGGGCATTTCGCGGACGGAGCCGGGCGGCGCGTCCGCTTCCTCGCGACGAACTTCACGTTCGCCGAGGCGTTCCCGTCGCACGAGAAGGCCGACGCCCTCGCGCGCCGCCTGGCCTCGCTCGGCTTCAACGCCGTGCGCATCCACCACGTCGACAAGGAATGCGCCCCCGCCGGCATCTGGAAGAAGGGCACGGACCGCCGCGACACGATCGATCCCGACCAGGCGGACCGCCTGTTCTACTTCATCGCCGCGCTGGCGCGGAACGGAATCTACGTCGATTTCAACCTCCACGTCTCCCGCGAATACTGGCGCGGCGCGGACTTCTCCGCGGACGGCCTTTCCGGCGACAACGAGCGCGGCCGCCTCCTGCCCAAATACGGCAAGGGGCTCGACCGCGTCTTCGGCCCCTGGATCGAGATGCAGAAGGACTACGCCCGCCGCATCCTGCGCCGGCCGAACCCCTACCGCGGCAACGTCCCGCTCGCCGAGGACCCCGCCGTGTTCCTCGTCGAGATCAACAACGAGAACACCATCTTCGACCTCGACGCCGCCTCGCTCCCCGAATACTATCGGGCGGCCGTCCGCCGCCGGTGGAACGACTGGCTCCGCGCGCGCCACGGCTCGACCGCCGCCCTCCGCGAGGCGTGGGGCGCCGAACGTCCGCTCGGCGAAGACCTGCTCGCCGGGCGCGACGCCGTCGTCGAAGGGCCGAAGTTCCTCCGCCTCCTTCCGCCGGAGGGCGGCGCCGTGCGCGCCGAGCTCTTCGCAAAGCCCGACGAGAACTGGCAGGCGCAGCTGCAGTGGCGGGGCCTCACGCTGGAGGACGGCGCCCTCTACACGCTCTCGTTCGAGGCGCGCTCCGACGCGCCGCGCACCGCGCCGTTCACGGCGCGCCGCCAGGTCGCCGACTGGCGCAACGTCGGACTCTCCGGCTCCGCCAAGGTCGGCGCCGAATGGACGCGCCACGAGCGGTCGTTCACCGCGCACGGCACCGAGCCGGGCCTCACGCGCCTCGACTTCCCGATGGGCGGCGCGCCGCTCGGCGTGCTCGAAATCCGCAACGTCTCCCTCCGGCCCGGCGGACGGAGCGGCCTCCTCGACGGCGAGTCGCTGGAGGAGGGGACCGTCTCCGTCGACAACCGCGGGCTCGGCGCCACTCCGCGCGGACGCGACTGGACGCGCTTCCTCGCCGAGACCGAGCGCGCCTACGGCGCCGCCATGCGCGCCTTCCTGCGCGACGAGCTCGGCTGCCGGGCGCTCGTCCTCGACTCGCAGGCCAGCTACGGGGGCATCCACGGACTCTACCGCGAGGCGCGGCAGGACGTGGTCGACATGCACTCCTACTGGCAGCACCCGTCGTTCCCGCGCAAGTCGTGGGACATGGGCGACTGGGCCATCGGCAACACGCCGATGTCCTTCGCGCCGGACCGCGCCGCCAACCTCGGCCGCCTCGCATCGTTCCGCGTGTTCGGCAAGCCCTTCACCGTGACCGAATACGACCATCCCGCGCCGAACCAGGCCTCCGCCGAGATGTTCCCGATGGTCGCCGCCTTCGGCGCGCTCCAGGACTGGGACGGCATCTTCCAGTTCGACTGGGGCAACGCCGCGCTGGGCGAGAACAAAATCGGACGCTTCTTCGACCTGCAGAACCACGCCGGCAAGCTCGCCTTCCTGCCCGCCGCAGCCGTCCTTTTCCGCACCGGCGCCGTCGCGCCGCTGCGCGAACGATTCGAGCTCGTTCTGCCGGCCGACGACTTCGCCCCCGGCGTCGAGCTGCCCGGCGACACGCGCTGGGCCCTCGCGCACGAGGCCGAACGGCTCGGCCTTTCCGACGACGTGTTCCTCACGCGCCGCGTCGGCGTCCGCCTTTCCCCCGGCGTCCGCAAGCCGGAGCCCGGACTCACCGCCGGCGCCCCGCTCTCGCCGCTGCGCTGGGACGACGACACGCCCTTCCGACTCGACGTGCCCGCCGCGAAGGTGCTGGTCGGCCGCTGCACGGGGGCGAAGCACGACTTCGACGGCGCGTCGTTCGACGTGGCGCCGAACGACTCCGGCTTCGCCGCCTTCGCGCTCACGGCGATGGACGGCAAACCGCTCGCGGATTCGCGCCGGATCCTGCTCGCCGTCGCGGGCGACGTCGAGAACACGAACATGGGCTGGAACGAGCGCCGCACGTCCGTCGGGCGGAACTGGGGCTCGGCCCCCACCGTGTGCGAGGCGATCGAGGCCTCGGTCACGCTCGCAACCTCCGCCCGCTCCGCGAAGGTCTGGGCGCTCGACGGCAAGGGCCGGCGACTCGCCGAAGTCCCGAGCCGCCTCGCAGGCGGGCGGCTCGACTTCCGCACCGGTCCGGCCTCCCGCACGCTCTGGTACGAAATCTCCGTGCCCTGACCCACCGGCCACGCCCGTCCTTCGCAAGTCACGCGTTTCTTCGCCATGCTTGCCCGCAAGGGCGTTCTGCGATAGAATCCGCGACCATGGAATACCCAACCCAACGGCTTTCGGCCGACTTCTGCGTCGTGGGCGGAGGCCTCGCCGGCCTCTGCGCCGCGCTCGCCGCCGCACGCCACGGCGCGAAGACCGTCCTTGTCCAGGACCGCCCCGTGCTCGGCGGCAACGCCAGCAGCGAAATCCGCATGCACGTCTGCGGCGCCCACGGCCCCAGCCGCCGCGAGACGGGCCTCCTCGAGGAGATCCAGCTCGACAACCTGCGCTACAACGCGGGTTCGTGCTGGCCCGTCTTCGACTCGCTGCTCTGGGGGCTCGCCCGCCGCGAGCCGCTCCTCACGCTCGTCCTCGACGCCGGGGTCTGCACGTGCGAGACGGCGGCCGACCGCTCGATCCGCTCCGTCCGCGCCTGGCAGGGCCCGACGCAGCGCTGGATCGAGGTCGAGGCGCGGCTCTTCGCCGACTGCACGGGCGACGCGGTGCTCGCGCCGCTCTCGGGCGCCGACTACCGCGTCGGCCGCGAGGCCCGCTCCGAATACGGCGAGAGCGAGGCGCCCGCCGAGGCCGACGCCTGCACGATGGGCAGCAGCATCCTCTTCCAGACGATGGAGTTCACGACCCCGCAGGACTTCACGCCGCCGCCGTGGGCGATGGACTTCACGGCGCCCGAGCGGCGGCGCTGGGTCGAGAACCGCGGCATCGATCCGACGCGGAGCAACTTCTGGTGGATCGAGGTCGGCGGCGCGGACGACACGATCGGCAACACGGAGAAGCACCGCGACGAGCTCCTTCCCATCGCCTACGGCGTGTGGGACTACGTGAAGAACCATTCCGCCGCGCGAGAGCGGCTGCGCAACTTCGGCCTCGAGTGGGTCGGCGCGCTGCCCGGCAAGCGCGAGAGCCGCCGGTACCTCGGCGACCACGTGCTCACGCAGGGCGAGGTGCAGTCCGGCGGCGTCTTTCCCGACGTCGTCGCCTACGGCGGCTGGAAGATCGACAACCACTACCCGAAGGGCTTCTGGCACGAGGGGCCGGGCACGAAGTACACCGACTGCCCGAGCCCGTTCGGCATCCCGTACCGCTGCCTCTACTCGCGCAACGTCCCGAACCTCTTCTGCGCTGGGCGCGACATCAGCTGCTCGCATGTCGCGATGAGCGCGACGCGCGTCATGGCCACCTGCGCCCTCTGCGGCCAGGCCGTCGGCACCGCGGCGGCGATCGCCGCGCGCGAACGCGCGGACCCGAGGGACGTCTCGAAGGGGCCGCTCCTCGCGGAGCTGCGGCGCACGCTCCTCGACGACGACTGCATGCTCCCCGGCACGCGGAGGGAGGTGCGCGGGCCGTGCGCGAACGCGCGGCTCTCATCCACGTGTTTGAATCTCACGCAGAGTCCGCAGAGTGCGCAGAGCCCTGCCGGCGACGGCGTGGAGCGCCTGCGCGACGGCATGGACCGCGACTGGGACGACGGCGAGCACGGCTGGCGCGCGCCGCTCGGCGCGGCCGCGGAATACCGCTTCGCGGAGGAGGTCGAGCTGCACGAGGCGCGCCTCGTCTTCGACAGCTTCCTCGACCGCCGCGAGAACGACCGTCCGCTGGGCGGCAACTCCGAATGCAGCCAGGGGCGCTACTACCGGGCGCTCGCGGACAAGCCGCGCGCCGTGCCGGAAACGCTCGTGCGCGCCTTCCGCATCGACCGTCTCGACGCCGACGGCGCGTGGCGCCGCGAGGCGGAGGTGACCGACAACCACCAGCGCCTCGTCCGCGTGCCGCTCAACTGCCGCGCGCAGGGCCTCCGCCTCGTCCCGCTCTCCACCTGGGGCGCGCCGGACGCCCACGTCTTCGCCTTCGATGCCCGGTAGCGCACGACGGAACGCAACGCCTACGACGCCATGACGCGACGACTCCCTGTTCTTCTTCTCATCGCCGCCGCAACCGCGGCACGGGCGGACGCGGCGTGGCGGCCGGAGGAGCCGCTGGCGCTGTGGCGGGACGCACCGGTCGCGGAGGCCGCCGCGGACGCCCGCACGAACGCGCTCGGCGCGGCGTTCTGCGCGGACACGGGGCTCGTCCCGGCGGCCGGGCCGTTCACGGCCTCGGCGCTGCTGCGCGCGGACGGCTTCGCGCCGATGCCGGAGCGCATGGACTGGCGCAACGGAATGGCGCTGTGCTGCAGTTCGGGCTACTACGACGGCTTCCGACTCCTGCTCCACGATACGTCCGA
>Ga0310691_10004372_pt1 | contig 15962 bp, 12 predicted proteins | sample 176DNAGHGlowgp2_FD_203887 | JGI IMG/M metagenome (GOLD analysis project Ga0310691, IMG submission 203887) | Sheep rumen microbial communities from Palmerston North, Manawatu-Wanganui, New Zealand - 1766 DNA GHGlow gp2 (v2) (version 2) | ecosystem: Host-associated > Mammals > Digestive system >...
GAAGCCTCGGTTTCCGAATCCGGCTCTTCAAACACATCCTTTCTCACGAACCACTGCACGTCGTCCATAGTCACCAGCAGGTACGAAATCACCACCGGATTGTATTCAATATCGTTGGCACGGACATTCAGGAGCCACGCTATCTGGTCCAGGGAAGAGATGAAAATGGCATCGGCACCCCTAAGCACCAGCCACTTTCGGAGGGAGCGGAGCTTCGCCTCACGGCTTTCGCCGACAAGATCCTCCCCCAGGGTAATTATAGGCGTTGAAGGAACGGCCGGCCTGTGCGTCCACAGAGGGGCGATAAGATCGGCTACGGGAACTATCTGTGCCGACGGAACCGCGTCCTGCAGCTCCCTTACGGCAAGTATGCTCTGACAGAGGCCGTCTACGGCAATGACGGGAGAATCCATTTCAAGGGACGCAATCCACTGCGGAATGGGGACCTGTTCCGGGACTCTCATCTTGTGAAGGACGATTCCGGAGCCTTCCAGCTGACGCCTTGCCTGGATGAAGTAGCGGGTGTCGGTCCAGAGGCCGGCATGGCCTGCCGTGACAACAAGGTCACCGGCCTCACCGGTGAAACCCGAAAGCCAGGGTACCTGCTTCCAGCGGGGAGCCGGATATTCACTGCTGTGAGGGTCGCTTCCCGTGAGTATGACGACATCCCAGGAATTCTCCCTCATAAGGGCGCGTAGCGCCTCTATCCTTTCAGAAAAGATGGATTCCATAGCACGATTTTTGACAAATATAGCTATATTTGTAGGAAATAGTCAGATTAATCAATTAAATAATTTCAATATTATGGCAGAAGATCCCCTCGAGAGAATTGAGCGGCAGGAGCGCGAACGCAAGGCGAACGGCGGCCTCCGCACTACACTTTATATCCTCATTGCACTGGCTGTAGCCCTTGCCGGCGTGCTTGGCTACATGCTTTACCAGAGGAGCAACCTCGTAAACCAGCTTGAAGACGAAAAGGCAGAACTGGCAACCCAGATGTCAGAGCTCCAGAACGATTTCGCCTCCCTCAGCTCCGATTACGAATCCATCAACCATCAGCTGGACACCTCCCGCGAACAGGTGGCCCTCCTCATCGAAAAACTGTCAAAGACAGAGGCAACCAACCGCGCCAAGATCCGCCAGTATGAGAAGGAACTCGGAACCCTCCGTACCATCATGAAGGGTTACATCGTCCAGATTGATTCCCTCAACACCCTTAACAAGCGCCTCACAGCAGACGCAGCCCAGGCCCGCCGCGAGGCAGAAGAGAGCCGTCTCCGCAGCGAGGAACTCTCCCAGCAGGTAGAAAACCTTTCATCCAAGGTCAACTCCGGCAAGGTACTCAGGGCTCGCGGAATCAGCCTCCAGGCAATGTACAACAATGACAAGCCCGGAGACCGCCACAGCCGCGTACGCTACATGCTGGCAAACCTCTCGCTGGTAGAAAACTCACTTGCAGACCACGGCCCCGTAAGAGTCTACGTCAGAGTCAAGGATCCGGAAGGAATCCTCCTCATGAACAACGAATCCACAGAGTTCTCCTGTGCAGGCCAGACCCTCCAGGCCACCGCATCCCGCGAGGTTGACTACGAAGGCTCGGAAGTTGACCTTTCCATCTACATCAACGACACCGGCGAATTCGTAAAGGGTATTTACACGCTGGAAGTCTACACTGAAAAGAGCATCCTCGGAACTGCAGAGTGCATGCTCCGATGATCTACATCCACGTACCATTCTGCAGAAGTTTCTGCATCTACTGTGACTTCTATTCGGAGATAGCCGCAGACGGCCCCATGGCAAAGTTCACGGACGCCGTCTGCGCAGAAATCCGCCGCCGCGCTTCAGAGATCGAGGACAATCCCCGCACCCTGTACTTCGGCGGCGGCACTCCTTCCTTGCTCCCGATATCGTACCTGACCAGAATCCTTCTGGAACTTGAAGCATGCGGCCACGGCGGCCCCTACAATGAGTTTACCATGGAAGTGAACCCGGAGGACATAGTCCAGAAGGGCCTTCCGTATGTCCAGAGCCTGAAAGCACTGGGAGTAAACCGCATCAGCATCGGCGTACAGTCCTTTGACGACGGAATGCTGCGGTGGATGAACCGCCGCCACGATGCCGCCCATGCAAGGGAGGCATACAGGATTGTCCGGGAAGCCGGCTTCGAAAACGTGAGCCTTGACCTTATCTTCGGCCTTTCAAACCTGAGCGACAGCACCTGGGATGCAACGGTCGATGAAGCCCTGGCCCTGAATCCGGAGCACATTTCCTGCTACCAGCTTACCCTGGACGGAGATTCCCGCCTTTCTGAAATGCTTGAAAACGGAGAGTATGAGGAAGCCGCCGATGAAGTATGCTGGAAACAGTACTACAGCCTCTGCAAAAAAGCAGCTGCAGCAGGGTACAACCATTACGAGATTTCCAATTTTGCAAAGCCCAGCTTCGAGGCTGTCCACAACAGCGGATACTGGCAAAGAAAGCCCTACGTGGGCCTTGGCCCCGCGGCCCATTCTTTCAGCGGCCGTTCGCGCAGCTGGAACAGCCCCGAAATCGAAGGCTACATCCACACGGAAGAGTCCCTGAGCGTCGAGGACGAGAAGGTCGAAACCCTCATGCTTGCCCTGAGGACCTCCCGCGGCATTGACGAGGAATTCCTCTTTGCAAACTGCAAAGACGACGTCATAGACTCGCTCATCGGAGAAGGTGCACTTGTCAAGGTCGGCCGACGCTACCGCATCCCCGAGGATCACTTCTTCGTAAGCGATGAAATAATCAGAGAACTGGTATGAAACACCTCAGAAGAAGCATCAAATACTTTATACAGATCTGCATCCTATTCGTCGTAATCATAGGCGCGCTTATGCTCCTTGGCTATGTATCGAAGGATGTCAACTCTGCCTTCAGGGGCGGCTGGCAGTCAATCGGCCTTATTGCCATATTCTTCCTTGTCATGAGCGGAATCTATCCGTTCTTTGGCTATGGGAAGCGCACGGTAAGGGCTAAGGGAGAACCCTCAGAGCACTTTGCACAGATTGACAAGGCCATGGAAGAAAGAGGCTATGTCCTCGAAAGCCGCACCGGCGAAGAGATAAAGTACCATCTCAAATCTCCCGTTGCGCGCATAACGCGCCTCTGGGAAGACACTGTCACCGTAACCCCCATACTCGGCGGATTTGAAGCCGAAGGGCTCATGCGGGACCTTGCAAGAGTAGTAATGTCCATGGACAGAAACATCAACAGCTATGAGTGACACTCAGAAATTCAAAACAGTTGCCGAATTCTCAGAGAAGACCGGCGCAGACATTTGCGCCGCCCTTCTCAGGGACAACGGCATCCCTGCCGGCGTGTTCGGCGCAGACTCATCCTATCCTTCCCTCGGCTATGTCAAAGCCATCGAAGTGAAGGTGAATGAAAACGATTACGAAGAGGCCAAAAGAATTCTTGCAGCTTCTGAAAGCGCAGAATAAAACTCCTCTCCGAAAGCCCTTGTCAAAGGTTCGCGCAAAAATTCATACACGCGGACCTTTTCTTTTTTCCCTTTCTCGAACGCCGGCCTGCAGATATCCCACCGATGCAGGTTAAGGCCGATGCGCCCTCCCCCGAGTTCCACCACGCGGATTGGATACAGCGAACAGGATATGGGCTTCCTGAATCCCCTGAGCTTCCCGCAGCAGAACTGCTGCTCAATGGTGCAGATACAGTTCCCGTCCTTGTCAATCCTGCAGAAAGCGCATTCTTCCGTCCCTTCCACAAGAGGCGTGACGATGTCCCCGTCCCTGTCGATTTCAAAAAATCCTTTGGCATCAACGGCCGCCCTTCCCGCGTCACTCATGAGCGGAGAATACACCGGATATGCCTGCTCAAGCGGCTCCAGTTCCTCTTCTTTCAGAGGAGCGCCGCTGTCCCCCACTATACAGCAGCGTCCTTTACAAACGGGATAATCGCATGCAAAGAACTCAGTGACCACATCCTCGGAAACCAGGATGTCTCCTATTTCTATTATTGTACCGAAATCCCTACTCATTCACGATATATTCTATGCGGCCTCCTGCTGCAAGAGCTGCAAGGAGGGAGCGAACCACTTCGGGGGTTATGGAATTGATGCTGTCTGAATACTTGGAGAAATCCTTTCCGGCGGCATATCTGGCCCTCAATATCTCCACCGTACCTGCCGGTGATGCCATAGACTGCCTGGCATTGTCCATGGCAAGGGCTTTCCAGGCATTTACGTCAGTCTGTGAAGGAGCCTTCCCGGACACTTCCTTGATGGCGGCACGCACTGCCGTAAGAGCCCGTTCATTGTCCCATGTAACGTTTTCGGGCAGGCCTTCCCTCCTGGCAGGGAAACAGCTTACGAGCATCTGGAAACGCTCCTGGGGCTGAGTCTCCAGGCTGGCAGTCACCTCCACTCCGAATCCGTAAGGAGCCAGGTGGCTCACGAGGGTTTGCCTGAGGGCCTCGGCAGCGACATCGGCAGTATAATATGTCTGGGCCGTGACTGAATATTCTGCATCCATGAGCACATGAAGCGCAGGGGCGCCGGTGCCTTCCCCGGTGCGGGAACCCACTATGGGACGGCGGTCTACAGCCACGCGCGCCATGCTTCCACGGTCTGTATTGAAACCTCCGAGATACCTCAGAAGAAGCTTTTTGACAACCGCCTCGTCAAGGTCTCCGGCAAGGACCAGAATACCGTCATTGGCACGGGCAAAACGGTCCTGGAAGTACTTGTCGGCCTTTCTTGCCGTTTCCTTCGTAAGAACGCCTGCATGCTTTACCGGCATGTAGACGAAGCCGGGACTCATCTGCATGTCCATGACATCTGAGGCCGATGTCTTCATGAAAGCATCGCTGCGGGCATAGGCTTCAAACTCGGCCCAGTTGAATGTGCGGTCTCCGGACAGGCTGAGAAGAGCCTTCAGGAGGAAGGACAGGCGGGAAGACGGAGCTTCGCCGTTTATGTTCATGCTGTAGACGCCTACATGCGTATTCATAGTAACCCCTTTTGCGCTTACAAGGTCATGGAAAGCGCTGCAGGAGAGGCCGCCGGCATCATACATGGAAAGCATTGGAGCAATGTAACCGCCTTCTCCCTGCACAAGGTTTTCAATCGAGGAGAGGCCGCCGTTCATGATGAAGCAGTAATTGAACATTCCGCTTCCGGGAATCTGCTTGTAGGCCACCCGCATTCCGTTGGAGAAGGTCCACAGCTTGCCGCCTGAGACGGGTTCTGCCTTTTCGCTCCTGAGCCTTACCCTGGGGGCGGTTCTTTCCATTCCCAGGGTATCCCGTGAATGCCAGGTATAGTCCTTTCCCGAAGGGGTTATTGAACCGTAAAGGTAGGCCAGGTTATAGTAGAAAAGGGCTTCGTCCCTGTCAAGCGTGTCGGCAAGGGTATATTCCAGGCTGAGGTTTGAAAGCTGCTCCAGGAGGGCCGATGAGAAGCGGTTGAAAAGCCGCGCCTGTGTTGAATCGGCAACGTTCTTGCGGGAGAACAGGGTAAGGTCTTCAGTTCTGGGAGAAAGGGGGGAGCCGTAAAGGAAGTGGGAGATGCAGCGGTCTACATCTTCCTCACGTGATGGCGTTGCCTTCGCCCTTTTGATGAAAGAGGGAAGGAGGGTGCTCTTTGCATCGGCAAATTCAGTTTCGCTCACCCCGAATGAGTCCAGTTCAGCAAGGGTTGATGAGATAGTCCGCATGGCAACGTCCACGAACTCGGGAGATGTGCCTACGGTAACCGTATAACGTTCATCTCCCGCCGAATTGAAGCTTGTCACCGCCCCATATCTCAGATATGCCACAGGAATGCCCGCATCCCTGAGGTTCCTCTTGAAACGGTGGTCCACAACTGCATGGAATTCCTTCGCCAGAATGTCCGTCACAAGGAACTGCGGAGTATTCATCAGTTGATACGGAGTCCTTGCCGATGTGTACGAAACGCTGATTTCGGAGACTTTGCGCCCCGGTTCGGTATTGACCGTAACGACAGGTGCGGGCGAAGGTTCCCAGACATAATCCGGCACATTTGCCTCCTTCACCAGTATCCTTGGCACCAGCATGGAAAAGATATCCATCTTCTTCTTGAGTTCCACCTGGTCGATATCTCCGCACACGATGATTGCCTGCTCGCTGCGGGACTGTGCAATCTGGTCAAAGGTATAGAGAAGGGTGGAATCAAGCACTTCCGGCCTGTAGAAGGCTATGTTCTCGTAACGGAAAACGGTAGAGCCGTCATTGTCAGACATGTATCCGTCCGGCCTGGGTGCGATTTTCATCCTGGAGAAGAACCCGGGGATGAGAGACTTGCGGGCCTCCTCCGAAGGGGCTTCGTTCCTGCGTACAACGGCAATATCGGCATAACCCTTTGCCGATGGGTTCGATACCATATAATACGTAACGCCGCAGCCCAGGGTGCCTTTTGTGATTCTGGAATCAACGGGCAGGGTGGGCAGACCGGCCGCTGGCACGGAAATTGAATTTATAGCCAGGGCCAGCGATATTACGACGGTTTTAATAAAATTTGTCATATTGCCGGTGCAAAAATACAACTTTATTTGTTAATTTTGCAATTTAGTAGTGCTTCCATGACGGAACAATTTGTATACCAGAGAATGTAACGAATAAAACTTATACGGAAATGAAAAAAGTCTTAGTAGTTATCGCCGCCTTCGTCGCAGCCGCAGCAGTTGCATCCGCACAGGACTACAACGCAGGAATCGAAGCTTTCAACGCAGGTGCAACCGCACTGCAGACCAACAAGACAGAAGCCCTGGGCAGCTTCCGTGCAGCTCTCACCCAGTTTGAAGCATGCGAAGAAGAGGAAGCCGCTGAAATGGTGGCAAAGTGCAAGGAGATCATCCCCGAAACTATTCTCTCCATTGCAAAAGAACAGATTAACGGTTCAGAATACGACAATGCTCTCACAACCTTGGCAGAGGCTGTTGCAGTAGCAAAGGAATACGGTATTGAGAACACCGCAACTGAGGCCAAGGAACTTATCCCCAACGTCTATATGAGAAAGGGTTCCACCCTCATCAAGGAAAAGAATTTCGCAGATGCAGTTGCTGCTTTCAAGGAAGTTGTAAACCTTGATCCGGACAACGGACAGGCTTTCCTTCTACTTGGTCAGGCTACCCTCCAGACCGGTGATGCAGATGCAGCAGTCGAGGCTCTCAAGAAGGCTTCCGAACTGGGTCAGGAAGCAAAGGCCCAAAAGCTCATCGCCAACATCTTCCTCAAGAAGGGCCAGTCCCTCCTCAAGGCCGGAAAGAACGCAGATGCAATTGCGGCACTTGAAGAATCCAACAAGTATGTAGAAAGCGCAAACGCCTACAAGCTCATCGCCAGCGCACTCACCAAGAGCGGCAAGACCCAGGATTCCATCGCAGCATACAAGAAGTATCTCGAGGTTTCCCCTGACGCAAAAGATGCGGTTGACATCATATTCACCATCGCCGCAACAGCCCAGAAGGCAGGCGACAAGGCAACTGCAAAGGAATACTATCAGAAGCTTGCAGGCAGCAAGTACGCAGCTCAGGCAGAGGCTCAGCTCAAGACCCTCTAAAGCGTGAAAACGCTGGAACTGCTTTCTCCCGCAAGGACAGCGGACATCGGCATCGCAGCGGTTGACTGCGGTGCCGATGCCGTCTATATAGCAGGCCCATCCTTCGGAGCCCGCCAGGCTGCCGGAAATTCCATCGAAGACATACGGCGGCTATGCGGTTATGCGCACAGATTCGGAGCAAGGATCTACGCAACGGTAAACACAATCATCTATGATGACGAGATTGCGTCGGCAAAGGAACTGGTAAAAGACCTTGCAGAAGCCGGCGTGGATGCCCTCATCGTCCAGGACCCTGCCATACTGAAACTCGCAGAAGGGCTTGGAATGGCAATGCACGCATCTACGCAGTGCGCCGTAAGAACACCGGAGAAAGCCAGGTTCACAGAAAGCCTCGGTTACGGAAGGATAGTCCTGGAGAGGCAGATTTCCATTGAAGACATCAAGGCGGTAAGAGACGCCGTGGACGCAGAACTGGAGTTCTTCGTGCACGGTGCCCTCTGCGTTTCATACAGCGGACAGTGCTATCTCTCAGAGTACCTTACCGGCCGCAGCGCAAACAGGGGCGAATGCGCCCAGGCCTGCCGCAGCCTTTACAATCTTGAAGACGCCGACGGGCGCATCATCGCAAGGAACACTCCCCTCCTGTCACTCAAGGATCTTAAGCTCTACAACAAGTTGGAAGAGTTGGCCGGGGCCGGTGTGTGCTCGTTCAAGATTGAAGGGCGCCTCAAAGGCGAAAACTACGTCAGGAATGTCGTGAGGGCATACTCCGATGCCCTTGACGCCCTGGTGGAAAAATACCCCGAAGAATACCGCAGGGCATCTTTCGGCAGCGTTCGGGGAGGATTTGTACCGGACCTTGACAAAACCTTCAACCGCGGCTACACGGAACTGTTCACGGACGGTGCCAGAGGGCATTGGAAGAGCAGCGGAGGCGGAGAATACATCGGTACGGTGAAAGCGATGACAAGAAGCGGATTCATTCTTGCACCGGCATCGGCAGGGATGAGCCTTTCCAACGGCGACGGCTTCACCTTCACCGCAAAGGACGGCTCCGCCGTGGGCTTCAGGGCCGACGAGGCCGACGGCTTCTCCGTCAAGTGCAAGAGCGTTCCGGGGCTTGGCGTGGGAGTAAAACTGTACCGCAACCTGTCAGCAGCCTTTGAAAAGGCTGTCGAAGCATCGGCCCCTGTGAGGGAAATACCTGTGCGGCTGAATGTTGACATCTCTGACGGACACATCCGGATTGATGCATTATCTCAGGACGGACGCCGTGTATCGTTACAGGATAATCCCAAGGCCGATGCCGCCCAGAAGCCGTCCCGCATGCTTGAGACAATACGCACACAGCTTTCCAAGCGAAGCGCGCATTACGGATTCACACTCGAATCCCTCAACGCCTCCGGGGTTGTTCCCTTCCTGACCGTTTCCTATATAAACGGCCTCCGAAGGAACGTTGCCGAAGAACTTGACAGGGCTCCTGTCACTCCCCTTCCTCTAAGGATGAAAGACCCCGACACTTCAGTTAAAGCGCCATCGGAGTTATCTTACAAGGCTAATATCGCCAACAGGATTGACAGGGACATTTACCTGTCAAGAGGGGCCTCAAACATGGAAGACGCCTATGAAATCACCCATCGGCAGGGAGCGGAGCTTATGCGCAGCAAATACTGTGTAAGGCACGAACTTGGCATGTGCCCCAAACAGAAAAAGGGCCTGAAACCAGACCCTCTGTATCTTGAAAACGCCGGAAGGAGGCTTACGCTCAAATTCCACTGCTCCGTTTGCGAGATGACCGTCGAAGCTTAATCGCGGCCGGTGTAGGTTGTACTCTTGAAATCCTTCACCCAGACCTGGCGCTCGATGGGCTCATCCAGGGAAATCATTGTATCCGTAGACTGGATGTACGGGATCTTCTGGATAGTGTTCAGAAGGACTTCCATGAGGTGGTCGTTGTCAAGGCAGAAGAGCTTTGCAAGAATTGCGAAACGGCCTGTGACAAAGTGACACTCGACGATTTCAGGAATCTTCTTTAAATTCGAAATCACTTCCGGATACTTTGTGGACTCGGAAAGGGAAATGCTTACGAATGCGCACACATTGAGACCCAATGCCTGGGGCTTTACCAGAAGACGGGAACCGGCAATGACGCCGTTGGCCTCCAATCTTTTGACTCTCTGATGTATGGCAGCTCCGGAAACTCCGCATTCACGGGCTATTTCCAAAAATGGCATACGGGCATTCTTAACCAGGAAAGAGAGAATCTTCTGATCTATTTCGTCAATGTGATAACTCGCCATAGCACTTACAGTTTATAAGTTTTGTAAGTGCAAAAATAATAAAAAATTTTATTTCCTCCTATTTCTGGAATTTTTTCCTGTAGGTTCAGAGCTCTCTATTATTGTTTTACATTCATTTTCAGAGAGTGACGCAGCATTTTTCCCCTTTGGAATTTTGTAATTTGAGTCACCGTATTTGATGTAAGGGCCGTAACGGCCGTCGATAATCTTGATCTCTCCGTAATCGGCAATAATAACGGGTCCTGCAGGCTGGGTGGCCGTTTCCGATATGAGGGCGGCGCACTCCTCGAGGGTAATCTTAAGAGGGTCCTTGCCGCGTGGAAGTTTCACATTCTTATCACCATACCTGAGATAGGGGCCGAAACGTCCCTTTGTAGCGATGACCGCCACCCCGTCAATTTCTCCCACATTGCGGGGAAGTTCGAGCAGTTTCAGAGCCTCTTCCAGGGTAAGATTCTCAATGAGCTGGTCCTTGCCGAGTGATGCGCTCTGGCGGTTTTCGCCTTCTCCTTTCTGGACATAGGCGCCGAATTTTCCGAATGAGGCGATTACCTTCTCCCCGTCCGGAGCTATTCCGATTTCACGGGTTACACGGCTGTAGGTCTTGTCTGCCATGACGGTAGTCACATGCTTGTGGAAAGGAGCATAGAATTCGTCCAGGACTTCGGTCCAGGGAATCCGGCCTTCGGCAACCTTGTCGAAGTCTTCTTCTATTGTAGCAGTGAAATCGTAATCCAGGATGTCGGCAAAATTGTTCACCAGATAATCGGTAACCACAAGTCCAAGTTCCTGGGGCAGGAGTTTGCCTCTTTCAGCACCAACGATTTCGGTTTTGGATGATGACTTTATCTTTCCGCCTTCGAGGGTGAGGTTCGCAACCTTGAAAGACTGGCCGGATTTGTCTCCCTTGACGGCATATCCCCTGCCGCGAGTGAGCGTGTCAACGGTTGCGGCATAGGTGGAAGGACGGCCGATGCCAAGTTCCTCCATCTTCTTCACCAGGGTAGCCTCGTTGTAGCGGAGCGGCGGCTGGGTGAACTTGCAAAGGGCGCTGATGGTCTTGTCGAAAACGACGTCGCCCGGACGGAGTTCGGGGAGGATCTGTTCTGCCGATGCTTCTGCGGGTTCGTCGTCATGGCTTTCCAGATAGACCGCCATGAATCCGTCAAAGAGGATTTCCACGGACTGGAGCCCGTACTTTTCGGGCCTGTGGTCCTGAGCCACCTTCATGGTTGTGTTCATGATGCGGCTTTCGGCCATCTGGGATGCCACGGTACGTTTCCAGATGAGCTCGTAGAGTTTTTTCTCCTGAGGCGTTCCCTCAATTGTCACATTCTCTATAAAGGTAGGACGGATAGCTTCGTGGGCTTCCTGGGCACCCTTGGACTTGGTATGATACTGGCGGAAGTGATAGTAATTCTCACCGTAATTGGCAAGGATGAAATTCTTTGCAGTTCCAAGGGCAAGGGAGGACAGGTTGGTAGAGTCGGTTCTCATGTAAGTGATGAGACCCCGTTCATACAGGCTCTGTGCAACCCTCATGGTTGTGGAAACCGGGAAACGGAGTTTGCGGGAAGCCTCCTGCTGAAGGGTTGAAGTTGTAAAAGGCGGAGCCGGGAAACGGGTCCCTTCCTTCTTCTCGACGGAATCTATCCTGTAAGCCGCGCCGATGCTGTCCTGCAGGAAAGCCCGGGCCTCTTCCAGGGTGGAGAAACGGTTCTCCAGGGTGGCCTTCATGACGGCACCTGATTTCTCCGACACGAACGTTGCCTCAACCCTATAATATGCTTCCGGATTGAAAGCCATGATTTCCTTTTCCCTGTCGACGATAAGACGGAGCGTGACGCTCTGAACGCGGCCTGCAGAGAGCTTCGGCTGGATTTTTCTCCAGAGAATCGGAGAAAGCTCAAAGCCCACAAGACGGTCCATGACGCGGCGCGCCTGCTGGGCGCCCACGAGATTCATGTCAATGTCCCTGGGGTTCTCTATTGCCGCAAGGATTGCCTTTTTCGTAATCTCATGGAATGCAATGCGGCGTGTCTTTGCGGTAGGAAGGCCGAGCGTCTCCTTAAGATGCCAGGAAATGGCTTCTCCTTCACGGTCCTCATCGGAAGCCAGCCACACCATGGGAGCCTGGTCGGAAAGCTTTTTGAGGTCCGCGACAACTTTTTTCTTGCCTGCCGGAATCACATACTCCGGAGCGAAGCCATGCTCAACGTCTACGCTGAGCTTGTGCTCTTCCAGATCCCGTATGTGCCCTATTGATGCCTTGACAAGATAATCGTCTCCCAAGAAGTTCTGAATTGTCTTCGCCTTTTCAGGTGATTCAACTATGACCAATTGTTTTCCCTGCATAACTCTTTTTCGACCGGCTTGTTCGGTTTTCTTTTGCAAAGTAACGAAGATTTAAGGCAAATTTCCAAATTTTCTGATTATTTTTGTAAATTGGATTTTTAGCAAGACCTAAGGTCTTGTTCAGGAAATAATTTTTTTGCCGATGACAGACAAAACCAGAAAGAAAATAACCCTTTGGTTCTGGATAATCCTGGTCGCCCCCTTCGTTGCTCTCGGGGGCCTTCTCGCCTTGGTCTGGGCCTTTGCAGACATCCCCTCCATCGAGGAACTTGAGAACCCGGATTCCAAACTCGCGACGCAGGTGATTGCCGACGGCGGTGAAATTCTCACCACCTACCATATAGAGAACCGCACATTCGTAAGCTACGATGAACTTGCTCCTTCACTGGTTCAGGCCGCCGTGGCAACAGAGGACAAGCGCTTCTACAAGCACTCCGGTGTAGACTTCCAGTCACTTGGCAGGGTGCTGTTCAAGACCCTTCTCTCCAGGGATTCTTCCCAGGGCGGCGGCTCCACCATAACCCAGCAGCTGGCAAAGACTCTGTATCCAAGGCGTCCCGGTGTAGGAAAGATCGGGATGGTATGGATCAAGCTTAAGGAGTGGATTACGGCAATCAAGCTGGAGCGCAACTACACCAAGGAAGAAATAGTTGACATGTACCTCAACGCCATCTTCTTCGGTTCCAACTCGTATGGCATTTCCTCGGCCGCAAACCTTTTCTTCGGAAAGCATCCTTCCGAACTCAACCCTGAAGAAAGCGCTGTCCTGGTGGGCATGGTGAACAAGCCCACACGCTACAATCCCTCCATCAATCCGGACCACGCCCTCAAGCGCCGCAACCTGGTTCTGAGCCGCATGGCAGAGATGAAGTACCTCACCAAGGCCGAATGCGATTCCCTGCAGGCTCTCCCCATAACCCTCCATACCCGCACGGGAGACCGCACAACCGGAGTAGGTCCCTACTTCAGGGATATGCTCAGGCGCACGATGAGTGCCACAAAGCCCAAGAAGTCATCCTACTACACTCCCGAAGACTATCAGGTGGATTCTCTCCTATGGGCAGAAGACCCTCTGTACGGCTGGCTCAACAAGAATTTCAAGTCTGACGGTTCCAAGTACGACCTTGACCGCGACGGGCTCCGCATCTACACAACCGTAAATATCAAGATGCAGCGCTATGCAGAGGAAGCCGTTGCAGAACACCTCGGCAAGGACCTTCAGAAGGCCTTCGACAAGGAACTCAAGTACCGCAGGAATCCCCCCTTCATGGCCGACACAGACAAAAAAGTCATCGAGACCACGCTCAAGCAGGCCCGCAAATGGAGCGACCGCACCCGCATGATGAAGGCCTCCGGCCATTCAGACTCCGAGATAGAAGCTTCCTTCAAGGAAAAGACCAACATGAGGATATTCAAGTGGGACAAGCCCGGATACATCGACACCCTCATGACCCCGGACGACTCCATACGATACTACAAGTCCTTCTTCAGGGCTGCGTTCATGGCAATCGAGCCCGGGACAGGCCACATAAAGGCATACGTCGGCGGCCCCGACTACCGCTACTTCAAGTATGACAACGTCCGCCAGGGACGCCGCCAGGTGGGTTCCACAGTGAAGCCGTTCATCTACACCCTTGCCATGGAATCCGGCATGACTCCATGCGACAAGGTCCAGAACTCCCCCGTTGTAATTGTCATCAACAACCAGGGAGATACATGGAGCCCGCAGGACCCCCACGCAGACGACACCGTCGTAGACCTCGCCTGGGGCCTCGCCCACAGTTCCAACTCGGTTTCCGCCTACCTCATGAAACAGCTCGGTCCCGAATCCATGGTCTCCATGATGAGGAAGATGGGCATCGGCGGATTCGTTGATCCCGTAGTCTCGCTTTGCGTGGGATCGGCAGACCTTTGCGTATACGATATGGTAACCGCATACAACACCTTCCCTTCCGGAGGCACATATACAAGTCCCGTATTCGTGACCCGCATAGAGGACAGCGACGGCAATATCCTCGGGACTTTCAGCGACAGGAAGCATGAGGTGCTTTCGCAGAGGGCGACATCGGAGATGATAAGCATGATGAAGGGCGTCGTGGATTATGGCACCGGCATCAGGCTGCGCCTCAAATACGGCCTCAAGGGCCAGATTGCAGGCAAGACAGGCACCACCAACGACAACTCCGACGGATGGTTCATCGGCTATACGCCCAAGATTACCGCCGGCGTATGGGTGGGAGCTGAAGACCGCTACGTCCACTTTGCCAACAACAGCCTTGGCCAGGGCGCCAACATGGCCCTCCCGATATGGGGCCTCTGGATGAAGAAAGTCCTTGCCGACGGCACCCTCGGCATATCAGAGGGGGATGTCTTCCCCGAAAGCATCGGCAGCTACCACTGCTCGTCTGCAGAAGAGGACACCACGCCCGACAAGTCCGACCTTGAGAATTATTATTTTGAGTAATGGCTAAATATCAGTCTATTGCAGTTATTTACGGAAGCGACTCCTCAGAGTGGGAGGTCGCCTGCCGAAGTGGAGAATTCGTCGCATCCCGCATTGACGAATACAAGTATGACGTATATGAGATATTCGCCCGTTTCGGCAAGTGGAAGCTCGTCGCAATGCGCAAGGCGAATTCCATGAGAAGTCCCTTCCCCGAAGGCGCACAGCCGGAAGTAGACAAGACAGACTTCTCCGTCATGGTCCTTGGAGAGAAAGTGAAATTCGACTTCGCCTACATAATGCAGCACGGAGCCCCCGGTGAAACCGGCCTCCTGCAGGGATATCTGGAGATGCTTGGCGTCCCGCATTCAAGCTGCAGCGCTTTCGTCACCACGGTGGCTTTTGACAAGTATTCCTGCAAGAGCTACCTCCGCGGAGCAGATTACGTCAAGCTCTCGCCTGACGCCTTCATCCGCCAGGGAGACGACGTGGAAGCCTTCAGCAAAAAGGCCGTCGAGAAGCTTGGGCTGCCCCTTTTCGTAAAGCCCACCAACGGAGGATCCAGTTTCGGCATCACCAAAGTGGAGAAGGCCGATGACCTTCCCGCCGCCGTAAAATTCGCATTCACCGAAGGGAATACGGTGATAGTTGAAGCCGCCATCAAGAGCGAGCACGAACTCACCTGCGCAGTATATACCGGAAATGACGGAGTGAAGGCACTTCCGGTCATAGAAATCATCTCCGAGACAGGCTGGTTCGACTATGACGCCAAATACAACGGCCTGAGCCAGGAAGTATGCCCCGCGCAGATTCCTGACGAACTTGCAAAGAAGATTCAGGATATCTCAGTCAGAATTTACAGACATCTTGGCTGCAAGGGTCTTGTGAGGATGGACTACATATCGGCCCCTGACGGCATATACTTCCTTGAGGTGAACATCATACCCGGAATGACCAACGCCTCGCTCGTACCCAAGATGGTGCGCGCAGCAGGCATGGACATCACCGGATTCCTTACCGAGATTATCGAGAACGCCTGATGCTCCTTGCCGATTTCCTGAAACAGGGCGTCGCCGCCCTTGAACCTCTGTACCCCACCGCCGAAGCTAAAAGCATAGTCCTCATGCTGTGCGAGGAACTCATCGGCACCAAGAGTTACACACATATCGTTGATCCGCTGTACGAGATTGACAAAAAATGCGTCCAGCCGCTTGCAGAGGCCCTGCTGCGTCTGCAGGGCGGAGAGCCCATCCAGCATGTCACCGGGAAGTGCGAGTTCTGCGGCCGTACCTTCAGGGTC
>Ga0310691_10004374_pt1 | contig 15955 bp, 13 predicted proteins | sample 176DNAGHGlowgp2_FD_203887 | JGI IMG/M metagenome (GOLD analysis project Ga0310691, IMG submission 203887) | Sheep rumen microbial communities from Palmerston North, Manawatu-Wanganui, New Zealand - 1766 DNA GHGlow gp2 (v2) (version 2) | ecosystem: Host-associated > Mammals > Digestive system >...
CTCGGCATAGAGCAGAGTGTCCGGATTCCACGGATTGCGCCACTCATTGGGGATATAGACGGTTTTCTCGGCAGCTGCGTTCAGCGTGCAGATGAATAAGAGGGCGAGGCAAGCCCACTTGTGTAACAGGTTGTTTGTGTTCATATTTTGAAATATTTAAATTCGGACTCTCCCCCCGCCCTCCCTGTAGGGAGGGAGCAGAATGAGAAAGATGGATGGTTTTATTGGTCAATTATCAGTTGCCATCGGGCTTGAGGCCTTCGTAGAAGGGGCTTTGCTGCCATCGGAACGACTTCGGGTCGTCCGGTTTGGCAGGATTGAAGGGGATATAGTCTTTACTCAAAGCCTTCAAGAAGGGGAATTCATGGGTACGCATTCCCTCGATTACCAATTTTGCCACCTCGTATGCTCCGTAAGGATTGAAGTGGGTGTTATCAGCTAAAGGCTTTGCCTGACCGGGGAAGGTGTTGGCGGGATAGTGAACAAGGCACTGCTTGCTACCCTCCTCCCCTAACGTCTCGAAGAGAGTACGTGTCATATCGTGCAGTTCTATGACGGGAACCTGCTCCCGGACAGCCACCCATCGCATTGCATCAGGGTAGTCTCCGTGAGTCTCACGCAACTTCCCGTCGGCAAACGAACGTCTCTGGGTCGGGGTTGCGAAGATGATATGTCCTCCGCGGGCCCTGACCTCATCGATGAAGGTCTTGAGAGCGGTGGCATAATTATAGTAGGCTCCGGCTCCGGGGAATTTCTGTTTCTGGTCGTTATGCCCGAATTCGGCTATGAGGTAGTCGCCCGGACGCATCATGGAAAGAGCTTTAGCCAAACGACCGACCTGAATGAAGGTACTTGCGCTCTCGCCGCTCTCGCCGAAATTGGCTATGCACACATCTGGGCCGAACCAGCGTGTAATCATCTGGCCCCAAGACGCCCACGGCTCATAGTCCTGATCCACGACTGTGCTGTTGCCACAAAGGAATATGGTTGTGGCGGTGGTATCTGGCTCGATGTCTATCGTGGCTACGGCGGGCGCTGTGCCGTTTATCTCTATCGTGAGACGGTCGTCCCAATTCAGTTTTGTACGCTCGCGTTCCTTAATCCGAACGCTGTGTTCCTTGTCTATAACGGGTGAGTGCTTATTAACAACGAAAGAAACTGTCTTGTACTCACCTTTGCGCGTAGCCACGTTTTCAGCCATAAGTCGGCGGCTTTCGGCACGGACAGTTGTTTCGGCGGCACGCTTCTTGCTGCCGACAGTTACGTTGACGCGGTAATTGCCATCAGGAACACGGAGACTGAAGAACACGGTCTTACCCTCGTCCAGCTTTGCAGGAGACGAAATGAAATCATAACCGTAGTCATGTTCAGCATCGTAGCGGTCAGCAGGCAAGACCTGTGTCCAATGCCCTTGTTTCAGTTTCTCACCAGTCAGCTTGAAATGCCAGCCAGTGTCCGGTGTCTGGGCCATTGATGAGATGGTAACAAAAAGGATTGTTACCATGGAGAGTATGCGCAGACACCATGGAGAGTATGAGCAGACACCATGGAGGGTACGCGCAGACACCATGGAGGGTAAGGCAAGAGGACTGAGGTTTTGTTTATCCATAAGATTATAGACTTTCGAGCATCCTTTTAAGTACCACCTGAGCGGAAATCTCACGGTTGGCAGCTTCGGGTATAACGAGCGAGCGCGGGGACTCGATGACGTCATCCGTCACTATCATATTGCGACGCACGGGCAGACAATGCAAGAAGGCTGCATTGTTGGTGACTGCCATGTGAGCGGCATCCACAGTCCAGTTCATCATCTTATGATAGTCGTCAAGGACCTTGCCGTAATCCTCCGGGCGGGTAACACCCGGGCAGCTCCAGTTCTTGGCATAGACGAAGTCTGCTCCCTCGAAGGCTTTCATCTGGTCGTATTCCACGCGGGCACCGCCTACGAATTGCGGATCGAGCTCATAGCCTTCAGGATGGGTAATCACAAAATCCACGTCTGCAGCCAGCATCCACTCGGCAAAAGAGTTGGGCACAGCCTGCGGAAGAGCCTTGGGGTGAGGCGCCCATGTCATAACTACCTTGGGCTTGGATGCATTGGATGGCTTCCAGTTCTCTTCTATTGTTATTAAATCAGCGAACGCCTGCAGAGGGTGTACGGTTGCACTCTCCATGAAGAACACGGGACGGCCACTATACTGGATAAACTGGTTGAGGATGCGCTCCTCATAATCGTCAGCGCGGTTCTCAAAACGGGCAAAACTGCGCACTCCGATAATATCACAATAGCTGGCCATAACGGGAATCGCTTCAAGCAGATGCTCGCTCTTGTCTCCGTCCATTATGACACCTCGCTCAGTCTCCAACTTCCACGCACCCTGGTTCACATCGAGGACAATAACATTCATTCCAAGATTCATTGCTGCCTTTTGTGTAGAGAGGCGGGTGCGAAGGGAGTTATTGAAGAATATGAGCAGAGCTGTCTTGTTGTGGCCAAGATTCTGCCACGCAAAGCGGTTTTGCTTCACTTCCTGTGCCTCGGCAAGAGCTGTGCTGAGGTCACCGATATCTGTTACATGCTGGAATATCCTCATATAAATTCTATTTTACGATTTTACGATTTACTATTTATTTACAATTGATTTTATTTACGATTTTGCGGCCGTTTATTTTTTCTCTTAATAACTCTCTTTTCTTTTTTTTCGCCTTCGCTCAACAATTCGTCTCTTTTTCTCTTTTCTCTCCCCCCTCTGGGGGGCAGGGGGCCTTATTTCCTTGTCTGTCCGTTGCCGCGAATGAGCCACTTGTAGGTAGTGATCTCTTCCAAAGCCATCGGGCCGCGGGCGTGCAGCTTCTGCGTACTGATGCCAATCTCGGCTCCCAGACCGAACTGTCCGCCATCGGTGAAACTGGTGGGAGCGTTGTGATAGACGCAGGCTGCATCCACGCTGTTAAGGAAACGGTCGGCAGCCGCTTTGTCCTCAGTGACTATACTCTCGCTATGACCCGAACCGTAGATACGGATGTGGTCGATGGCCTCGTCTAAAGAGCCGACTGTCTTAATGGCCATACGCAAGGCAAGGAACTCTGTTCCGAAAGAAGCCTCATCGGCTCTCTTGATGTTCTCGCCTAACCCGCTCAGTACAGCGTAGGCTTCCTCGTCTGCCTCAATAACGACATTCTTGTCCAACAAAGGTCGGCATAAAGCCTGTAGATCTGAGAGACGGTCGCGATGAACGATGAGACAGTCGAGCGCATTGCAAACGCTGACGCGGCGTGTCTTAGCGTTGAGAACTATTGCCTTGGCTTTCTCCAAGTCGGCTGCGCTGTCAACGTAACAATGCACAACTCCTGCTCCAGTCTCGATGACAGGAACCCGGGCGTGGTCACGGACGTATGCAATCAGACGACTGCTGCCTCGCGGTATAATGAGATCCACCTGTCCCTGAGCCGCAAGCAGGCGGTCGGTGTCAGCGTGACTAGTCAGTAGCATTACCGTCTCTGTAGGCAGGCCATGGCGACGGAGCACCTCATGAATGAGTCCGACGATGGCACGGCAGGACTGTTCGGCATCACTTCCGCCCTTGAGAATACAGGCGCTACCGGCCTTCAGGCATAGGGCAAAGCAGTCAAAGCAGACGTTGGGACGGGCCTCGAAGATTATCCCTATTACGCCAAAAGGAACGCTTACGCGGGTAAGTTCCAAACCGTTAGGCAGGATGCTATGTCGCAAGACACGTCCTAACGGTGACGGCAGCTCTGCTACATGACGCAAGTCGTGGGCTATGTCTTTCAGACGGGCCTCAGTAAGCTGCAGGCGGTCATAGCGCGGGTCACTCTTATCCATGCGCTCCAGATCAAGAGCGTTGGCTGCGAGCAGAGCCTCAGTACTGGCCTCGGTTGCATCAGCGAGGTCAAGCAGAATGGAGTGTATGCGGTCTGTTCCGGCTTGTGCCAGCATACGACTGGCATCACGCACGGCAGCGAAGTCTTTATTCATCTTGGCAGGAAATGGGTAAAGGGAACTTGGTCTGGATTGCATAACACATCTGTGATGATTGCATCGCGCTTTCCATTTGCTATAAACACATGGATTCCAGCGTCAGCCACCAGCTGAGCCGTGTGGTATTTGCTTTGCATCCCCCCCCTTCCGGCTGAAGAACGCTCAGTCTGGATGTATTGCGACAGGTCAGTGCCATTTGCCACTTCACGGATTAGCGTGGAGTCCGGATCAGACGGATGTCCTGAGTATATGCCATCGATATTCGAGAGGATTATCAGTGTGTCGCAGTTCAGCATCTGAGCCACGAGACCACTCAGCTCATCGTTGTCGGTGAACATAAGCTCGGTGACACAGACCGTATCGTTTTCATTTACGATAGGCAGAACTCCATGTCTGAGCATTGCCGTCACACATTGCCGCTGGTTGTCGTACTGCTCCCCCGGCTGGAAGTTCTCCTTCATGGTCAGGACTTGTCCGACATGTATCTCATGGTCGCGAAACAGTTCGACATAACGTCCCATCAGCTTTGCCTGACCTACTGCAGAGAAGAGCTGGCGCTGTTCCACGCTGTCGAGTTGTGCAGCTTCGGTTGCAGGCAGATGGAGTTCACTGCGACCGCTGGCCACAGCTCCGGAAGAGATCAGGATAACCTCAATGCCTGCACGTCTGGCATCTGCCATCTGATCTACCAAAGCAGACATACGAGTAATATCCAAAGTCCCATCCTTGCGGGTGAGGACATTACTTCCGACTTTTATGGCGATGCGTTTATATGGCATAGGGCTATTTAGCGTGAGGGATAGAGGCCATGAGGCCTTCGATAATGGAAGTGGTGAAGCCGTTGCGCTCCATGGCGTTGAGACCGCGGATGGTCAATCCGGCGGGGGTTGTGACGCGGTCTATCTCTGATTCTGGGTGCGAACCGTCAACACTTAGCAGACTGGCTGCGCCCTTCATGGTCTGAGCCACGATGCGCTGGGCATCGGCCGGAGTAAAGCCAAGCAGCACACCACCCTGAGTGTTCGCACGAATATAACGGAGTGCGTAGGCGATACCACAAGAGGCAAGCACAAGACCTGCATTCATCAATCGCTCCTCGACAAGCATTGCATCGCCAAGACTCTTGAAGATGGCTAAGAGTTGCTCGTCCTGTTCCTGAGTCGCCCCGACCGAAGACAGGAATGTCATACTCTGGCGGGTGGCTATGGCTGTGTTGGGAATTAGATAATAAATAGGAGGCAAGGTGTCATCACCGGGTTTGCGGAACAGCGACTGCAGATCTGCCAGACCGACGCCTCCAACCATTGATGCCACAATCTGTGTCTTGTAGTTCAGCAAGTCCTTCAGCTGTTCCACGAGCGGAGCCAATTTCCAAGGCTTTACTGCCAGCACCACAACATCTGCCCCGTCCGTGCAGACGCGGTTGTCAGTCGTTGTGCGGATAAGGGGCTCACGCTCCTTGATGCGTCCCAGCTTCTCAGGGTGAGTGTTACTTATACAGATGTCTTCCGGGCGTACAAGGCCACTTTGTGCGAGGCCGAAGGCCAGCGCGCTGCCGATATTACCGGCTCCTATAATAGCGAATTTCATTTTTTATTATCTTTTTGCCTTATCTCCACGCGGCGTATCTTTCCGCTAATGGTCTTTGGCAGTTCGTCAACAAATTCAATTATTCTCGGATACTTATACGGGGCGGTCTCCCGCTTCACGTGCTGCTGCAGTTCCTTGATCAGGTCTTCGCCCGCTTTGTCTTTCCATTCGCGACCAAGTACGATGGTTGCCTTTACGACCATTCCGCGGATGTCGTCCGGCACGCCTGTAATTGCGCACTCTACAACCGCCGGGTGAGTCATGAGGGCAGACTCCACTTCAAACGGACCGATACGGTAGCCGCTGGACTTGATGACATCATCCTTGCGACCCTCGAACCAATAATAACCGTCCTCGTCGCGCCACGCCATGTCTCCAGTGAAGTAATAGCCGTCGTGCCAAGCCTCATGGGTCAGCTCCGGGTCACGGTAATACTCCTTGAATAAGCCAAGAGGTTTATTCTCATTTACCCTGATGGCGATTTCTCCCTTTTCACCATCTTCACAAAGGGTACCGTCGGCTTTCAGCAGCACAATCTCGTACTGGCCATTAGGCTTACCCATAGAACCAGGTTTAGGCTCCATCCAAGGCATTGTGCCGAGAGTCATAGTCGTTTCGGTTTGTCCGAAACCCTCCATGAGTCGTATGCCGGTCTGCTCCAAGAACTTATCATAAACAGCGGGATTCAGAGCCTCACCAGCCGTGCAGCAATAACGAAGTGCAGAGAGGTCATAGCGCGACAAATCCTCGCGAATCATGAAACGGTAAATTGTAGGAGGTGCACAGAATGAGGTGACGTGGTAGCGTTCCATCTGACGAAGGAGACGGTCTGCATCGAATTTCTCATGGTCAAAGACAAAGACGGTAGCACCAGCAAACCACTGTCCATAGAACTTCCCCCAGACGGCTTTTCCCCAACCGGTATCTGCCACGGTGAGGTGGATGCTGTCTTGTGAAAGATTATGCCAGAACACACCTGTAGTGAGGTGGCCCATGGCATAAAGGAAGTCGTGAGCAACCATCTTTGGCTCGCCACTGGTGCCGCTGGTGAAATACATCAGCATCGTATCTCCGTTGTCATTGAATATGCGGGTGAAAGGAGCTGCGGGGGTGGCGTCTATTCCGCTATGCCAGTCGAGGAAGGTGATTCCGATGGGTAAACCATCGGACACACGGTCTGCTGGTTGAGAGGCGGCACCTTTTGCGGCGGCATCTTTGGATGCGGCAACCTTAATCAAGGTTTTAACGGTTGGACTTTCGGGCATTGCGGCCTCAATCTGGGACATGACATAAGGGTCGTCAACGCAAATTATGGCTTTCACACTCGCGCGCGTGTCCCTATATATAATATCATGTTTGGTAAGCATGTGTGTGGCAGGAATAACAACTGCTCCCAGTTTATGCAAGGCAAGCATAGCTATCCACCACTCATAGCGGCGCTTGAGAATAAGCATTACGGGGTCGCCCTTACAGATGCCGAGGCTTTGTAAGTATGCGGCAGCCCGATCTGTCTCTGACTTCAATTGGGCAAATGTCGTACGGCGCTCTTCTCCCTCGTCATTGGTCCAGAGGAGAGCCAGGCCATCCGGCTTTTCCTCGGCCCAGACATCCATTACATCGTATGCGAAGTTGAAGTGTTCCGGGATAATGAACTCCAGATGTTCATTGTAGTCCTCAAAAGAAGAGAACTGTGTCTGTTTTAAGAATCTTTCTACCATAACCTGCTATCTTATTCTACTGTAAAGGCGAGAAAACGCACCGACTGATCGCCAATGGCTCGCATTCCGTGGGGCTGTGTTGAGTCGAAATAAATACTGTCCCCTTCTTCCAATACTATGGTCTTACCACCGATGAAGAGTTCCATTGCCCCCTCAAGCACGAGGTTAAACTCCTGTCCTGGATGCGTATTCTTGTAAATAGTATGTGCGTTGGGCTTCGGCTCCACGGTAACAATAAACACCTCAGCCTTACAGCCTGCAAAACCGCTGGTGAGACTCTGGTATTTATAAGCCTTGGTGCGCTCAATGCTAACGCCCTGGCCTTTGCGGACTACGGAATATGAGCGCATGTGCGGTTCCTCATCGAAAATCAAGGCATCTGCGGACACTCCATATTGGCGGGCTATTTTCATGAGGTTGCTGATTGTAATATCAACCTCGCCGCGTTCTATCTGCTCGTATTTGTCCAAAGTGATACCGCAGAGATCTGCCACTTCCTGCGCCTCAATGTCGAGAGCATCGCGCAAGCCCCGCAGACGTTCTCCAATCTGTTTTAGTTGCTCGTTCATAATTAGTCCGATTAAAGTACTTTCTGTAGTTTATCCAAGAATTCGTCTGCTTCTGCAACGCTCAGACATAGTGGCGGAAGAAGACGCAGCACATTAGTGCCTGCACAGCCCGTGAAGACATGTTGGTCGAAGAGAAGGCTATTGCGAATCTCTTTGTAGGGGGTGTCAAGCTCTATGCCTATCATCAGACCGCGACCACGGATGTCTGTGATTCTGGCTGCGGCACTTCCACTTTCAGAAGCGGAGATTTCCTTCAGGTTCTTAATAAGATATTCTCCGACGCGAGCTGCATTCTCAACCAGTCCTTCGCCCTCAATTACGTCAAGGACAGCCAAGGCGCCTGCACAAGCAAGATGGTTTCCTCCGAAAGTGGTACCGAGCTGGCCATAAACAGCCTCAAACTTAGGAGAGATAAGCACAGCTCCCATGGGGAAGCCGTTAGCTATACCTTTAGCCACGGTGATTATGTCGGGACGTATCCCAAGATGCTGATGTGCAAAGAACTTACCGCTACGGCCGTAACCACACTGTATCTCATCACAGATGAGAACTGTTCCAGTCTCGTCGCAGGCCTTACGCAAGCCCTGCATAAATTCAGCAGTAGCAAGCTGTATGCCTCCGACGCCCTGGATGCACTCCACTATACAAGCTGCCACATCGCCTTTTTGCAATTCGGTCCGCCACGCCTCCAAATCGTTCAGAGGAAGGAAGGTAGCATGTCCGTTGGCGTTTATCGGAGCAATTATCTTCGGGTTATTCGTAACCTCAACTGCCAATGATGTGCGTCCGTGGAAAGCTTTGGCGGCAGACAATACTCGACTGCGCCCTGTATGGAACGAAGCCAGTTTCAGAGCATTCTCGTTGGCTTCGGCACCGCTGTTTATGAGGAAGAGGCTGTAATCCTCGTACCCACAGGCTTTACCAAGGCGCTCTGCCAATTGCTGTTGAAGGCGGTTTATGACAGAGTTGGAGTAGAAGCCTATTTCAGAGACCTGACGGTTTATTGCCTCAATATAATGCGGATGAGCGTGTCCGATAGAGATTACAGCATGTCCGCCATATAAATCAAGATACTCCGTACCCTGTTCGTCCCAGACGCGGCAGCCTTTGCCGCGGACTATATTTACGGGAAAGAGGGGATATACGTCAAAGAGTTTCATTTACTTTGTATTTGTTTCTTATCCCTGAACAATGGCAAGAGTGTCAAGGGCTATCATAAGTTCCTCATCGGTAGGAATAACCACGATTTTGACTTTAGAGTCATCTGTGCTGATAATGGCCTCTGTTGCGCGGCAAGCGCGATTACGTGCATCGTCCAGTTTTACGCCCAGGAATTCCAGACCTTTTGTAGCTCCCTCACGAACCTCATACTGGTTTTCACCAGCTCCAGCTGTGAAGAGAATTACATCAACACCTCCCATAGCAGCTGCATAGGCTCCGATGTACTTCTTTATGCGGTAGCAGTACATCTCTTTGGCCAGACGAGCACGTTCGTTGCCGTCAGCGATACCGGCGAGAATGTCGCGGAAGTCACTGCTGAGACCACTCACGCCTGCCAGACCGCTCTGTTTATTCAGCAGGTTGGATATGCCCTTAGTATCAAGATTGAATTTGTCCATGAGGAAGGTGATAGCTCCCGCATCGATATCACCGGAACGCGTACCCATCATCAGGCCCTCTAACGGAGTCAGACCCATTGAGGTGTCAACGCTGCGGCCGTCCTTTACGGCTGTGATACTTCCCCCATTTCCAATGTGGCAGGTAATCAGGCGCAGCCCTTCCGGCTTAACGCCAAGGAACTCACATACGCGCTGCGACACATATCGATGGCTGGTTCCGTGGAAGCCGTAGCGGCGCACGCCGTGCTGCTTATAGAGGTCATAGGGCAGAGCATACATATATGCGTAGTCCGGCATAGTCTGATGGAAGGCTGTGTCAAACACACCGACCTGAGGGATATCAGGAAGAAGAGCCTTGACAGCGTTCACGCCCTTGATGTTGGCAGGGTTGTGAAGCGGAGCCAGATCATTGCAGGCTGCGAACTGCTCCATGACTTCGGGAGTAAGCAGGACGCTCTTTGAGAAACGCTCGCCTCCGTGGACCATTCGGTGTCCCACAGCATCCAACTCGTGCAAATCAGAGATTACGGCATAATCACCTTCTGTAAGCACCTTGAATATAAGCTGCACACCAGCCGTATGTTCCGGCACAGGAGCATCAATCTGCACCTTCTTACCGTTATATTTCAATTTGATAAAGGAATCGGGAAGACCAATCTTCTCTATGCCGCCACTGGTAACGACACTCTGATCTTCCATATTGTAAAGCGCGTATTTTATACTGCTGCTTCCGCAGTTAAGCACTAATATCTTCATTTTACATTAAACTTTAAACGATAACGTTAACCTTAACGATAACTATTACTCTAAACTCTAAACTTTATTTAGCGTCCATAGCCTGACATGCGGTAATTGCAATCATCTTGTAAATGTCATCTACGGAACAGCCACGGCTGAGGTCGTTAACCGGACGGGCAATACCCTGAAGGATCGGACCAATGGCATCAGCGTGGCCAAGGCGTTCAACCAACTTATATGCTATGTTACCCACTTCAAGACACGGGAACACGAGCACGTTTGCCTTACCTGCGATATCACTGCCGGGAGCTTTCTTGGCTCCAACACCAGGAACAAGAGCGGCATCTGCCTGAAGCTCGCCATCGACCTTAAGCGTCGGGTCTAATTCGCGGGCCAAGCGTGTAGCCTCAACGACCTTATCCACAACCTCATGCTTTGCACTGCCCTTTGTAGAGAATGACAGCATAGCCACACGCGGATCGGCAAAGCCAGCCACGCTGCGAGCAGTCTGGGCTGTGCATACTGCAATCTGTGCCAACTGTGAAGCATCAGGCATTGGGGTAACGGCGACGTCGCCAACAACCAACACACCTTCTTCTCCATATTCAGGAGCCTTTGTTATCATGAGCATAGCTCCGCTGACACATGTTATGCCAGGGGCGCACTTGATAATCTGCAGAGCGGGACGCAAAGTGTCACCGGTTGTGGACAAAGCTCCGCTAATCTGGCCGTCGGCATCGCCGCGCTTGATGATAAGGCATCCGTAATAAAGCGGGTCAAGCACTTTCTCGCGTGCCTGCTCTATGGTCAGTCCTTTACTCTTACGCAGTTCAAAAAGCAACTCTGCATATTCTTCACGCTGTGGAGAGGTGGCAGGGTCTATCAGAGTAGCCTTGTCTATATTCTTAAGTCCCAGACGTTCTGCGAGAGCGTGAATCTCGTCAATATTACCAAGAAGGATTATATCGGCAAGGCCGTCGGCAAGTGCACGGTCTGCAGCCGTAAGGGTGCGCTCTTCTGTAGCTTCTGGCAAAACGATACGCTGGCGGTTAGCCTTAGCACGTTCGATAATTTGATTGATGATAGACATAATTATGATGTTTTAATGATTGATTGTCATATAATGGTCGCAAATCGTGCGCAAAATTACATCAAAAAAATGGGAAGGAGACAGTTGAAAGGTCTTTTTTGAAAAGTTTCCCTCGCTTTTAACATTCTTTCTTTATTACACAGACCTTTTATAGGTATTTGGACAGTACATCCCAGACACAAGCTATATGACACAGGCTCCCCGCCAATACAAAGAAATGGAATACGCTATGAGCGTAGGGGCGACGTGGTCCCACGGCATAAAAGACAGCTCCAGTGATATACATTACGCCTTCGGCAATAAGCCAAACTATGGCTTGGGTGTCAACGCACTGCATAAGAGGACGGAAAGCGACCAGCACGGACAACCCCATAAGAACGTAGCAAACGGTTTCCAGATGGCTGTGTTCTTTCAAGTTTATAAAACTGGCTATGGTGCCTGCAATTGCGCACAACCACACGAAACAGAAGAGTCCCCAACCCCACGCCCCGACGTCTTTCATAGCCAACAGGGTTATGGGAGAATAAGAGCCTGCGATGTGCCAATAAATTGCCGCGTGGTCGAACTTTCGCATTATCGTTCGCAAGTGCCAAGACGATGGCAATGCGTGATAGACAGTGCTGGCTATGTAACTGCCCAACATCCCTGCGAGATAAAGGGATATAGCTGTTGCCGCCCATCCGTCGTCGGCACGCATACACCATACGAGAAACACCGTTCCCACCACGACGCCAAGCAAAATGCCGGCGGCGTGGCTCCAGGTGTTAATGCGCTCTTCGTGGATTGTATAACGTATCACTTTTCGTCTATGCTTTCTTTATCAAGCTGGCTTTTGCCAGATAGATGATTAGAATTATATAAGCTATGAGTGAGCACACCTCGGAGAGCGGGTTCTGCAACCAAGCTTCGTTAATGGGGTTGAAACCAACAAAACGCAACAGTGCTGAAACGACTCCCATAAGCGCACCGCCGGCAATAAAGCCACTGGCAAGCAAAGTGCCACGCTCGCCACGGGCTGAATTTAAGGCTGCGTCTGTGGAGCGTGTGGTTACGTACCAATTAATAGCGCCACCGATAAGCAACGGCACATTCAGTTCCAACGGAATAAACATACCGAGCGCAAAAGCCAGCGCCGGAACTCCGAACCATGTCAGAATCAGGGCTATGGCGGCTCCTATTGCATACAGTACCCAAGGGGCTCCGATGCCACTCATCAGCGGTTCAATTACTGCTGCCATCGCATTTGCCTGCGGTGCAGCCAGTTCGCCAGAAGCGAAATCATAAGTCTCATTCAGCAAAAGCATCACGCCTCCAACTGTGGCTGCTGACACCAGAATTCCAAGAAATTTCCACGTCTCCTGTTTCTGCGGTGTGGTGCCAAGCCAATAGCCTATCTTCAGGTCAGTGATAAACGAACCTGCAACAGACAGCGCGGTACAAACCACTCCACCCATAATCAGAGCAGCTACCATTCCTGCAGTGCCGTTGAGTCCCACAGCTACCATAACCACAGAGGCAAGAATCAGAGTCATAAGCGTCATTCCAGACACCGGGTTTGAACCCACGATTGCAATGGCATTTGCTGCGACGGTGGTAAAAAGGAATGCGATAACTGCCACCAACAAGATTCCGACTAAGGCAAATAGCAGATTGCCCTGCATCACGCCGAACCAGAAAAAGAGGAACGTAACGATGATGGTTACCACTGCGCCGATGGCAATGATTTTGAACGGGAGGTCACGTTCCGTGCGGATATCTACGCTGTTGACTGGTTCCGAACTGGCAGCTGGCGAAGGCTTCAGTCTGGTTACAGCCTGAACGATAATATTCCGGCTCTTCCAGATGCCGATTATTCCAGCCATTGCTATGCCTCCGATGCCTATGCTCTTTGCATAAGCCCTGAATATCTGCTCCGGTGCCATAGCCCCAACGGCGGTGGTGATACTTGGATCCCATTGGTTGAGAACAGTATCGGGGAAGAGCAGCGCCATCCCAGGGACAATCAGATACCAGACGGCAAACGAACCACAGCAGATGATGAATGCGTATTTCAAGCCAATAATATAACCAAGACCAAGTACGGCTGCTCCGGTGTTCACCTTGAAGACCAGCTTTGCCTTGTCTGCCAACATTTCGCCCCATCCGACCACTCTTGTCGTGAAATTCTCGTTCCACCATCCGAAAGTGGCAACGATGAAATCATAAAGACCTCCGATTATTCCAGCCAAGAGCAACGGACGCGCCTGCTCGCCGCCCTTCTCTCCACTGACTAACACTTGGGTGGTTGCAGTAGCTTCAGGAAAGGGGTACTTTCCATGCATATCCTTGACGAAATATTTGCGGAAAGGAATAAGGAATAGGATTCCGAGGATTCCGCCGAGAAGCGAGCTCAGGAATATGTTAATGAAAGATGCACTCACTTCCGGATATTTGCTTTGCAGAATATAGATTGCCGGAAGGGTGAAGATGGCTCCTGCCACGACTGCGCCAGAACAGGCTCCGATGCTCTGAATGATGACGTTCTCGCCCAACGCTCCCTTGCGCTTTGCGACCGTGCCTACCCCGACAGCGATTATGGCAATTGGAATCGCAGCCTCGAACACCTGGCCTACTTTCAATCCCAGATAGGCGGCAGCGGCGGAAAAAAGGATGGCCATAAGGATACCCCATGTGACACTCCACACATTAACCTCAGGATATGTCTTGTCTGGCTGCATCAGAGGTTCGTATTGTTCGCCGTCGCGCAGCTCACGGAAAGCGTTTTCGGGCAGTTGAGAGCCCATCTGTTGGTCTTTTTCCATATATCTTATCTGTTTTGTTGTTTTTCTATATGCTTGCGCTCTGTCTCGCTGATACCAAAGAGGCTATAAACATAATTGTTAAGCTGGTGCTGCAACGCCTGATTAAAGCCATAAGCCCGCGCGCCATCAACTATGCTGGCAAGAGTTTCATCTTGCTTTGTGGTGAGTTGCGGGAAGGGCAAACGTCCCAACTGCGACTTCAGCACTTTAATATCCTTACAGATAGCTGAATAGTAGAAACCGTATAATGATGAGTTAAGCAGGGCTGCGGCACTCTTGACAGAACAGCCTTTCACATCGGGGATTATCACGTTGGCACTGTTCAGGCACAAATTCCTCCCATCATCGTAAGCCACCACGGGCCTATTTGCTATAAAACGATAGACGAGTTTCTCTGGAGCACGGTACAGTTCTTCCTTGGCACACTGTTGGAACTCTTCGGGAGAGAAACGGACATAGTACGTGGCCGGCTTCATCACAAACGGATACACTTGTTTGCCCGAATATACAGGCTCCAACATCGGATTAGGTGAAGACTTCAACTTCTCTTTGTTGTTGCCGGTAACTATTCCCAAAGCCCAACGGCTATGTGAGAGGTCGTCGTAGCGCAATCGCTCCATCTTGTCTATTATGCTCAAAGAAAGTGGATTGACGGGTTCCAACGGGATATCCGTCATGGCAGCTGTCACGCTTGTTATATCTATGCGTTCCTGGATGCATCCGTCATGAACGTCATAGTGTTGCTCGCCGCTGCCTCCCGGACGAAGTCTTATACTCACGAAATCCGTGAACACACCGTCAAAACGGCGGTCAAAGCGTATTATATCCTCGATGCGTGTATTATGAAGCAGATAGCTTCGGATGTCTGCATGCGTCTTGACCTTGAACAGAGACGTGGGGAGCAGGAAGTTCAGGTGGCCTTCAGGCTTAATCCATTGCAGGGCACGGAAAAGGAACATAGATGCTTTCTCGTGCGACCGCAAAGGAGGGCAGGCATAAAGTCTCATCTTGTCTGTTCCCCAGGGCGGATTTGTGTATATATAGTCGTACTGCGCTTGCGGCACATCCTCCATACTGAGGAAATCCGTACAATAGATGTTTGGGGTGAAGTCACAGTTATGGTATTTTATTCGCAGATTGGTTCTGGCAATCATCACAGCTATCGGGTCTGCATCAAATCCATAGAGAGATTCTGGATTTTCAGCTTCAACGCCAAGAAGGAAAGCCCCACTCCCGCAACAAGGGTCTAGAAAGCGTTCGCCGGCTTTTACGTACACACCTTGCAGCATCCGTTTCGTCACCGCTTCATGTGTATAATAGATGCCAGCACGGTTGCGTTCGCCCTCTGTGCGTAGGGACTGATAGACAAAACCCAGAACGTCACCGCTCACAGCTGACGGTTCGGCAAGAGCCTTACGACATAGTTCGCTCATCACCTCTTCCACTGTCCCCTCCATGTCCTGAGCCATAGCGAGCCAAGCCTTAGCCTTCGCTGTACGGCCGTATCCGGCGGCAATCACCTTACGCTCAGACAGGGTCTTGTTGGCTCGTGATGTCAGTTTCCCTTGAGACTCCGCATTCAGGCGCCGCCAATTACTTGCCGTCGCATTGCAAATCTGGATGTCTGAAGGGATATTCATGACTTTTATCTGTTTTTAGAAAGAATCCTCAGTGAGAATACGCTCCAGGTCTTCTGCTGATATGCGCAACTGGAACGAGCCTCTGAAGGCTACACTTATGTTGCCGGTCTCTTCACTAACCACAATAGCAAGAGCATCAGTCTCCTGCGAGATGCCCATTGCAGCACGATGACGCAGGCCGAGTTCC
>Ga0310691_10004375_pt1 | contig 15952 bp, 1 predicted proteins | sample 176DNAGHGlowgp2_FD_203887 | JGI IMG/M metagenome (GOLD analysis project Ga0310691, IMG submission 203887) | Sheep rumen microbial communities from Palmerston North, Manawatu-Wanganui, New Zealand - 1766 DNA GHGlow gp2 (v2) (version 2) | ecosystem: Host-associated > Mammals > Digestive system >...
CAATCCCCAATCCCCATATAATTATAATCCCAAATCCTCAATCTATTTTAAAGATATTTAATTGAAAATTTAATTAAAAATGAATTAATTAATTTGAGCCCCAAATATCAATATTTTTAGGAGCAGCATATTGAACAGCTTCTTTTACAAAATCTGAAAATAAATCAGAAATATTTGCTGATTTTGAATCATCAAAATTTAAAATTTTATAAAAGCCATTATATTTTGTATAATATTTTTCACATTCTTCGAAACTTTTTTTGGCATTAACTAAAATAGGAATTGAAATAATCTTTATATTTTTTTTAGAGCATGATTCTAATATTATTTGCAATTTTCCATTTTCTTCTTCATGGTTTTCTTCTCCACAAAATTCTTTTGTATGAGCAGGAGCATCGGCAAAATGAATAATTAATTTAGTGCCATCTTTCCAATTAATATTATTAATAGCTTTTTTATAGGCCCCGACCCAATCTTCAGGCCCATCCCCACCTCCATAAGATTGAATTTTTCCAAAATTAAATTTAAGTTCATTAATATCATTAGTTAAATCAAATACATCATGTTTATCTTCAGAACTATCTACTGGATCACGATAAAATATTCCTCCAAAGTAAAAATCTGTATTTGGATGCATGTCTTTTAGTTCAGTTGATAAATTTATGCATCTATCTGCACATGCATGTATCCATTCTTCCATTGAACCTGTTGCATCAATCATATAAATTATATCATACTCTTTAGTGATAATATTTTTAATAAATCCATCATATTTTTCTTCGTAATTTATCCTTTGCTCAAAAGATGGAAGTGAAAAATTTTCCATCCAATTTACATTTTTGGTTTTCTCTAGACGTTTATGATATAAAGAAGTAAATCCTACTATATTTTGAATATATTTAGCAGTTCCTTCAGTATCTAATTCAGTAAACAATTTACTAAATCCCCCATCAATAACTATATTACCATTTTCCGAATTTAATGGAGAAATATAAAATAAAATAGTGATACATCCTTCATCATCATAGGCAAAAGGAATAAATGGTGATACTTCTTCAGGATTTTTTAGTGCTTTATCATTTTCAATTTCTTGAGCATATGAAACTGTGGTCCCTATTGCTATTTTTACTAAACTATGTCCTAAAGCAGGGATTGAATATTTTGAGTTCTCTGGAGAGTCATCAGTGTTACCTAATTTAAAATATCTTTTATTATTAAATCTTTGCTTTGGATTTTTGCTAATATCTCCTGCTGACATTAGTGTTGCACCTTTATTATTCCCTCCAAATTTGAATTTATTTAATTTCTCTCCAGGAAATTCAGAATAAGCTTTACTCATAAATAAATTGAATTCAAAAACAAAAGGATAATTATCACACCACCAGACTAAAGAACCACCTTTTTTCCAATATCTTATAGTGCAATTTATAAATTGACCAACTAAATTTGGATTTCCCCCTTCTGGAAGTTTTCCTCCTCCATTTCCACAAATAATCCAAGTGGCATAATATTTTCCAGTGCATAATTGCTTTATTCCATTTTCATAATCACTAACAACAATTATATTTTCATTTTTAATTCCATAATAGTTTATGACATCAGCTAAACATTTTTTATCTTTGAAACGCTTTTTTAAATAGATAAGATCTATTTCATCTCTTTCTAAATCTGATGCTATAGATTTACTCCAAAAACAGCATATAAGTATTTTTAAATTTTCAAAAAAACCTTCTTTAAACATAGAATTAATATTTGAATTAATAGGATTATTCTTAATTTGTAAATCCTCATTTATTAGGTCTTCATTCATTATTTCATTTAATGATTCGATAAATACATGGCAATTATCTAGATAATTATATAAATCATTATTCCCACAGTAATGTTTTGGCTTTAAAGAAATTTTTCCAAAAAATCCTTTTATTTCATCATATAAAGCGCTACTTTTTTTATCAAATGTAAATTCCAAATTAAAATCTGAAGGAAAATTTTTTTCATTTTTAATTAAAGAAATTAAAGATGGAATAAAAAAATTAATATCTTGAGACCAAAGACATTTTGAAAATATTTCAGTGATCGCTTCTGGATATAAGCCTATTCCAATACCAAATATATTCATTTGTAAATTTTCATAAAAGGAGCATAAATTTTTTAATTCTTTTTTATAACTTTCATCAAAAATGCCATCAGTCAATACAAAACAAATATATTTTTTTGCATTTTGTTGAGCTCTAATTTGAAAAGCCAAATAAATTGCATCATATAAATTACAATAATTTACATTATATTCCTCATTTTTATTTCCATATAATAATGATATCAAAGTATTCCATATTATTAAGTTATTATTTAAGATATTACTTTCTACACCACTGCATAATATTTCTGGTTTTTTATCTGTTGCAATGATTAGGTCAAAATAAGGAATCATTGATAAAGATATTATTTTTAATAAAATATTAATGATATTAAAAGAAAAATAAAAAGAATCTTTATTAAAACAACTTCTAGAAGAATCAATTATTACAGAAATTCTATAATCCCTTTTTAATCTTTCCTTTTTTTCTAACCATATTTTATTTTCTTGGCCATGAGTAATAAAGAAATTCAATAATCCAGAAATATTCAATTTATTTCCTTTAGTTGATGGGACATAAAGTGTCGGCTTATTTGGAGGAAAAATTTCATCTATAATTTGTTGAGAAATATTTGGTAAATTCTGATTAAATTGATTCAAAAATAATTTTAAATTTTGATCGTATATTGCATCCGATGCTTTAATTTCATATGAATTTATAATATTTAAAGAAGAATTAAATAAATTTTCTACATGATTTTCTTTTTGTTCATTTTTAACATAAGCTTTATTTTCTAGATTATAATATATACTAATATCATTAGTTACTTCCATTATTTCCTCTAAATTGGTATAACTATATTCATGATAATTAGGTGACATTATTTCCTTTTTTTTTTCTATAACTTTATCTTCTAATTTTTTTAATAAATTTTCATATTTACTTAAATCAAATTTCATAAAAATATTTTCGAAATTAAAATCTATAACAGGAAAATTACTTTTTACTTCAAAATTCTTCCAAATATCTTTCAATTTATCTAAATCTTCATTATTTAAATTATTATTACTATTAAAAAAAAAGCAATAACTAATTTTATTCTTTAAATTATTTTTCCATTTATCTCCTAAATTTAAATTAATATCTATTCCATTAGAAAATATAATAGCCACTTTATTTTTAATTTTATCGGGAAACTTTATTTTATTATCAATAAAATAGCATGCATCAAAAATTCTTGTAAAAAATCTATCTACTATTATGCAATCATACATTCTTTGCATAATACTTAATGAAAAATTTTCATTAAAGTCCTTAATGATATATTGAAATTGATAATCAGAAAAAATTATTATAGAAAAGGGAATTTCAAGATAATGAAGGCATTTGCAAAAAGAGATTGACACTAATAGGAATAATAATTTATTTTCTATTTCATTTAATGTAGAACAATCAATAGCAACTACAAAGCCCAAATCAGTATAATTTTGAATAAATTCAATAGAAGATTTCATAAATTTTAGTGTCAATAAAACTGAATATTTATCAAGATTTTTAATTTCAGGTTTTTCAATAATTTTATTATTAAGAATGTTTTTAGGTATATCATATGGAAAACATTTTGGAATAAAAATTTCTTTTATTTCTGATTCAATCATTCTTTTAAAGGCTTTTCTAATTCCTTTTTTATTATCTCTAAGAAATTGTTTTTCTTCATTTGTTGCAATTCTATCAATGCCTCCAGTAAATTCTAAATGAATAGCTTCTGTTTCAGGAACTGGAATTTCATTAATTTTTTGAATTTCTTTAGCTTTTTTAATATTTAAAAGGTTATTCGTTTTTTCTTCAAATATAAAAGTGCTTTGTTTTTCAAAAATTTCAATGGCTTTTTTACTATTTTCATTTTTCTTTTTCTTTTCTTCTTTATCTGTAGAGATAGGGAGAGATTCACTTTTAATTTCCTTTTCAGATATTAAATTATCTTTTTTTCCTTTATATTTACTATTTAATGTTCTAGCTCTTTGTAATTCATTTTTCTTTTTTATCATTTTTTCTTTAGTATTAATTTTTTTTGATATTTTTGAATATTCTTCTAGCTCAGACTCATAATTCCATTTTGTCTTATCTCTTAAGATATATTGATTGGGATATGGTATACATTTAGGAATAAATCTATTTTTTCTTATATTTTCTTCTTCGTTTATGTCTTCAGAAGAAATTTGAACTCCTGATTTCTTTAATATATCTAATGCTTCTTGAAAAGAAGCAATAAAATGAATTATTTCTTTTGAAAGAATGCAATTATAATTATTTTTTGATGCGTCATAAAATGCAAATAAATTATTTAATAAATTTAAAATATTATCCTTTGGAAAGTTCCTGATTTTAATAAGAAAAGGTAAAGCATTTGATAAATCTGTTATTCTTTGGTAAAATTTAATATAATCATTTAAAGTTTTCAATTCTTCAATATTTGGAATTTTATATTTATCAGAATTAATATCTAATGAATTCATTTCATTTATTCCTTCTATTTTTATAAAACTTGAAATATCATAACTTTTTTCTACTTCATTATCTTTAATAATCTCATACTTCTTTTTATAATTTGAAAAGAGCAATATTTTACTAATCTCTTTATCCTTATATATTATTTCTTCTTTTTTTTTTATTTGTAATTTAGATTTTTGTATTTCTTCAATTTTTTTCTTTATCTCTTTATCTAATGAAAAAGAACTTCTAGGAAGTGGATTTTTTTTCCTTTTAATTACTATTTCTATTTCTTCATTATAAATATTAAGTGAAAATTTTATAAAGTCATCTTCGTTTTTTAACTCTTTCATTTCAGGAATTAAAATATCATGAGTACCTCTTTTAATGCAAATTCTTTTTTCATCTCCTCTTATTAAACATTTATTTATATTCATTTTTTTTATTAGCTCTAATTTAGCCTCTTTTTCATCTACTAAAGTTATCTTCAATGTGGGTTTAAGCTTTGAATTATTAACAAGTAAGCAATTATAATAAGTATCTTTTAATTCATCTAAAAGATTTATGAAAGTAATAATATATTCTTTTTTCAGTATTATTGTATTGATTTCGAAAATAATTTCAACATTTTCAGAAATTTTCATTATAATTAAAAAGTGCAAGTGATTATAATTTTCTTTATATCTACCTATTTCAATTAATAATTTTTTTTCTTTTTTATTAAAACTTAATGATGGTTTTCTAGAAGTATTATCTTTAAGTGAAGTTATATAATATGATGCTCTGAAAATTTCATAATTCTCAAAATAAGGTATTTCAAATTTCAAATCTATTGTATCTAATTCTAAAATAGAGCCAATATTTAATTTTAATTTATCATTTTCGAAAAAAAGACCACACTTAGAAGAAGAAATATAAATCTTCAGAGGAATTAATTGAATATAAAATTCACATTCTATTTTATAAATATTTTCAACATTTCCTTCTAAATTTATTAATAATTTGAAGTTAATTTTTTTTTGAGTAGGCTTACTAACGGTTATGTTTGGTACCTTAAAAAAAATTTGTAAAGGATTTAAAGAAGGAATAAATGATAAAACTCTGAAAGAATTAATGATATCATTTTCTTCATTTTCATTAAATTGAATACGAAGATTAACATTTTTATCAATGAAAGAAAAAATTTTAAAATTATATTCTTTATTATAATAAAACTCTGGAATAATAGGGCCTATTATCTGAGTAAATTTTCCAGAATGAAAATTAATTATTTCATTTTTGGAAATAGATACAAAAGATTCAACTTTATGATTATCTAAATTTATTGAAATTTTCTTTGGAATTACAACTATTCTTTGAAGATTAGGTAAAACAAATCTATTTAAATTAATAGGATAGCAACTAATAAAATTTTTTCTGTATTGGTCACAAATTTGATAAAATTTATTTAAAACAGCAGAGGCATTTTTTTTAAAAGTACGGAATCTACTAATTTGTTCATTTATTTTTTTTGTATCTCCATTTCCTTTTTCAAATTGTGATGTTTTATAATTGAATGTTTTTTCAAATAAATTAAGTATATCCTTATCATCTGAAAATTCTAATATTTTTTGATTTTGATTTTTAATTTTATCTAAGTCTTGACAAAATTTTATAGATGAATTTAATAATTGAGATATCAATTTAAATTTATCTTCTTTTTCAAAATCATTATTTCCTGAATAATAAAAAATTTCTTCATCACGAAACATTAATCTTGGCTCATCTATATTTATATTTGATACTTTAATATTTTGAATTGTTATAAGTTGTGAATTTATAGAATCTTCTATTTTTTTTCTTTTCTCTGTTGATATTTCATGAAATAATATTTCGGATAAACTTAATTTATCAGTTTTTTTATTATTGATATAAACATTAATAATAGGTTTACTTATTAGGTTTTCCAATTTATAATAGAAATTATTATTATCAAGCTCTTTATTATCTATTTTTAGAGATTTTTTATCAATTTCAATTCTGATTTCACCTTTAAGAGTTGAATCAAGTTTGATAATTCCAATTTTTTTTTTTTTTTTTTCACTAAAAATTGTATAATCCGTTAAATTATTTTTTAAAGAGAATAAATGTTTTGAAAATTGATGAAAAGATTTTAAAGTATCAACTTTAGATAATTTTTCATAATAATTATTATAACTATTAGCATTATTTGTAAAATTATTCATTTCTTGCATTTTATTTTGTTCTCCTTTCTTTAGATTATCAATCCTAAGTTCATTTTTCTTATTTTCTATAGCTTTAATTATTTCAGATTTAAATTCTTCATAAAAATTGCTCATCCTTTCTATAAGATATGTTAGTTCTTCTTGTTTTTTATTAACATCTTTAATAAAATTTGATTCTAATTCTTTTTTTTTTTTTTCATTTTCTTTATTGATGATTTTATTAGCATCAATAAGGAAAAGAAAATTATCATTGTCTTCATTTAAACTATTATTTGAAAATACTTTTAAATTAAAATATTCTTCTATTTTTCCTTCTACTGTTTCTTGAAATATAAAACCAATAATTTTATTTTGTAATATATTTTCTATTACTTTATTTTGATTGATACCATTTAATAATTGAAAATTATAAAGAAAAGAGGATATATCTTCCATAAGAGAATTTAAATTTTTCTTTTTAAAATAATCATTAGTAAATAATCCAATCCAGCCCAAATCTTTAGGTAAAGATTTTTCTAAATAATTGCTAATTTTTTCATCTAATTCTTTTTTAATTAATTTTAATATTGAATTACTATCATAAGACTCATCACATTTAATAATTGATTTATGGGTAAAAAGACGTAATAATAAAAAATATATTGGAAATTTATCTTTTTTCGGCTTATATTGTGAATAATATCTTAAAAAATCTTCTTCACATATAGGGTTTTTAATTAGATAAAAACATAATGATGGATATTTTAAACTATTTTCATTTTTATTATTTTTATTTAAATACCAGTTTTTATCATATAAAAAAAAGAAATCATCATATATTAGGCTATAGTCTATTCTTTCTTTTATATTATCTATATTTTTAATTTCTTTTAGTAATTCAGTAATTATTTTAAAATATTCTTTTGTTTGAGAGGATATATCATATTTTCTTATATAATCCTCAATTTTTTCTAGTGTCCAACTTGAATTGTCTATTTTATACTTAGATTCATAAATTTCCAAATAATTATTTATCAAATGATTTAAACAATCAGAATATGATTTAATATCTTTCTCTTTAATTTGTTTTATTTTAATAGTATATTTTTGAGTATCTTTCATAATAAATTTTTTAACAGAAAATCCTAAATCTTCTCTCTTTGAATCATTCAAATAATTTAATTCAAATAGATTTAAAATATCTTTTGGACTAAAATCTGGTATTATAATTTCAAATTCTGGCTCTAAATTCATATACATTATTTTAGAAGCCCAATTAAGATCATTTTTAGTAATAATAATATCTCTTTTTGAATAATCATTTAATATATTAATAATTTTATTCTTATCAAGTAAATAAAAGCCTATCTTGAATAGTAAAAAAGATTTATATTGGCTTTCGAATTGAGCTATTTCTTTATTAATATTCTTATCTTTAATATTTAAAATAAAATTAAAAAAATCATCTATAATCTCCTTTAAATCTTCTTCATTTTCTATTATTTTGTATATTTCCATCAAAGATTTTATTTTCTCTTTGTTATCTTTTATTTTATTTAAATTATTTTTGATTTTAGAATAATAAATAAGCTGTTCTATTAATTTCAAATTATCTGAAATAGTTTTTTTTTCTTCGAAATTAATATAATCAAGAAAATGGAAATATTCTTCTTTATTTTCGATTTTTAAATTATTTTTTAATTGCTCTTCAATATTCTTAAAGTTTTCTTGAATAACTTTAAAGCTATTTTCAATATCATTTATTGAATTTGTTAATAAATCATTAAGTGAATCAATATATTTTTTATAAAATTTTTCTTCCTCTTTCGTCATTTCTTTTCTTTTATTCTTTAAAATTTCATTATATTTTTCAATTTCTTTTTCAATCTGAATTATATTATTTTGCTTCATAATTGTTCTTTGTACTTGAGAAATCAATTTACTATAATTAAGTTCCCATTCTTCAAATATTTTATATAAGTTTTCTATATCTTCACAATTATTTTTCAGTTTTAAAAATAATTTTTTAATATCTTCAATTTCTCTTTTTATTTTCGTTATATTTTTTTCATCTCCATTTTTGATTATATTTTTAATATTTTCTTCTGGGTAATTATCATTATTGATTATTAATGATAAATATTTATCTTCTACTATATTTTTCATTTTGGAAATTATAAAAATTAAATTTTCTTCATTTATTACCCCTTTAGAAATAACAAAAGATAAATAAAGAAGATTATTTTGTAATTTTGACAAGTTCTTTAATAATAATTCATATTGATCTTTATTTTCTAATTCTGGATAACTAAAGCAAAAATTAATTAAATTAATTATATTAGTGTCAATTATCTTAGATCCTTTTGTATAGTTTTCAAATTTAATAATTTTGAAAGACTTAATATCATTTTCTAATATTATCTTAAGAATTAAAATTTTATTATGAAATTTTAAATATTCTCCTTCCAAATTATCATCAATAATAAATTGACTATGTTTTTTTATTTTACAATTTTTAATAAAATACTTTATAATATTATCAATATCATATAATATATTATATAATAATGTACTTTTTATTTTTTTTTTTATTAAGTTATCTTGAATTTTTTTTTGTAATTGTTCAATATCTGCAAATTCAATTTTCAAACATAAATTTATAAATTCTATTAGAATATTATTATTATTAGCATTCATACTTAATATTTTAAATTTTTCAGATAATAAAGGATATTTTATTTCAAAATTATTCTCTTCTTTTGATAAATAATTTAATATATCTTGATTTGGCTTATAATTATAAATTGTAATTAATTCTGCTTTTATTTTTTCTTTATCTAAAAAGCAACTACAATAGCAATCATTAAGAGAATATATAATTGAATCTTCTATATTTAAATTAGGATTATTCATATAATTTATCAAAGATATTAAAGTTCTTCCACAGATTTTTTTTTTTCCAATCATTTTATTAGTTTCATTTTCGGATAATTCTTTGCATTTAAAATGAATGCTAGATAATATAGCTGCTAAATTAATATAATTATAGTTTAATTTTTCATTTTGAATAAATGAATTATATAAAATTAAACTAGCATTAAAAATATTGTCTTCAATAGGAAAAAGAGAAAAAACTAAGCATTTATTCAAAAAGCATGGGCTTAATCTTTTATTAGTTTCAACAGAAAAAGGATTATAAGTTATAAAAAGTCTGAAATCTTCAGAGATATTTTTTTGCTCTTCATTGTTATCTCTAGAATATTGAAATTCTTTCCCTTTTTCAAAAAGATTTAAAAAGGAATTCTCCCCTTCACATAGACTCATTAATTTTTGAAAAAGTTCTGGTTGAGCAAATTCTATTCCATTAAGTAAGACCCATTTTCCTTGAATCATTGCTTCAATGAATAATGAATTTTTATTATTTAAATAATTGTTAAGGCTTCTTTCTTTCTTCATTTTACTTAAAATTGATTCAATATCAGCATTCTTATTGGCATTTTTTTCTTGAAGATTTATAAGATCTTTTATAATATCATCAAATTGCTTTGGTGTCCATTTTTCTGGTGCATTTATTTCAAGATTATGCTCTTTTAATATTTTACTTAAATCATTGTTATTTGCAATCCCTTTTTGGAGTAATATTTGAAGTTGTTCTGCATTATACTTACTTATTTTATAAGATGGGGTTAGTTGCCCAGTTAATAATGATAAATTGCTTTCATTAGATAAATCTATTATTTCTATTTCTTTATCACATATTTTTGAAAATACTTTAATTAAATGGGTTTTTCCAGAGCAAAAAGGGCCTTGTATAATACATGTCATTTTTGTTTCAAAGCTTAATGAAAGAAATAAAATTCCAAGTTTTTGAGACTCAGATAAATCATTAAAACTTTTTTCAAATGAATCTTTTTGTTCATTATTGATAGGAGTTGAATATTCAAATTTTGATAAATAGCCTTTATTTTTTTCATTAGATTCATCATAAATAGAAAAGTATGAATAATTTCTTTGTTCATTATCATAATTAAAGTTAATTTTTAAGTTTATATTACTTTTTTTTAATTTTAACTTATTTTCTAAATCCTCCTTTTGCTTTTTATTTGCAAATCTGGAACTAAATATTAATTTTGATATAATATCATTATTATCTATATTATTATCTATATTATTGTCTCTATTATTTATTTGCTCTCTAAACAAATAATATTTTTTTAAGTCATTTATTGTAAATAGCTCCTTTCCTTGAATATTTGTTGAAAAATCTTGTGATTCAATAAAATTATTAATTATTTTTATACTATTTACATCTTCTTCATTTTCTGAGAAATAAGATATTTTTTTATAAATATCTAAATAATCATTCTTATTGGGATTTTTAAATTTAAAAATAAGCGAATTATTTATAATTTGAATAGGTATGAAATTTTCAAATGAAGAGCTATATTTAGTTGGGTCATATGTTACTATTAAATTATATGCTTTTTTTTTTCCTTCTTGTCCGAAAGGAAGTAAAGTTTCATTTAATGAGCTATCAAAAAAAGGTATCATTGCCTCTAAAAGGTAAGGAGAAGCTTGCTCTATATTTTCTATAAAAATAATTGAATTAATTTCCTCATATTCCTTCCTTTCATTAGAATAATTAATATTAAAATCTTCTTCAATGATTGCATTGTAAAGTTCAGATTTTTCAAGAAAAAATAATTGTCCCTCATCTGGCTTAATTACTTCTTTTCCAAGTAGATCATCTATAGTAGTAGATTCTGTTATCTGATAATGTATTAAATTATATCCAAGCAATTGTGAAATATAATTTATAGCAGTTTTTTTACCACTTCCAGCTTCTCCTTCAATAATAAGAGGAAAATGAATTGATAAAGATAAATGAATAATATCAAGCAAATTACTAAAAGATTCATGAAATACTATATCTCCAGAAAAATCATCACTATAATCATCATTAATACCTTGTGGAACTGATAATTTAGTTCTATTTGATATTAAACCATTGGCATATTTCTCAAACAAATTATCTTTTTTATCTAGATGATATTGAAATACAAATTCATCATATCCAAATACTTCTTTTAAAATATCTCTTATAGATTTGATTTCTTTGCCTTTGAGAAAAGGTAATAAAGAATAATATATTGATAATATCATATTATGTTCTTCTTTTTTAGAAATTGTGAATAATTTTTGGAAAAGGTTTAGAATTTTAATGATTAGTTTAAATGAGAGCTCTTCTTTATATATTTGTTTAAATTTATCTAAGAATTTATTAAAATTTACTGGACAATTAGGGCAAATTTGTTTAATTAAAATTATCTTTTCATCTCTATAATATTTAGAAGTAGATATTATTGTAAATCTTGATTTTGATGCCTCTGAAAAATTATTTATATTTTCAAAAGAGGAAATGCCAATTATTCTAAAATTATCAGAAAAATTTTTTATTTCTTTATTTTCTTCAGTAAATGTATTATATAAATCTTCATTTAGAATAAGTTTTGGAGAATAATTAAGTAGATCATTAAATCTTTCTAATATATTTGGAGAAAGAGAATCTATTCTTTTTAAGATAATATAATTTTGTGTTAATATTTTTTGAAGTAAAATTCCTGCTTGAAAATAGGAAGTATAGTTTCCAAATATATTTTCTTCTTCATCATTATCCTTAAATAAGAATAAATTTTTTTCAAGTCTTTCTAATATTTTTGTCATTTTTCCCTCATAACCTTGTATTATATTATCAATTCTTTCTTTGAAATTTAGATTTCCTTTAGTATATATTGAGCTATTCTCAGATTTATTTGCTAGATTTATAAAATAATTTTCTAATGATTTTTCCAAACTTTTATATTCTGTTTTTTTATCACATATTGATAAAATTTCCTCAAGATAATATTTTTTGGCACTAAAATTATCTCTAATATGAGTAGAACCTAACAATTGTGAAAGAGTTATTTCTGGATATAAGTAAATTATTTTGGAATTATCACTTATAATTTTTGCTAAATATGTTTTATAGCCTGATGGCCCACATATAAGTAAAGGCTCTTTATTATCTGAAAAATTTGCATAAAATAATGAATCTAAAAAAGAATATAAATCTGAGCTTATATCTTTTAAATCTCCTATAAATACTTTCCCACATCCTGCTTTAGTTAGATATGTTTTTTCATTATAATTTTCAATTTTAGGATTAGAAGAAGTTATCATTAATCTCAATTTACCTATTTCTTCATCTTGAAGAGAAAATGAATCTTTAATTAAAGGTAATAATTCATTAAAAACCATTTTAATATTACTTTTTGGAACACTACAAAAAATATAAATTAAAACTTGATGAATATCTTTTATATTTAAATATACATCTTCACTACTTATTCTTTGATTATTAATTCTTCTTAAAATTTTTCTTATATCTCTCATGGACCATCTTCCTATATCTATGATTTCTTTTTGATTTAATAATACCATAAGTTTTGATAATTTTTCTGATAAATTATAATAATCTTCAATAAACTTATTTTGTTTATCAGAATTTAATTCATTTTTTATAATGCTTTGGCAAAAATCATTAATATCTTCAAAAGTAGGCTCAGGATATTCAAATATTCTTATTTTTTTTTTAATTGAATTAGGAAGATTTCTTCTACCTTTAGTATTTGAGTCATTTTGACAAATTATTAAAAAGAAATCACTATTATAAGAAATAATTTGATTAAAACCTGGAATCAATACATTTGAAGATTGAGTTGTTACTTCAAGAATATTCATGAAGCTTTGAATAATAGATTCTTCTGCTAAATTGAATTCATCTGCTATAAAAGTTAATCCTTCTTTAATTGCCTTATATAATGGCCCTTCAACAATAATAGTTTTTCCAATTTCAAATGCAAATGTCCCATATAAATTTTCTATGGTAGATTCACTATTAAAAGAAAATAAAATATGACTTGAATCATTTTCATTTTCTTTTCTAAAAATCTGGGAAAAAGTTTCGGCAAAATTTGTTTTACCAATTCCAGTTTTTCCTATTAAACAAGTATTTATTTTACAAATCATACAAGTATACATGTAATAAATTAAATCTTTAAGTTTTGAAGAATCTAAATAAAAATTTTCTTCTTTCATTACTTTTTTATCATTAAATTCTTTTATTTTATCATTGACTTTTTTCATGATTGGAGGAGGTACATCAATATTGTTGTCATTTGATAAAAGATCTTTAATATAATTGATAGTAACATTTGGCTCTAATTCTGGAAATTCTTTTGACAAATAAAGGCAGCATTTTGTTAATCTACCCAGTTCTGACATAGATAGATCAGAATCTTTTAACTTCTCTGCTAAGTTATCAATCAACTCTGTATTTAATTCAAAATTTAAATTTTCTTGCTCCATTAAAATTCTAATTAATTTTTTATAACATTCTTTATTATTCTTTATTTCATTTATTTGGTTATCTATAACTATTATAGTTAATCTATTTAAAAATGCATCAGATAGAGAATTCAACTTATCTAAAGTACATGTACAATAGAAATGAAAATTAGGATGAATTGTAATATCTTCAAGATTTGGATTTTCTGGAATTTTAAATACATTATCTATATCATTATTTTCTTTCTGATCTAATAAATAGTTTAATCTTTCTAATATTTTAGATTCAATAGAATCAATATTAACGAATATTCCTGAATAACCATATTTCACAGCATTTGTTAATGGACCATTTTTCCACTCAATTAAATTTTTTTTTGATTTATTTGTAATTGGAATAAACCTCCCTATTAGATCACCTATTGTTGTTTCCTCAGTAAAAACAAATGTAAAATCGTTTTCTGGAGCTTTAGAATGATTTCTAGCAATCCATTTAGCTATAGAAGTTAATCCTACTCCTTCCTTTCCAGTAAAAAGAATATGCCTTTTATTTGATATTGCAATTTCTGCATATTTAGCAACTTTTTGCAGTGAAAGAAATGGATAACAATTTTTATACTTTTCTTCTGGAAATATATATTCCTTTTCTTTCCTTGGAATTTTTTTTTCAATAATTAAATTTTGGAAAATTTGCCTTTTTTCTGGTTGATATCTCATTCCATAAAAGCACATTAATGAATCAAATGGAGAATCAGGATTATCTTTCTTAGAAATTGATTTAATTATATTATTAATATCTCTGATTGTAAAGCATTGAGGAGAATCTTTTGCATTTTCAGAATTTGACCAATAATAATGAAGTTCAGTTATTCCTTCTATAATTTTTTCATCTTCATATCCATTTTGCTTTGCTATTTCTGTTGCAATATACTTTAGTTCTTCTTTTTTCATAGAAGGAAAATAAATTACATTAAATTGTTGTAATAGTTTTTCTGGTAATTCTCCTCTTTTACAAATAAATGAACTATCATTTGGATTTTGGGTTGCAATTAACCTAAAGTTTTCATGCATTTTAAATATGTGTCCTCCATTTGTGTTCTCATCTTGTTCAATAATTAAGATTTGAGAATCTAGTGCATTAGCAATAAAATTTAAAACTGATTGGTTTGCCAAATTTATTTCATCTAAAAGAAGAATTTTACCATTGATAAATGCATCAGAAAAATGCCCCTTTATAAATTTAAATCCACTAAATGATGTTTCATTTGAAAGAATTCTTCCTTTTAAATCTTCTTCACTTGTTTCTCCACTCATATTAAATTGGACTAATTCTAATCCTTTTATTTTACAATAAATTTGAACAGTTTTTGTTTTAGAACTTCCAGTAGGGCCTTCTAATAAAACATAATTCTTATTTGAGAGATTACTATCTAATTTTTGGAGCCTTGATATAGCTTCTTCAGAAAAAATAAATGAGCCTATTTCTTTTACTTTATCTTTTGCTATTTTTTGAAATTCATCTTTTAATTTTATTTCTATTTCCTTTGTTGATAGTTCTCTAATTGGAGGTAAACCATCCATTAATATAAATATAATAAATATTTAACCAAATAAATAATATTATCCAAATAAATTAATTTTAAATAATTATTTATAAATAAATAAAGGTATTTAAAATAATAAAAAAGCAATGGGGATTGGGGATTGGGGATTGGGGATTGGGGGTTGGGGGTGGGGGCCAAAACCCACTACCCCAACACCCCCCCCCCAACCCCCAAACCCCACACAAAA
>Ga0310691_10004377_pt1 | contig 15946 bp, 25 predicted proteins | sample 176DNAGHGlowgp2_FD_203887 | JGI IMG/M metagenome (GOLD analysis project Ga0310691, IMG submission 203887) | Sheep rumen microbial communities from Palmerston North, Manawatu-Wanganui, New Zealand - 1766 DNA GHGlow gp2 (v2) (version 2) | ecosystem: Host-associated > Mammals > Digestive system >...
GTGGCACATCAACTATGACGAGAAGACGGGCGAATACCGTTACTCACAAGAGGAGATGGACACCATGCTGGAGCAGGAACTGCTGGACAAAATCAACCGCGTTCCCACCGAACCCAGCGAGGCGGCCAGCAAGGGTACCATCTTCAACGAGATAGTTGACTGCATCATCGAGCGCCGTGGGTGTCACCATGAGGGGTGGACGGTGGAATCAGTGGCCGACGAACAAGGCAACAAGACCACCATCCACGGAGCGCTTGACGGCTTCGACTTCATGTTCGATGCTGCCTTCTGCAAGAGCGTGGCGGCCTACTTCGCCGGGGCATTGCCTCAGTACTATGTCGAGGCCATCCTTCCCGTGCGCTATGGCAACGTGCTGCTCTACGGCTGGATCGACGAGTTGTGCAAGGACGAGGTCAAGGACATCAAGACCACGAAGCGCTACGACTTCGGCCAATACTCCCACTACTGGCAACGCCACGTCTACCCTTACTGCCTCATCGAGCATGGTGACTGCAAGACCATCAAGGGCTTCGAGTTCACCATCATCAAGTGGTCAGGCAGCAAGAAGGCCATCACTGGCGAGATGTACAAGGAGTACTACACCTACGACCACTGCGAGAGCTCTGCCATGCTTCGCCAGGAATGTGAGCGTTTCATCGAGTGGCTGGAACAAAACCGAAATAAAATTACTAACAACAAAATCTTTGGTGAATAATGGCATACATCATCAAGACAACTGGCGAGGTCATTGAGACCCAGCCGAAGAACGGAACGGACTTTTCCTTAGAGGAACTTTAAAGCATTGTAGGCGGCTACATTGAGGTGATCAGCATACACTATGGTCAAATCATCGTCTTAGACGAGGAAGGGAAACTCAAAGGCAAGGGAAGGAACAACAAGGCTACTGAACTTTACCGACTAAGGCGGCTGACTACCGACTTCATGGTGGGCGATGTGCTGGTGTGCAATGAAAACGAAATTAAATAACCAACAACTATGAGCGTAAACAAAGCATTCATACTGGGGCGAGTTGGCAAAGATCCCCAAGTGACCCATGTAAGCAACGTGAAGAAGGCTTCCTTCTCGATAGCCACCACCGACAGGGGCTACACCAAGCAGGACGGAACGCAGGTTCCCGACCGCACCGAGTGGCACAACATCGTGGCATGGAGAGGACTGGCCGAGGTGTGCGAGAAATATGTCCACAAGGGCGACCCCCTCTACATCGAGGGCAAGATTCAGACCCGCTCCTGGGATGGCGAGAACGGCCAGAAACACTACATCACGGAGATTGTGGCCGAGGTGGTGGAACTGTTCCCCAAGTCACAGGGCCAGCCACAGGACGAGCAGAAGCCGCTGTGGGACGAACCCGCACCCAAGAACGATGATGAACCCTTCTGATGGTGACGATTAGCAACAGCCAGCGGGATCAGGCGGTGAGGTACTTGCAGGCACTCGCCGACATGATGGAGAGCGACAACCGCACCAAGGTTGTGAACCTCTGCCGCCTCTCCCGGAGGCTTGCTAAACAACTGGCTAAAAGAGAAACGAGATGAACGGCTGGATTAAGATATATCGCAAGATGCGCCAATGGCAGCACTACAAGACACCGAGCGTCCGCATGGTGTTTGAAGACCTGCTGCTTTCTGCGACAGGAATCGAAAGCACCTACAATGGTGTCGCACTGGTCGCTGGTGATGCGGTCTCATCCGTGGCCATTCTTCAACGCAACACCGGCCTTTCAAAGCCGACTATCGTAAAAGCGATTAGAGTGCTGACCGAAAGCGGAGAAATCACCCGCAGGTTTGAAAACAATGTGGCCATCTACCACATCAACTCATTTTGCTTTTATCAGTTGCAAGGTGGTAAAAAAGATTTACCACATACCGAAAAAGGGGGTAAAAATATTTTACCGCATGGGGTAAAACAAATTGACCACAGCGGTAAAACCATTTTACCCCATATAAGAATAAAAGAAGATAACAAGAATAATATTGTTGCTGATACGCGCACGCACACGCGCGAGGAATTCATCGCTGATGCCCTCAATGGCCTACGCATCGAACAGGGCTGCATGGCGATGAGGATAACACCAGAGCAGTACAGGGAACTCGTTACCGAGGTCACCAACGACTGGATATTCCGCAATATCCCCGACCAGGAGTGGACACTTACACACCTGCTGGCGCAGATGCGAATCAAGCACAACATAAACAACCGTAACAATGGACAAGGAATTGACGATAGGACAAGGCGGGCTGTCGAAGCCGGGGCAAAGGCCATTGCCGCACTTGCAGCAAAGAGTGGCAAACCTACTGAGGCACCATTCTGACCTGCACAGCTTCATGGAGGCCGTGAACCCCGACGTGCAGCAGGCCTACGGCAGGGACGAGCAGCGGGCAGTCCTGTGCGACGCACCGACAATGACGGTTATCGAACAGGCCTACGGCGAGAACGCAGCAGCGATGTGGCTCACCGCACAACTGACCGACCTGGCGGTCTTCGCTGGCGTGAAGGGCGTGCTGAACGACCGCCAGTACATGCAGCTGGCCACGATGATCGTCACCGAGTTCGGCTATCTCAAGGCAACGGAGCTGATGCTGTTCTTCTACCGCCTGAAGGCAGGCCACTACGGCATCTTCTACGGCAACATCGACCCGATGATGATACTGGAGAACATCAGGCGGAAGTTCCTGCCCGAGCGCGCCACCATCATCAAGGAGGCCGAGAGCCGCCAGCATGACGCGGAACGCCTTCAAAGCAGGACGACAGCTCTCAAGCCAGACGAGATAAAGCGACTGAAAGAAAGAATACAAAGTATAACCGAAAATTTTAAGCAATCATGACAATGACAATGACAATCGTGTTAGTCACCCTCGCTATTTTGGCGGGTGCAAGTCTGATGCTCAATGCCTACCAGTGGGCAGAGCGCAGGCAGGAGAAGAAGGAGACGCAAAGGCTGGTGACCGAGAGCGCACTGCTCGAGGCCGAACACCAGAAGCTGGTAGCCACCTACAACAACGAGAAGCTGCACAAGGAATGGGCAATCGGCCGCATCAAAGACCAGACATCGCTCGTCAAAGGTCTTGAACATGCGCTGAAGGCGGCAAGCGCCGAGAAGTACAGAGAGTACAAGCAAAGAAAGGAGGCGGGAAATGCCTAACAGTGACTACTATCCTGCGGGCGCTTACAACGATCCGTCGGCGCCCTGGAACCAGTCAGACCCAGACCCCATTGAGGTCAACGTGGAGGTGACGACGCTGGTCAAGAACAACCTCATCGTGACCACCACCGAGTATGAGCGCACCGAAGACGGCATCGAACTGCTATGCACCTACAAGGACGTAGAGGAGGCCGTCACCGAGCAGTGCCACCTCGTTCCAGAGCTTATGCAGATGTTAGCCAACTATGTCAAGGCCGAACTCGACAGCGGCGCGACAGGTAAGCGCAAGTGGCATCTTCAAGAGGCGCTGGCCTGCTGCGAGGGCTGGGAACAGACCGACATCGAAGTAGAAAGTTTTGAGAAGATCTGAAAAAAGTTAATAATACGAGAAGTTAAACACTCCCGCTGAGTACTTGGGAAAGCCGTTAGGCAGGGAACTTATTATGATTTGGAAAAAATGCTCCCTCCCATGCCGTGAGGCAGTAGAGGGTTTTAGAAAGGACTGGAAGAGCCGCACGATGGGCAAGGCGGCAGCGGATTAAAAGCCTGGATGAGCAGGTGGTTCAATTCCACCACAGTCCACAAAGAGTTAGACAGCATTTATTAATTTAAACTGAAAAGAAATGAACACTTCATTATTGAACAAAAGAATCATTGCACGCATTGAACGTGCAGGTGTGTTCCACGGAACGCTTGACTACATTGACAACGAGATTATCCGCCTCAAGGATGCCCGCCGCATCTATTATTGGAACGGAGCATTATCAGTCACCGATATGGCTGTTAACGGATTGACTGGTGGCAAGATTTCCGCCCCCGTCAGCACTGTGGAGTTCATGAGTGCTAAAATCGTGGAATTGAACGAGTGCAGCGACGATGCAAGCCGCTCAATCGAAGCCATCAAAGTATGGAAGAACTAATTAAATCGTTCTTGGCCATCGGTTACGGTTACGGTTACGGTGACGGTAACGGTGACGGTTACGGTTACGGTTACGGTATCGGTAACGGTAACGGTAACGGTAACGGTAACGGTGACGGTAACGGTGACGGTGACGGTGACGGTTACGGTTACGGTTACGGTGACGGTTACGGTGACGGTTACGGTGACGGTAACGGTATCGGTAACGGTAACGGTGACGGTGACGGTGACGGTTACGGTTACGGTGACGGTGACGGTTACGGTGACGGTAACGGTATCGGTTACGGTATCGGTAACGGTAACGGTTACCTATCTTCTGTCAAGAAAGTTGGTAATGGCAACATTTATTTAGTTGATGGTGTTCCCACTGCTTTTGACAACATCAAGGGGAACATTGCCAAGTGCCGCATCCTTCAAGCCGATATGACTTGGCAACCATGCTATGTTGTCCGCATCGGCGACAGCTTTGCTCACGGAGAGACCATCCACGATGCCCAACGTGACGCGATGCAGAAACACATGAAATTCGCTCCAATCGAGGAGCGGCTGCAGAAGTTCAAAGACCGCTTCCCCGACTTCGACGAGCCAGTGCCAGCCAAAGAACTTTTCGACTGGCACAACATTCTGACTGGCTCGTGCATGATGGGCCGTAAACAGTGGTGCAAAGACCACGGCATCAACATCGAGAAAGACGTATTTACCGTCCAGGAATTTATTAACCTGACGCAAAATTCCTACGGCGGTTCTACCATTAAGAAATTACTTAAACTTTATTAGTTATTAATTATTCATTTTTCGTCACCAGTAAAGGCTGGTGTCCAGTGTACGCAACCACTGGTAAATATGGTTGAATTACTTAGTTTTTATTTGAACGTAGGCTGGGAGTCACGGCGAGTGACGGAAGACCCCGATGGTCGAGTACCATCTGTGGCCAAATGTAAAGTGTGGCGCACCTGTGAAGGCTCGACATATCTTTAGCCCAGATTAATGTTACATTTCAAGGGGCAGCAACGCCCCAACCGGGAAGCATTAGAGTGGCTAGGTAGGCGCAATGTGTGTTAAGTTTTTAAAGGTTAATATAAATGGTTTTTTAGGAATAGTAAGTGTTGATTTGTTTCATAATTCCGCGTCTATGGGGTTCGATTCCCCTGCTTTCCACCAAGTAAGTTTAACAATTAAAAATGTTTTGAACTATGAAGGTAATTTTGTTAGTACTAGCAGCTATTGAGGTGTTTCTCTATGCTTGGAATCACGTCACCTATAATGCAAAATATGGCGAGCTTATAAGAAACAACTCAATGAGTTCAAAGATCATTGGTGGTATAGTCGCTGCCATAATCAACATAATAGCGTGTTGGTATGTTGTAAAGTGTATTGTTGAACAATTATAAGAAACGAGTTTATGATTAGAGAATTTGCGTACAAGGGTCACCACTACAAAGTGGTTGGTATCGAGAACAATCCCGATGAGTTCATTATCATCATGGATGGTCGTAAGACAAGGAGAGTGAAGAAAGAGGTTGCTCAAAAGGCAATCGAGTTTGTTGACAAACTGTTTTGAAGATTATGAATTACTACATTGAAGGAAACCCAGACAAAGCCGAGCAAATCAAGGCTGCGTTTGAGGAGAAGGGGTATAGAGACCAAGGCTGGGCGTTCTCAAGTAAGCATGACTTGTACTTTAGCGTTGGTGCATTGGTATATGCAATCCCTTATAAGATTAGACACATTATCACCGAAAGGCCCGACTACAAGGAACTGGAGTTGTCCGTTGAACTCAAGTTCAAGGTGGGAGATTGGCTATTTCACAATACACTTGGTGTTCACCCGATTCTTGTCAAAGATTACAGCGAACGACAAGGTTACAAAGTAGAGGGTTTGGAACTCACTTATTATCTACAGAAAGGTATTGTTGAGAATGAATATCATCTTTGGACAATCTCAGATGCTAAAGATGGCGATGTGCTTGTGACTACTAAAATAAGAAGTTGTCCGTTTATTTACCGCAAGACCAGTTGCAATAACAATCTTGCCTATTACTATGCTGGCATTGACGGCAAAGGAAATTTTTGTGAGGGCTGTCTAAAAAGGACGTTATCTCATTTTGGCCATGTTGAAGACGTTGTTCCCGCAACCCGAGAGCAGCGTGACCTGCTCTTTGCCAAAATTAAAGAAGCTGGCTATGAGTGGGATGCTGACAAGAAGGAACTTCGCAAGATTCATCCACACTACGACATTGCCAACTTCAAGCCTAAACAGTGGGTTTTAGTTAGAGATGACGATGAGTGGGAATGGGTTTTAACAAGGTTTAGTCACTTGTCTAATGGTTCCGCTTCTTTATTTGTTTGCATAAATGGAGCTTCATTTCAACAGTGCATCCCCTACGAGGGCAACGAGCATCTGCTTGGAACTACTGATATATGTGATGAACAATACAAAAATTGGTAAGGCTATGACGAGAATTAGCATCACAATCCAGGATGGAAAAATCACTTGGATTGAGCAAATGGGCGATGAACTCCCTAACTGGGATGAGTTGGTGGCAAGTGTAACAAACATAGTAGAAAGGAGTTGAACTATGAATACAACTGATTTAATGGTTGGTGATTGGGTTAATGTCAATGGACTTAACCTCAAGGTTGGCGCAATCCACGCTGATGAGATTGGAGTATTTGACCCCGATTTCAAAATCTACTGGTGCAGCGATGATGGCCTTGACAGAATCGACCCCATTCCTCTCACCGAGGACATCTTGGTGAAGAACGGGTTTAAGTCAACACAAGGTCTTGATTTCTATTGGTTTGATGACAAGAAACATTGTTGTATGAAAAACTATGATGGTAAGCGTCTATTTTGCTATAAGCAAGGCATAAATGATGTTTGGTTAGTAGTTAAGTACGTCCATCAACTGCAACATCTGCTAAGATTGTGTAACGTGCAAAAAGAGATTGAACTATGAGCAATACATTGGCAGAACTACATAGAGAATGTGAGAGAATTGGCCGTCGGGTTACTGATGCCAACCTACCTCTCAAGATGTACGGCAAGAACTGCCAAGTCAAACTCGAACTCTACGGTGACAATGGCAACTATTGGGTTGAGGTAAGGTCAAGTATTGACCATGACGAGAAGATTGCAATCATCATGCAAATGTTTGAAGACGGCACTAATGATAGCATCGCTATGGCAGTTGCTAATCAAATCAAACAAAGAACTATTGACAAGGCTTGCGAGTGGCTACAAATAAGAATGGCATCCGAAAATACTATTGAACAATTCAAACAATTTATGAAGGAATGTCTATGAGCAGAAAAGAACAAATACGCAATAAGGCCAGAGAATTGGGTCATACATATTTCCCTGATTCTGCAAATATTTGGGCAAGGTCAAATGTTGAGGCAGCCTATGTAGAAAATGCCTGTGTCGAAATGGCAGAATGGTTAGACCAGCACCCTCAATGGATACCCGTTGAGGAAGAACTGCCAACAAAAAGAAAAGACCCACTTGTTATTAGTGACAAGGTGTTTATTCGCACTACTGGAGGACATTACTTGTCAGCAGTGTATGACTATCAAGATAAACAGTGGATTGATGTTTATAACATCGAAACATTAGAATCAAATGAAGTCACCCACTGGATGCCGATTGTTCCGCCACAAGGAAAGGAGGAGTGATTATGATAGCAACAACGATTGAACAAAGTAAGCATCTGCTTGACCTTGGGTTAGACCCAAAGACATCGGATATGGTATGGGTTCGCTATGCAGCAGGTGGGTATCGGCTTGAGGTACTACACCGAGAACTATTTGAACGCATAATGGAGACAGATATTGCGACTTGGTCAATCACCGCATTGCTTGAGGTGATGCCGTCAAACATAGGTGATTATGACCTATATATCACTAAACATAAATATGTTGATGGTGGACATGGTTACAATGTTGAGTACAACCGAGGCTTTACCATCAGTGTGTTACATAAAGGAACAAGTCGTGATTTAGTTACCGCAGCCTACGAAATGGTCTGCTGGCTGCTTGAACAAGGAATGATTAAGAAAGGAGATAACGATGACAAGGGATAACATTTGGGGGACACCGAGCAAGGTGTTCATCTCAGACAAACCGCTACTTGAGGGTGATGTAGATTTGTCATCCATCGATGAAGACAATTTCAAGGAGTTCGATTGCGAGGTACACAACTTCGATGCAGCTACAAGTGTGATAGCGCAGGAATCCATCGACAACGCAAGGTTTGTCGCTGATGATCGTAACCACTCCATTTCGATAGAGTGCACCATCACGAAGAAGCAACTGCGGGAACTGCGAAAGATGCTGCAATTCCCAAAGTTGCCGAGAAAGCTCAAAAAGTATGTCAAGAAAAACTACTTCGATGAGTACCCAAAACGCATCAGCCGAATAGAGCTGAATTTCGCTTTTGCAGCGAATAATCCGTATAAGGCAAAGAGAGTAGGACTGAGAATACAGAAAGGAGACGAGCTATGAACAAAAAACAGCGTCAGCAAGTATATGACAAGTACAACGGCCATTGTGCCTATTGCGGAAAGGAAATCGCCTACGAAGATATGCAGGTTGACCACATCAAGCCACTTCAACGAGGCTGGATGTACAACCCGAACAACGTGGGTACTGATGAGATGGATAACTACAACCCATCTTGCCGAGCTTGCAACTTTCGAAAGGGCATCTTGACCATCGAGCAGTTTAGAGCAGAACTTACTCGCCAATGTGAAGGCATCATCAAACGCAGTTTCCAAGTTCGACAATCAATCGACTATGGACTGCTAAAGGTAGATTTACACCCGATAGTTTTTTACTTTGAGAAAGTATGTACCAAATCAGCAACGTAGACTTTGAGGAGATAATCTCCCACCTGCAAGAGTTCGCCCAGCTCTCCTATCAGCAGAGGCGGCTGGGTACTAATGACCACCAGCTCATCAACAAAGGACGCAGGGCTGCGGCTCTCGCTCGCAAGCTGAAACGAAAACAGAAGATCAGCGACAAGGATAATTAAGTTACGCACTATCTACTTATCTATTCAATCCCCTATCTGCAATTATTGTTGTAGGGGATTGATATGTGAAACAGATATAATATATATTATCTATTCAATCTATGGGAAATAACAAAACCGAGAGAATGACCCCGCAACAATACCAAGCCATGCTCGCCTGGGCGACAAAAAAGACCCGAGGCATCCACCACAATGAGAGCCGTCTCCAGCAGTCGTGCAAGAGCTGGTTTAATCAGCAATACCCGAAGCTCGCAAAACTACTCTTTGCGGTCCCCAATGGCGGCAAGAGAGAGGGCCTCGAATCCCGAATTATGAAAGCAGAGGGAGTGGTCGCAGGTGTAGCCGACATGATTCTACTGATACCAAGGCAAGGCTTCGGCTCGCTATGCATCGAGTTCAAGTGGGGCAAGGGTAGGCAATCGGAATATCAGAAAGAGTGGCAGGCGACAGCGGAAACGTGGGGCAACAAGTATGTGGTCATCCGCACATTTGAGGGTTTCCAGCGAGTTGTGACAGACTATTTGAGCCGTTAATTAATGTTAATTATTGTAGTGTTGCTCAAACAATTCAGAGCGTCTTTATAACTTTGGGGTGCTTTTTATGTTTTTAATCACCTAAAAATTTAGCAAATCTATGAATGTTTTATCACAAGCGCAGGGATGGCTCCTTATAGGGGTGTTCTTTATTGCGATGTTCTCAGTGCTCGCATTCCTGCCGAAATCGAAGAAGACCAAGAAGCTGTTCTTGGTCGGCAACCGAAACATTTCGTGGCTGGTCATGGGCTTTTCCATGGCATCGACTTGGGTATGGGCTCCGTCCATGTTCACCGCTGCCGAGAAGGCTTACACGCAGGGCTTCGCTGGTCTGTTTTGGTTTGTAGTTCCAAACGTGCTGACGCTATGGCTGTTCGGCTATTTCGCCACCAAGATGCGAGAGAAGAAACCGAACGGCTGGACTTTCTCCTACTACATGAAGGAGAAGTATTCCAACAGGACGCACAACCTTTACGTTATCGAGAGCATTGTTCTGCAAATCGCATCGATGGCGGTCCAGCTTCTCGCTGGTGCGGTCATCTTCTCAAAGATATGCGGACTGCCGTTCTTCTGGACCACCGTTGTCTTGGCTGCAATCCCGCTCATCTATGCCGCACTTGACGGCATCAAGGGTACCGCTATCAGCGACTTCGTGAAGATGCTTTTCATCGCAGCCGTTCTGCTGACGGGTCTGCCTCTGATGTTCAACTCAGTCGGTGCAGCTACTTTCGTGAAGGGTCTCAGCGGCATCACTGGTGACTGCGGCAGCTTGTTCTCAAGCAAGGGTATCGAGATCTTCCTCTCGTTCGGTATTCCATCGACAATCGGTCTGCTCTCGGGTACGTTCGGAGACCAGATGTTTTGGCAGCGTGCGTTCTCGGTGCGCAGATTCAACGTGAAGAAGATGATGATACTCGCAGGATGCATCTTCGCTATCGTGCCCATCTGCCTCGGCTCGTTCGGCTTCTTTGTCGCTGGTGCTGGCATCGAGGTAGCCGACACCCAGCTTACCAACGTGACCGCAGTGGTCAACTTCCTGCCCGGCTGGTTTCTCTATCTGTTCTTCTTGATGATTCTCGCTGGCCTCATCAGCACGGTCGATTCCGTCCTCTGTGCGTTCTCGGCAGTAGGTGGGCATGATATCATCAAGCGACTGCAAGAGAAAGGCATTGGAACGGGCTGGAAACCTCTCCAGTTCGCTCGTATCTTCATGGTCGCTATCTCGATATTGGGAGTGTGCATCGCCAACATTCCAGGGCTGGCTATCACGACCCTGTGGCTGCTCTATGGAATGTTCAGAGCGTCCGTTATGCTGCCCACCGTCTTCGCCACCATCGATTCCAAGATGCATGAGCGTGGCATCTTCTACGGCATCTTGACGGCATTGCTCATCGGCTGGCCCGTTTATATGTACGCATCGCTGGCCAAGATTACACCGCTGATCGTAGCATCGTCATTGTTCGTGGTGCTCGTTCCGGGCATTCTCGCCAAGACACTCAAGGGCGGCAAGGCTGCTCCCGCCATTGAAGAAGCAGCAGACGAGGAAGAAGATTAACAAACAAGGCAGGATGGTCATTGCAGTAATGCGTGACATGGATTAAAAGCTTCGGCATCCTGCCTTTCAATTACAACTAAAAACGACAACACAATGAAGAAGATTCTTTGGCTGCTCATCGCAGCGTTTATCAGTATCAGCGCATCAGCGCAAATCAACGATGGCCAGTTGCCCGGCACTCGCTGGCGCGTCCTGCTGCCCATTTCAACTCCGTATAGCGGAGAGAACGGCACACCGCACAAGGTCACCGCTGCTCCCCAGCTCATGTTCAAGCAGGACCTCTGTAAGTGGCTCGCAGTTGAAGCGGTAGCCAACTACAACATCAACACAGAGACCTTCTCGCCCAAGATTTGGCTGGGTCTCCACTTCGGCAACTTCTATCTGCTCCAGCGCAACAACTATGACTGCAAGGCTGATGACTATTCGGCTGGTGTCGCAACGACCTACAAGTTCAACAAGAACTATGGCATAGATATGACGTGGGACAATGTGTATGCCCACAAGGAATGGTGCGACAAGGACCGATTGCAGTTCGTGGCTACCTATGCCAGCAATAACAAGAAATGGAACTTCAACGCTGGCTACTCATGCAGATTTAAGAAAGGCTTTGTCGGCAACATCCGCTATAATATCGAGAACGGAGTGCGACTGCAGGGCAAGGTCGACTGCGGAGCCAAGACGCTGACCGCACAATTCATTTGGGACTTCAACTGATGCGATAAACACCCGTTCAAGGGCAGGAAACAAGCCTCGGAGCGACTTTCTCGGCTTTAGCGATAGCCACATCGCTCCGAGGCTTTTCAATCAATACAGAGCAATTAAACGAGTTTTTCAATATGGCAAAGAAAGTAACAATGGAGCGCAAGAGAATCCCTCTCGCATCGCTCGTAGAAAATCCGCAGAACCCCAATATGCACCCGAAGGAGCAGATTGAGGATATCGCCAAAAGCATTCGGGAGTATGGCCAATACTACCCGATTATCGTTGACGAGAACAATCTGATTCTCGCTGGCCATGGCAAGAAGAAAGCACTGGAGCTCAACGGGGACACCGATGGCGAGTGCATCGTGATGCGTGGTCTCACCGACAAGCAGAAAAAGAAGCTGCTTTTGTCAGACAACAAGATTCAGAGCTTCTCGTTCCTCAACCATTCCATCGAGGAAGATCTCATCAAGGAGATTGATGACACCGACATCATCGGCTACAATCCCGAGTACATCTCAGACCTGATTCGCCCCGTCACCTATGACAACACTGGCATGGAGCCGCAGAAACCCATCGGAGAGTATGCAGAGGAAGCGAGACAGATGAACACCCAGCCGGCAACAGAACAGCCCGCAGGAGAGACCGCAGAGCCCGAGGAGATACCTACGGACGAGCACGGCCAAGCTACCGAGGCAGACGATGACAACCCGATGCGCTCGTTCACCGCAAAGCATACCATCACTTGCCCGCATTGCGGCAAACCAATCGAGATTTAAGCGATGGCCGAGAAGAAGAAAGTGGATATTTTCCACGCAATAAAGAATATCCAGTTCGTGGACCGAGATTCGGTGAAGCCCAACGGCTACAACCCGAACCACGTTCTCAAGCAGAACATGGAGCTGCTCAAGCAGTCCATACTCGCCAACGGCTTCTGCTTCCCGATTGTTATTCGTCCCGACTTCACCATCATCGATGGATTCCATCGCTGGTGTGTGAGCGGTGAGGAGCCCCTACGTACGATGATGGGCGGTAAGATTCCCGTGGTGATCGTCGAACACGCTGATAAGATTGATGACGTGGCTGGTACCATCGCTTTCAACAGAGCGAGAGGTGAGCACCTGCTCGACCCGATGGAGAACATCGTGCAGAACCTGTTGAGCGAAGGCTATCAAGTCAATGAAATCACCAAGAAGCTCGGCATGAGCAAGGAGGAGTTGTACCGACTTTCCAACGTGTCGAGAGAGGATTTCCTGCGCCTCATGGCAAAGGACAATAAATATAGTGACGCTCAAAAGATTTAAGCTATGTCGATGCTGACAAGACCACTCAACATGAATGTGTTCGCAAAACACTACTATGTGGACATGGGATTTAGCGGTGGAAAGGATTCCATCGCTTTGATGCTTATGACCATCCACACGATGAGGAAGCACGGCATCGACTTCAAGCGGTTGAGCGTGTCCTTTGTCGATGAGGAAGCCATTTATCCAGATGTCCCCGAAGTGGTGGAACACTATAGGCGAATGATTCTCTCGCTGGGCGGCACGTTCAACTGGTTGTGTCTACCATGGAGGCACTACAACTGCACGAACACGCTGCTCGATGAGGATAGCTGGACCTGCTGGGATATCAGAGCCAAGGACAAATGGGTGCGCACACCGCCTCCCTATGCCCTGCGATGGCATCCCGACTTCAAGTATGGCATGAGCTATCAAGAGTTCTTCAAGGCGGTGGCGAGAAAGCATGAGAAGTTTGTCCAAATTATAGGAGTGCGAGCCGCCGAGAGCGTGCAACGACTGACATCGTTCCACCGCATGGCCTATCAGAATGCTGCCCAAAGGCGATACCTCTACAACGTGATTTACGATTGGAAGGATAGCGATGTATGGAAAATCATCATGGACAACAATGCGGTGTTCCCCAAGACCTACATGAACTTGTGGAGAGTGGGAGCCAAGCTGCGTATGTCGCAGATCTTCGCTGCGGACACTTGTAGGGCGATTCCTCGCTTGCTGGTGTTCTACCCTGGCTTCTATGAGAAACTCCAGCGCAGGTGCCCTAACATCGATATCGTGCTACTCTATTACGATACCCGCTTGTTCAAATCCAGCTCGCAGAGCTCCAAGCATGGTGTAGGCAACAATGAGGAGACGATGCGTGAGCAAATCCGCAAAGGCATCCTCGATGGCATCAAGAACGGCAGAACCGATAACGGCTTTAGGGTCGCACGAAAAGCGTGGTCTAAAACCGAGCGATATAGCGGTCTCGACTTGGCGGTGTACCGCCATATCCTCAATATGCTGCATGGTGGCGATGCCAAGAGCAGGACCTATCGTGCTTGGATGATTGACTTAAACGCATCACTCCGTAAATCCTGCACCAATGAAAAAGGCTAACATCAATAGTCTCCGTACAATCCGCAGGAGGCAGAGCAAGCGCAAGAAGGAGTTTATCGAAGCCTTCGCCAAGTCGCTCGCTCTGGTCGCTTCGACCTGCCGCAAGGTGGGCATCACACCGCCAACGTTCTACAACTGGTACAACGATGACCCCGTCTTTGCGGCAAAGATTGACGAGATTAGAGAGCTGGCCAAAGATTCAGTCGAGGCGAAGATCTACAAGAAGATTGACGAGGGCGACACCACTATGCTCATCTTCTATGCCAAGACCAAGATGAAGGACAGAGGGTATATCGAGCGGCAAGAGTTTACGGGTAAGGATGGCAAAGACCTGATGGCGCAACAAGAAGTGGACCTCTCAACGCTCACCGATGAGCAGAGAGAGGCCCTGCTCACCATCGGCATCAATATGCTGAACAAAAACGAATGAACTCCAATGAGGTTGCGATACTGGCTTTACAGGTGGTTGCAGACGAGTGCCGTAAGTCCCTTTTCTACTTCGTGCAGACTTTTTGGGATGTCATCATTGCGGAAAAACCCGTCTACAATTGGCACATTCCGTATCTGTGCGATGAGCTGCAAAAGTTGTCGGTGTGCATCATCAACCGAGAGCCGAAGCCGTATGACCTCATCATCAACATTCCTCCCGGCACTACCAAGTCCACTCTGGTCTCTGTCATGTGGCCCTGCTGGTTGTGGATTAACGACCCGAGCATCCGCATCATCAGCAACTCTTACTCGGGCATCTTGAGCAACGACCTTGCTAGCAAGTCGAAGGACATCATCAATAGCGACAAATTCAAGACATTGTTCCCGAACGTAGTCATAAGGCGAGACATGAGCGGTAAGCAACACTATGCGAACACCGCCAATGGATTCCGTTATGCCACATCAACGGGAGCTACTATCACTGGTTTTCATGCCCACGTCATCATCAACGATGACCCGCAAAACCCGAAGCAGGCTGAATCAGAACCGCTGCGAGAGCAAGCCAACGAACACACCAAGACCCTATCGAGCCGTAAGGTGGATAAGGCGAATACTCCAGTGGTGACCATCATGCAGCGATTACACGATGAGGATGTGACGGGATTCCTGCTGAAACGCAAGGCTGACAACATCAAACACATCTGTCTGCCCGCAGAGTTGTCCGATTTCGTATCTCCAAGCGAGCTGGCTGCACGATATGTCGATGGATTGTTAGACCCATTGAGACTTGGGCGGCACACGCTCCAAGAGGCTAAAATCGACTTGGGCTCAAGAGGCTACGCTGGGCAGTATGAGCAACGGCCGACGGTAGCTGGCGGTAATATCATCAAGGAGGGCTGGTTTCAGCACGTCTCAAAGGTGGACTTCGGCATCATGCGCAATCGTGAGCCGATACACTTCTTCCTCGATACCGCCTATGACAAGAAGAACAAGAGCGACAACAACCCCACCGGCATCATCGGTGCTTGCAGGATTCGCAACAATATCTACATCACCTGTGCTGCCAAGTTGTACAAGGAGTTCCCCGACCTCATTCGGTTTCTGCCCGACTATATGGCGGCACACGATTTCGACAAGACGAGGAGCACCCTGCGCATCGAGCCGAAAGCCAACGGCAAGTCGGTCTCGCAACAACTCAAGGAGGTTACCGACCTC
>Ga0310691_10004378_pt1 | contig 15944 bp, 12 predicted proteins | sample 176DNAGHGlowgp2_FD_203887 | JGI IMG/M metagenome (GOLD analysis project Ga0310691, IMG submission 203887) | Sheep rumen microbial communities from Palmerston North, Manawatu-Wanganui, New Zealand - 1766 DNA GHGlow gp2 (v2) (version 2) | ecosystem: Host-associated > Mammals > Digestive system >...
TGCTGACTTCTCACAGTTCGTTGTTACTACGGATCGTGCTCCGCCTGTAAGACCTCACGGGATAAGCCCCGAACCTTTCCCCGTTTACTCGCCTGATTTACGTATTGAGGTTACGGTTGCCTTTGGGACTTTGATGCCTTGAGCCATCTTATCCGTTCAATACGCCTTAATATCAGATTTCTGTCCGTCGAGCCACGGTTTCGCTATTGCTTCTTCTCGCCTGTACCTCACGATACAAACCTTGCAAGTCGCTTTAAGGTTCGTCGGCAACTACGCCCCTCGGGACTTCCACCCGAGGTTCGGGGCATGCCCGTCATACTCAAAAAAAGGAGCTGCCGACTGGCAGCTCCTGGAGCAAATAGCAAATTCAAAAATCAACCGTTTTGAAGAACAAAAGCAGTCTCATCAGAACCTGTACACGCACTTGCCGTAACGATGTCCTCTTCGCCGAAGAGTACTACTTCCATCTCCAGTTCTTCGTATTTATCCATATCCGATCCTCCAATAACCAAGTGCCGATGTCAATGATTTTTAATATTTCGGGTTATTATATCATATTTTCCCCGTCACTCCGAGGTTTTATCATAATTATACAATTTGTCACATTCTGTCAGGATCAGGCCGCATCTTTCCGTAAACCCAACAAAGGCGATCCTCGGGATCCGGGTTTACGGGGGTGCGGGGTGATGACACACACCCCCTTTCGATCAGAGCGCCCAAATAAAAGAGGCAACGGATCACTTCCCGTTGCCTCTCGTTATTCTAACAGCTTACTGCAGTTCAGATCAGAACTTGCCTGCCTTTGCAGCCTCTTCGATGGAAACTGCTGTAGATACTGTCATACCAACCATGGGGTTGTTGCCGGCACCGATGAGACCCATCATCTCAACGTGAGCAGGAACTGAAGAAGAACCTGCGAACTGAGCATCTGAGTGCATACGGCCCATTGTATCTGTCATACCGTAGGAAGCAGGACCTGCTGCCATGTTGTCGGGATGGAGTGTACGGCCTGTACCGCCGCCTGAAGCAACTGAGAAGTACTTCTTGCCTGCTTCGACTCTCTCCTTCTTGTATGTACCTGCAACGGGGTGCTGGAATCTTGTAGGGTTGGTTGAGTTACCTGTGATGGATACGTCAACGTTCTCCTTCCACATGATGGCAACGCCTTCCTGAACATCGTTTGCACCGTAGCAGTTAACCTTTGCACGGGGGGATGAAGGATCCTTGGAGTAGCACTTCCTGGATACTTCCTCTACCTCACCTGTGAAGTAGTTGTACTTTGTCTCAACAAATGTGAATCCGTTGATCCTGGAAATGATCTGTGCAGCATCCTTGCCAAGACCGTTGAGGATAACTCTCAAAGGCTTCTGACGAACCTTGTTAGCCTTCTCAGCGATACCGATGGCACCCTCTGCAGCAGCGAAAGACTCGTGACCTGCGAGGAATGCGAAGCACTCTGTGTCCTCTTCGAGGAGCATCTTGCCGAGGTTGCCGTGACCTAAGCCAACCTTACGTCTGTCAGCAACAGAACCGGGGATACAGAAAGCCTGGAGACCGATACCGATAGCGGCAGCAGCCTCAGATGCCTTGCGGCAGCCCTTCTTGATAGCGATAGCAGCGCCTACCGTGTAAGCCCACTTAGCGTTCTCGAAACAGATGGGCTGGATGCCCTCGATCAGGTGATATACATCAAGACCTGCTGCTTCTGTGATCTCTTTACACTCTTCGATAGATGAGATGCCATATTCCTTAAGGCAAGCAAGGATCTGGGGTTCTCTTCTCTCATATGATTCAAATAATGCCATATTCTTTACTCCTCCTGTTCCTTACTGCTTCCTGGGATCGATGAACTTAGCTGCATCTGCAACTCTGCCGTACTTACCGCAAGCCTTCTCATAAGCTGTGTTAGCGTCGTCACCGGCCTTGATGAAATCCATCATCTTACCGAAGTTAACGTACTTATAGCCAATGATCTCTTCGTTCTCGTCAAGAGCAACATCCGTGATGTAGCCGTCTGTGAGCTCGAGGTATCTGGGACCCTTGTCAAGTGTGCCGTATGTTGTACCGACCATTGAACGTGAACCCTTACCGAGGTCCTCGAGACCTGCACCGATCTGGAGACCGTCCTCAGAGAAAGCACTCTGTGTTCTGCCGTAAACGATCTGCAGGAACAGCTCTCTCATTGCCGTGTTGATAGCGTCGCATACGAGGTCAGTATTAAGAGCCTCGAGGAGTGTGAGACCGGGAAGGATCTCAGCTGCCATAGCTGCGGAGTGTGTCATACCGGAGCAGCCGATCGTCTCGACCAATGCTTCCTGGATGATACCATCCTTAACGTTGAGAGACAGCTTACAAGCACCCTGCTGAGGCGCACACCAGCCGATACCGTGTGTGTAGCCGGAAATGTCAGTAATCTGCTTTGCCTGTACCCACTTAGCCTCTTCCGGGATAGGAGCGGCGCCATGGTGTACACCCTGTGTTACAGGGCACATGTTCTTGACTTCTGTTGAATAGATCATATTATCCTCCTAAAAAATAAAATACGGATTAGAAATCACCTAAAAAGTTACCATATCGGGCGTTAATTATCAAGCAAACAGAGTGTGAATATAAAGGCAAAATTGTGATATCATCCTACTCATGGAATTATTCATATTGAGACACGGAACTACGGCATGGAACGTGGAACATAAACTGCAGGGCAGAACGGACATACCCCTGGATGACAGGGGCGTCCTTATGGCGGAGCTTACAGGACAGACACTGAAGGAGAAAGGTGTCCGCTTTGATCTCGTGTTCTCAAGCCCGCTGATAAGAGCGTATGAGACGGCACATCTAATAGCGCCGGACTCGAACATAGCAACGGATGAGAGGCTGTTGGAGCTGTCTTTCGGGCAGTGTGAGGGCAAGGTGACCGATGACATGCTTAAAAGTGATAGCAGCCCGTTCAGGTTCTTCAAGAAGGATCCCGTGAAGTACAACGAGGAGATCCCGAAGGAAGGCGGCGAGTCCCTCGTAAGCCTCCTGGAGCGCACTTCGGATTTTCTCCGGGAAGTCATAGAGCCATATGCTGCTACCAACAAGCGGATCCTGGTATCAGGCCACGGGGCGCTGAACCGCGGACTTCTCATGCATATCCGCGGGACATCGGACTTAAGCTTATTCTGGGGGACCGGGCTTCAGGCTAACTGCGCGATGACAAGGGTTACTGTCTCTTTGTCACATGAGAAGACCCCGGTGTATGAAACTACCGGGGAATCAATGATCTTTTATGATGAATCTCTGATGATAGATCCGTCGAAGGATCTTGTCTGATCTTATCAGAACCTGATGTTGGACTTGAGTTCTGCAGCAGCTTCTTCTCCTGCCAGATAGCTTACGATCGCCAGTCCGAAGTCAACTGAAGTACCCATCGCCTGGCTCGTGATGATATTGCCGCATGTTACGGCTTTGCTGTCCTTGTCGAGGATGGCGCCGCCCTCAGTGAGCTTATCCCAGAATCCCGGATTACATGTCGCATTCTTTCCGCCCAGTATCCCCATCCCTGAGAACACCGTAGGTGCGGCACAGATGGCTGCAATGCCCTTGCCCTGATCGTTGAACTTCCTGATGCTATCCTTGAGCTTGTCACAATCATTGAGATTGTTTGTTCCCTTGACACCGCCGGGAAGGATCAGCATATCGTAATCATCGAAGACGATCTCATCGATCTTCTTGTCAGCCGTTATCACTACGCCCCTTGAAGCAGTTACCGTCCTGCTCTCCATTACGGATACGACATCAACATCTATCTTCGCCCTGCGCAGAAGGTCGACGGGCGTGATCGCCTCGACTTCCTCCGAACCGTCAGCAATAAAGAGTGCAACTTTCTTAGTCATGGGAAATAACCTCCGTAAACTTGATAGAACAATTATACCCCATTAACGCCGCTTTAGTCCCAAAACCCTTCAAGCGTCGCGAAATAATCGTCCAAAGTCTGTGCCCTTCTGATCATCTTGACCGATCCGTCTTCCCTGAGGAGGAGCTCAGATGACCACAGCCTTCCGTTATAGTTATACCCCATCGAGAACCCGTGCGCTCCCGTATCGTGGATGACCAGGATATCCCCCTTGTCTATCTTCGGGAGTCTCCTGTCTATCGCGAACTTATCATTGTTCTCACACAGGCACCCCGTCACGTCATAGACATGGTCCAAGGGCTTATCTTCCTTGCCGAGAACTGTAATGTGATGATATGAACCGTACATCGCAGGACGCATCAGGTTAGAAGCACAGGCATCAACACCGATGTATTCCTTGTAGATGTGTTTCTCGTGGGTAGCTCTTGTCACGAGGTGGCCATAAGGACCCATCATGAACCGTCCGAGCTCCGTAAAGATCGCCACGTCACCCATCCCGTTTGCAGTCAACACCTCTTCATAAGCTTCCCTGACCTTGCTGCCTATGACAGCGATATCGTTAGCCCTCTGGCCGGGCTTATAGGCTATCCCGACGCCTCCGGACAGATTGATGAACGACAGGGTGACACCTGCTTCTTCCCTGATCTTGAGCGCGAGCTTGAACAGGATCTTCGCAAGCGTCGGATAGTAGTCATCAGACAGAGTATTGCTTGCCAGGAAAGCGTGTATCCCGAGCTTTTTTACTCCCAGTTTGCTAAGCCTCCTGTACGCTTCGATTATCTGCGGTTCGGTCATGCCGTACTTGGCCTGTCCGGGATTATCCATGACCTGGAAGCCCTCGCCTGTTCCGCCTAAAGTGAACACTCCGCCGGGATTAAACCTGCATGACATTACCTCCGGGAGCTTTCCGCCTAATGCCTCCAGGCAAAGGTCGATGTGGGTAATGTCATTGAGGTTGATTATTCCGCCTATGTCCCTGCATTTCGCGAATTCCTGAGGAGGCGTGACATTGGATGAGAACATGATGTCCATGCCCTTCACATTGCACCTTTCCGCGAGGATAAGTTCCGCCATGGATGAGCAGTCAAGACCGCATCCCTCCTCATGAAGGATCTTGAGGATCGTGGGGTTCGGAGTCGCTTTCACCGCGAAATACTCCTTATACCCTTCGTTCCATGCGAAAGCCTTCTTAAGCGACCTGACATTCTCCCTTATCCCCTTCTCATCATAGATGTGAAAAGGCGTGGGATACTGCCTTATGATCTCTTCTGCCTGTTCCTTGTTAATAAATGGTCTCTTCATATCATTCTACCGTCACGCTCTTTGCCAGGTTCCTGGGCTTATCGACATCGCAGCCTTTGTACACGGCCATGTAGTACGCAAACAACTGGCAGGGCAAAACTGCGAGTATTGGTGCCATGAGTTCATCACAGTCGGGGATGATGAACTTCTCGTTGCATGAGAACTTCACCCCCTTAAGTCTTTCAGGAACGATCGCCAGTACCGTTGCGCCCCTCGTTGCAACTTCCTTTATGTTGGACTCCATCTTGGATACGAGTTCATCCTGGGTGATGGGACATACGACGAGTGTTCCGTCTTCTATAAGCGCTATGGTGCCGTGCTTGAGCTCACCGCCGGCGTACGCCTCCGAATGGATGTAGGAGATCTCCTTGAGCTTGAGCGAAGTCTCCATGGACAGATAGTAATCAAGTCCCCTTCCGATGAAGAACGTGCTCTCAACATTGAAATGCGTTGATGCAAACCTCTGTATCTCCTTCTGCTTATCGAGTATCTTCGCGAGCTTATCCGGGATTGCCAGAAGCTCATCCTGGTAGTATCCGTATTTCTCCTGATCTATCTTACCGAGCAGGCTCGCGAACTTCAGAGCGATCAGATACAAACATCCGAGCTGTGCGACATATGCCTTGGTCGAAGCAACGGAGATCTCGGGTCCTGCAGCCGTGTACAGAACGTCATCTGCTTCACGCGCGATCGTGCTTCCGATGACATTTACAATAGCTAATGTCCTGCTTCCGAGTTCCTTTGCTTTCTTCATCGCATTGCGGGTATCGAGCGTCTCTCCGGACTGCGATATGACGAGCGTCAGTGTGTGCTCGTCGATGATCGGATCGGAGTAGATGAATTCACTTGCCACTCCGCATACGACCGGGATCCTGCAAAGCTTCTCGATGAGGTATTTGCCTACGCACCCTGCATGATATGCCGTGCCGCAAGCGATGATGTTTATGTTGTGAACGTTTGCCAGATATTCCTTATCGATATTAATGTGCTCAAGGTATATGTCCCCGTCCTTGATCCTCGGTTCGACAGTCGATTCGAACACCTTGGGTTCCTCGTGCATCTCCTTCATCATGAAGTGCGCATATCCGCCTTTCTGGACAGAGTCTGCATCCCACTCCACTGCATCGACGCTGTATTCAACAGGTTCACCGTAAACGTCAGTGATATCGATCCTGTCCTTGGTCATCGTAAGGATCCGGTTATCCTCAAGGAATACGACATCCTTTGTATACTCGATCATGGCAGTAACGTCAGATGCGATGAAGTTCTCGCCCTTGCCGATGCCGACTACTACAGGGTTATCCTTCTTGGCACAGATGAGCCTGTCAGGAGCATCAACGCAGAGCACGCACAGAGCATAAGATCCGACGATATCCTTGAGGGCTCTTCTTACTGCCGCATTGATATCCGTGCAGTCATACAGCCTGTAGTAATACTCAATGAGCTGTGCTGCAACTTCCGTATCGGTCTCCGATGCGAACTTATAGCCCTTCTTCTTCAGAAAGCTCCTCAGCTCCGCATAGTTCTCTATGATGCCGTTATGGACTACGCAGATCTTGCCGTTCATCGACATATGAGGGTGTGAGTTCTCATCACTGGGAGCTCCGTGTGTTGCCCACCTCGTATGTCCGATCCCCGCAGAGATCCTGTTCGTATGCTTGTCATCAAGCGTATATCCGGCCTCTGCAACAGCCTGCCTAAGTTCCTTGACATAACCCTTCTTCTTGACGATCTCGAGCCTGCCTTCCTTGATGAAAGACACCCCCGCAGAATCGTATCCCCTGTACTCCAGAGTTGACAGACCGTTGAGCAATACACCCAATGTATTGCGTGGTCCTATATATCCCACTATACCGCACATATGATCTTTGCCTCCTTAAAGCAGTTCCCTGAGCCTGCTGCAGGCTTCCCTTGTGTTCTCATGCGTCCCGAAAGCGGTGAGCCTGAAGTAACCTTCTCCCGCCTCGCCGAATCCCTCACCGGGCGTACCGACGATCTGAGCTTTACTAAGCAGGTGATCGAAGAACGTCCAGCTGTCCATGCCGCCGGGACACTTAAGCCAGATATAAGGCGAATCCTTTCCACCCGTGTAATAGATCTCCTTCTCATCAAGGACTGCTGCGATCATGTCAGCATTCTCCTGATAGTAAGCAATATTCTTCATGCACTGTCTGATGCCTTCACCGGACAGGACTGCTTCAGCAGCACACTGAACGGGATAAGATACGCCGTTGAACTTTGTTGCCTGCCTCCTGAACCACATCTTATTAAGGCTCGTTCCATCATCCGCCTTAAGATCCTCAGGCACTATTGTCCATCCGCATCTCGTTCCGGTAAATCCCGCGAACTTCGAGAAAGAGCATACTTCAATGGCGCATTCCCTTGCGCCTTCGATCTCATATATCGAGTGAGGAAGATCGCCTGTGATGAACGCCTCATAAGCAGAATCGTAGATGATGAGTGAACCTGTCTTAAGCGCATAATCAACCCACCTTGCAAGCTGCTCCCTGTCATATGCCGCACCCGTAGGATTATTCGGTGAGCACAGATAGATCACGGCAGCTCCCTCTTCCTTTATCTGATCCGGCATGGGGAGAAAACCATTCTCACTGCTGCCGCTGATATATGAGATCTTATTGCCGCTCATGAGGTTGGAATCGACATAGACCGGATATACGGGATCGGGGATGATGATCTTGTTGTTCCCAAGTATGTCGACGAGGTTTCCGATGTCGCTCTTGGCGCCGTCCGAAATGAAGATCTCAGACAGCCTGATGTCTGCCGCGTAATGGTCTGCTATGGCCTTCTTGAGGAACTCGTGACCGCTTTCGGGCGGGTAGCCCCTGAATGTCTCCTGCCTGCCCATCTCGTTTGCTGCCCTGACCATGGCTTCAACGGCAACAGCAGGCAGCGGAAGGGTCACATCACCTATTCCGAGCCTGATGAGCTTTGCGCCGGGGTTCTCCTCCTGATACCTGCGCACGCGCGATGCGATCTCAGAGAAGAGATATGTTTCCTTGATGTTCTTAAAGTTACTGTTAGTCTTGATGTTCATACTCATTTACCGCTTTCTTTGCAAATAAAAAAGCGCTCATCAACGGCAGGTTACCCTGCCGCTGACAAGCGCCATTGCTTATGTCAATGATTTATACTCTTATTTTCCGGAGATGTCAAGTTGATACTGCTATAGAGGACCTGCCTCCCCGAAGGAAAACAGGTCCTCACAAAGCGGTATGGAACGGGCTTTCTTATCACCTTACGCCGAACAGGAGTTCTCCATATGCCGGGAAAGGCCAATACTCTGCTGCAGTCTCAAGTTCGAGCTTGTCGCAGTTAGCACGCAGTTCATCCATTGCAGGGATCATCTCGTCCTTGATCTTGTCAGCCAATACTTCGTAATCGTCTATCTTGCCGCACTCGGCGATGAGGCTGTTCAATGCCTTAAGAGCCTTGTAGGTAGCGCTCATGTCTGAAGAGATCTCGGATAAGGTCTCCTTCTCAAACTCGGCAGATCCGCCTTCAGCCGTGATGACAGATATAGAGGAGGCAAGGTCAGCTGCGTATGCGGATACTGCCGGGAGGATATCCTGCTTAGCCATTACAGACATCGTCTGGTACTCGATGTTTAACAGCTTGCAGTATTTCTCGAGGAAGATCTCGTGACGTGATCTCATCTCGACTTCGGAATAGACGTTGTGCTTTGTGAGCAGCTCGACGTTCTTGGGATCAAGATAGTGCTTGACTGCATCAGGCAGTGTCTTGTAGTTCGACAGTCCTCTCTTCTCTGCTTCTGCCACCCATGAATCATCGTAACCGTTTCCGTTAAAGAGGATCCTCTTATGGGCAGATATCTCGCTCTTGATGAGATCGTGCAGCGCGCTCTCAAAATCTGCTGCCCCCTCAAGTGTGTCTGCATAGTTGGCCAGCACTTCAGCAACAGCTGCGTTGAGCACTGTATTTGCCATGGCGATCGAAGATGCGGAACCTAGCATCCTGAACTCGAACTTATTGCCTGTAAATGCGAACGGGCTCGTTCTGTTACGGTCAGTCGTATCCTTGGGGAACCTGGGCAGGACGTGAACGCCGATCTTCATGATCTCCTTCTCCCTGGATCCGTAAGGACGGTCCTCAACTATGGAATCCAGGATCTCCGTAAGCTCTGAACCGAGAAATACGGAGATGATCGCAGGAGGTGCCTCATTGGCGCCGAGACGGTGGTCGTTACCTGCTGAAGCAACTGACAGACGCAGCAGATCCTGATACTGATCCACAGCAGAGATGACAGCTGTGAGGAACAGCAGGAATGATGCGTTATCGCGCGGTGTCTCACCGGGATCCAGGAGGTTGATGCCGGTATCAGTCGAGATAGACCAGTTATTGTGCTTGCCTGAACCGTTTACCCCCTCGAAAGGCTTCTCATGAAGGAGACATACAAGATTATGCTTTCTTGCGACTTTCTGCATGATCTCCATAGTGAGCTGGTTATGATCAGCTGCGATATTTGTCGTAGTAAAGATAGGCGCCAGTTCGTGCTGAGCTGGAGCAACTTCATTATGCTCTGTAGTAGCAAGGATACCGAGCTTCCAGAGTTCTTCGTTGAGATCCTTCATGAAGGCCTGTACCCTCGGCTTGATAACGCCGAAGTAATGATCCTCCATCTGCTGACCCTTGGGAGGCAATGCACCGAACAATGTCCTTCCGGTGTAGATAAGATCCTTGCGCTGATCGTACATCTTCTTGTCGATGAGGAAGTACTCCTGCTCAGGTCCTACCGTTGTGCGGATGGATGTTACATCATCCTTGCCGAAAACTTTCATGATGCGGAGCGCCTGCTTATTGATCGCTTCCATCGAGCGGAGCAAAGGTGTCTTCTTATCAAGAGCCTCTCCGTTATATGAGCAGAACGCCGTGGGGATGCAGAGTACCCCGTCCTTGATAAATGCGAATGACGTGGGATCCCATGCGGTGTATCCTCTTGCCTCAAAAGTAGCTCTGATACCGCCGGAAGGAAAAGATGATGCATCAGGCTCACCCTGGATCAGTTCCTTGCCGGAGAAATTCATTATTACCTTTCCGTCATCCAGAGGTGAGATAAAGCTGTCGTGCTTTTCCGCCGTGATCCCCGTCAGAGGCTGGAACCAGTGTGTGTAGTGTGTCGCGCCCTTCTCAACAGCCCACTGCTTCATCTCGTTTGCGATGACGGTGGCTGCTTCAGGAGTAAGTCTCTTACCGTAATCAATGGCCTGCTTTACAGCCTTGTAGATCTCCTTGGGAAGCCTCGACTTCATCACGCTCTCGTTAAAAACATTCTCACCGAAATAATCTTCAACCGTTCTCATGTTCCGTTCTCCTTATCGTTTGATCTTGAAAACAAAATAAGACGCCACGAACTCCTAAAAGTTCATGGCGTCCTTGCCGTTTGTCTTCGATTATGGCGTGAATATACACCTGCATCAATTGATTGTCAAGCGACTTGTTGACAACATTTCGGAATAGTGGCAGAATCTTAGTCGGAACAAAGGCGTTCATCGATGTGTGTCTGATGACTCACAGCGATGACGCCTCTTTTTATTTTGGTATGGAGGAATGGTATATGAATTGTTCGCTGGAAGAATTTATGCAGTACATCGAAGAGGAAGACATCAAGTTTATCAAGCTTGCTTTCTGCGACGTCCACGGTATCCCCAAGAATATATCGATAATGCCTAATGAACTGGAGGATGCGGTAACGAACGGCATCCCGATCAATGCTTCGCTCATACCGGGTTTTGGCGAAGATATCTATCCCGATATCTATCTGCACCCCGATATCACAACGACGACCCTTCTGCCCTGGAGACCGGAGAACGGCAAGGTGGTAAGGATCTTCTGCGACATCACTTTGCAGGACGGCACCCCGTTCGCGATCGATACGCGCAATGTCCTTAAGCAGGCTGTTAAGAAGGCTGATGATTCAGGGATCGAATTCCTGTTCGGTTCGAGGATCGAATTCTATCTGTTCAAGACAGATGAGGAAGGCAACCCGACCAAGATCCCTTATGATAATGCAGGCTACATGGATATCGCCCCGCTCGATAAGGGCGAGAACGTCAGGCGTGACATATGCCTTACGTTAGAGCGCATGGGTATCCTTCCGATCAATTCCCACCATGAAGCAGGCCCCGGACAGAATCAGATCGACTTCACGAGCAGCGACCCTATCAAGGCTGCCGATAATGTCATCACATACATGTCCGTTGTCAGGACCATCGCTGCAAGATATGGTCTTTATGCTGACTTCTCACCCAAGCCCATTGAGGATGCACCCGGCAACGGATTCCATATCAATGTGCTCGCAAGGCGCAGAGGATCATCTGAGGATGTCCTCACAAATGCCATTGCAGGCATCTTGGATCACATAAAGGATACGACTGTCTTCTTCAATAATTCAGTCCAGTCCTACAAGAGGTTCGGACAGGGCAGTGCTCCCAGCAAGGTATCCTGGTCAGGCGAGAACCGCGGGCAGCTCATAAGGATCCACCGTTCCCGTGCAACTGCCAAGGATTATGCACAGCTCAGGTCACCTGATGCACATGCAAATCCCTACCTTGCCATGGCAATGATCATCTACGAATGTCTTGACGGGATAGCTGGCAGGACAGAGCTTCCGGAAGCAGGAACAACGCGCGCGGATCTGCCGTCATCTCTCGAAGAGGCAAGATCTCTTGCACTTAATGACAGTTTTGCCAACGGCGTGCTCGGAAAGGAACTCGTAACGGCTTACTGCAGGTAATAACAGATACAAAGACAGAATGATCTTCAAGGAGGATGGAATGCACGACAGAGCAACATACAGCGTTCTTATTGCATCGTCAAACCCAAAGTTTGACCAGATCCTGACATCCCTTCTTCCGGCTGAAGATTACGGGCCTGTGGACATCTGCGATTTCGCGGGGCTTGCAAGGCGCAAGCTTGCCGATCAGCCGTATGACATACTGATCGTGAATACACCGCTCAAGGACGAGAACGGGACGGACCTTGCGATCGAGACGGCAAATGATACCAATACCGGGGTTATGCTCCTCGTCGATGCATCGCGCTTTGACGAGATCAGCAGCGTGACCGAACAATACGGGATACTTACATTGTCCAAGCCGACGAACAGGCCGGCCGTGACGCAGTCGCTCAAACTCCTCTGCGCTACGAGGAACCGCCTTAAGCGGATGGAGAAGAAGACAGCTTCTTTCGAGGAGAAGATCGAAGAGATAAAGCTGATCAACAGGGCAAAGCTCCTTCTCATGGAGAAGGAAGGGATAAGTGAACAGCAGGCGCACAGGCTCGTCGAGAAGGCAGCCATGGATTCCCGCAGTTCAAAACGTCAGGTAGCTGAAGAAATAATAGCAAGATATAAGGAGTAACCACTATGACTAAGTACATCTTTGTAACGGGAGGTGTTGTATCGGGCCTTGGCAAAGGTATCACGGCAGCCTCCCTCGGAAGATTGCTCAAAATGCGCGGACTTAAGGTTGCAGCACAGAAACTTGACCCGTACATCAATGTCGATCCCGGTACGATGAGTCCGTTCCAGCACGGCGAAGTCTATGTGACCGAGGACGGTGCGGAGACTGACCTCGACCTTGGTCATTACGAGCGTTTTATCGATGAGGATCTCAACAAGTTCTCCAACCTCACGACCGGTAAGGTCTACTCCAATGTCATCGCAAAAGAGCGCCGCGGAGAATACCTGGGATCCACGGTCCAGATAATCCCGCATGTCACAGATGAGATCAAGAGATTTGTCTATAACGTAGGACGCCAGAGCAGTGCCGATGTGGTCATCACCGAAGTTGGCGGAACGATCGGCGATATCGAAGGACAGCCTTTCATCGAGGCAATAAGGCAGGTGGGCAACGAAGTCGGAAGAGAGAATTCCCTTTATATCCATGTGTGCCTACTCCCCTACCTTAAGGCATCCGGAGAACATAAGACAAAGCCCACGCAGCACTCGGTAAAAGAACTTCAGGGCATGGGCATCACTCCCGACATCATCGTCTTGAGGACTGACGAGAAGATAGAAGACATGAGCATATTCAAGAAGATCGCTCACTTCTGTAATGTCAAGGAAGACTGCGTCATCGAGAACACGACGCTTCCCATTCTCTATGAGGCTCCACTCATGCTCGAGCGTTCAGGAATGTCAGATATCGTATGCCGCGAATTGGGTCTTGAATGTCCACCTCCTGACGTAACGGAATGGGAATCGCTGATCAACAGGATCATCTCACCGAGCAGCAGTGTTACGATAGGCCTGGTCGGCAAGTATGTCCAGCTCCACGACGCATATCTGTCTGTTGCAGAAGCTCTCCATCATGCAGGATATTTCTGCGATGCAACAGTTAACATCAAGTGGATCGATTCCGAGTCGGTCAATGCCGACAACTATAAGGAGATCCTCGGAACGGTCGACGGCATCGTAGTCCCCGGCGGCTTCGGCGGAAGAGGTATCGAAGGCATGGTCCTGACTGCACAGTACTGCCGTGAGAATGATGTTCCGTATCTCGGGATCTGCCTCGGCATGCAGATCGCAGTCATCGAAGCCGGACGTAACCTCCTCGGATATTCCGATGCAAATTCCAATGAGTTTGATAAAGACTCCGATCACAAGGTCATCGACTTCATGCCCGGTCAGAGCGATGAAGTCGCCAAGGGCGGAACGCTGAGACTCGGCAGTTATCCCTGCTCCATCGTTGCCGGAACAAAGATGGAGGAATGCTATGGAACTGATTCCATAAATGAGCGTCACAGACACAGATATGAATTCAATAATGACTACCGCGATGAACTCACTTCCGCAGGTCTTACGATAAGCGGCCTGTCACCTGACGGTCTTCTCGTCGAGACAGTAGAATATCCGGAAAACAGATTCTTTGTCGGCGTTCAGTATCACCCTGAATTCAAGTCACGTCCGAACAAGCCTCATCCTCTGTTCATGGGGCTGGTAAGAGCATCTCTTAAGTGAGAGGGCTGAATAGTGAACAGTGATCACTGATCGCTCCTGCCGCGTTCGCCGTACTTGTGATTCTTGGCCCTGTACATCTGTTCGTCTGCGCTCTTGATCGCCTGGGCGATGTCAAAACCGTCGTCCAATACGGCAGTCATAAAGCCGCTGCTCGTAGCGACTTCATAAGGCAGGTCATATTCCCGATTGTACTCGGCAAGATATCTGTCGATGTCCTCCATTATCCTGCCGGCATCACATTCCCCGAAGATAACGGAGAACATTTCGTCACCGCCAAATCTCGTTGACAGGCTGTTGTCGGGCACCGCCTTGAACAATGCTTCAGCTACCGCAATGATCGCCCTGTCACCTTCGGCATGCCCGAAATTATCGTTGATGAACTTAAGTCCGTCCAGGTCTGACATGATCACCGTGACGGTCTTCTTATAGTGCCTGGGGTGCTTCCTGAGCTTCTTGAACTCGTTCTGGAACCCGATCCTGTTAAACAGTCCCGTGAGCGGATCGTGACGGTACATCTCATCCATCTTATAGAGGATCATGCGCTGATACTGTATTCCTACGTATCCGCCTACGCCGATGCTTATCGCATTGGTCGCACCCATCGTATTCGTATAGTTCGAGATGAAATAATCACGGAAATAATAACAGACAAATCCAAACGGCCTGTTCATGTAATCAAGTGAATTGAATATCAGCGGATAACCGCTCTCCGTAAGTTCCAGGAGCCTGTTGCGGACTGAAGGCGACAATACGTCTTCTGAAAACTCATTGTCGCATTTGATATCAAGGGTATCCGTATTATACTGCTCCGGATAGTCGGCATCGTAGATCATGATCAGTTCCTTGGGGCTGTCAGTATTACCCGTATCAGTAAAATAGTTCGCCTCTTCATCAAAGCACTTCCTGTCGACTACGACCAGCAGGTTATCCGTCTTATAGGACCTTAACGGGAGCACCATCTCTCCAGGGCTGTTGCTCGTCTGCATGGATGCAGATATGAGCTGCAATACGCGGTTATCATCATTATTGCGCGCGAAGCTTTCCTTGAACCAGTCACGCAGCATCTCGGGATGCTCCGAATGCTCCGGACATCCGCACGATTCATTCGCGATGAACTTCGGCGTGATCAGTTCGTCATAGAGCTCACCTGTATCAATGGCCTTCACCACTGTCTGCGCAGTCACTTCAGCCAGCTTAAGGATGTCGCATGATGCGGTCGTGATCTTAGGGGATGTGAAATAGATCTCATCATATCCGTCAAAGCCTGAGACGATGACATCCTCCGGAACCCTGTAACCCTCTTCGTTCAGGATCTCCGTAACGGTTATAGCCATGATGTCATTGGCACAGATTATTGCCTTGGGAAGCCTTCCCCTGGATACGAGCGCCCTGGTTGCAACTCTGCACGGATCAGCCCAGAAATGACCGTAACTTATCATGTTCCTGTCAAAGCGGATGCCGTTCTCGCTCAGGACCTTCTTGAATACGGCGATCCTGCTGTCTGAGAACTTGTTGTTGGGATGTCCTGCCATCATGTGGACATCCTTGATCCTGTGATCCTCGATGATATGGCGGACTACCTTCTCAAAGCCTGCCTCATAGTCGTAATTGATGCATGATGCCCCGTCATAACGGCCGTCCGCAATAACTACCGGTACTTCATATTCCTGTGCCCGTCCTATGATCTTCCTGGCGATCTTCTGGCTCTTGATCTTCTCATCCATTATGATGACCGCATCGATAAAA
>Ga0310691_10004379_pt1 | contig 15941 bp, 10 predicted proteins | sample 176DNAGHGlowgp2_FD_203887 | JGI IMG/M metagenome (GOLD analysis project Ga0310691, IMG submission 203887) | Sheep rumen microbial communities from Palmerston North, Manawatu-Wanganui, New Zealand - 1766 DNA GHGlow gp2 (v2) (version 2) | ecosystem: Host-associated > Mammals > Digestive system >...
TGCCTATGGCGACCAATGTGAGAAATGCGGCTCTTCTTTGAGCCCCGACGAACTCATCAACCCGCACTCGCAACTCAGCGGCGCGGCCTTGGTGAAGAAGCCGACCAAGCACTGGTACCTGCCTCTGGACCAATATGAGGGCTGGCTCCGTGAATGGATCCTCGAAGGCCACAAAGAGTGGAAGAGCAACGTCTACGGCCAGGTGAAGAGCTGGCTCGACGGCGGTTTGCAACCTCGTGCCGTCACCCGCGACCTCGACTGGGGCGTTCCCGTCCCGATTGAGGGTGCCGAAGGCAAGGTGCTGTATGTGTGGTTTGATGCCCCTATCGGCTACATCTCCAACACCAAGGAGATCTGTGAACAACGCGGCGAAGACTGGGAAAAATGGTGGAAAGACCCTGAGACCAAGCTGGTGCATTTCATCGGCAAGGACAACATCGTGTTCCACTGCATCATCTTCCCCTGCATGATGAAGGCCTACGGTGACTATATCATGCCCGACAACGTCCCTGCCAACGAGTTCCTCAACCTCGAGAACGACAAGATCTCGACCTCGCGCAACTGGGCCGTGTGGCTCCACGAATACCTGCAGGAGTTCCCTGGCAAGCAGGATGTGCTGCGTTATGTTTTGACCGCCAACGCTCCTGAAACCAAGGACAACAACTTCACTTGGAAAGACTATCAAGACCGCAACAATAACGAGTTGTTGGCCATTTTCGGCAACTTCGTCAACCGCACGTTGGTCTTGACACATAAGTATTATGAAGGTGCCGTGCCTGCCTTAGGTAACCTCACCGACACCGACAAGGCAGTCATCGAGGAAATGAACGCCTATCCGCAGAAGATCGGTCATTTGCTGGACACCTACAAGTTCCGCGAGGCCCTCTCCGAGCTGATGAACCTCGCCCGTCTGGGCAACAAATACCTCACCGACAACGAGCCTTGGAAGCAAATCAAGACCGACCCCGAGCGCGTGAAGACTGTGATGGCCCTGTCGTTGCAGATTGTGGCGCATCTCGCCATTTTGAGTGAGCCTTTCCTGCCTTTCAGCGCGAAGAAATTGCAACAGATGATTGGTCTGGAAGTGAAGGGCTGGAACGATGCCGAGAACACCGTTCTGCTGCCTGAAGGCCATGTCATCAACCAACCTGAACTGTTGTTCGAGAAGATTGAAGACAGTGTGGTGGCCGCCCAGCTGCAAAAGTTGGAAGACACCAAGAAAGCCAACCAACTGAACGCTTGGAAGCCTGCCGATGTAAAGCCCGTGGTCAGCTTCGACGACTATATGAAAGTGGACGTCCGTGTGGGTACCATCCTCGAGTGTCAGAAGGTGCCGAAGGCCGACAAGCTGTTGCAGTTCCTCATCGACGACGGCATGCAGAAGCGCACCATCGTGAGTGGCATCGCCAAGTACTACACCGAGCCCGAGAAGCTGGTGGGCAAGCAGGTTTGCTTCGTCGCCAACTTTGAGCCGCGCGAGCTCAAAGGCGTGGTCAGCGAAGGCATGATCCTTTCCGCCGAGGACAAGGATGGTCGCCTCGTGTTGCTGACGCCCAGCGACTTGGTCGCGCCGGGTTGCAGCGTTGGCTAAACCTTTTTCTGGATTTTATAGGATATTCAACCGGTTCGCATCCTGTTTCACGAAGATGGCCAGCATCATGGTGAATGCCAGCATGCTCGAGCCACCATAGCTCAAGAAAGGCAAAGGAATACCGATAACGGGCACCAAACCGATGGCCATGCCAATGTTGATGGCCACGTGGACAAAGAGGATGCCCGCAATGCTGTAGCCATACACACGGCTAAAGGTAGATCGTTGTCGCTCAGCCAAGATGATGATTCGTATCAGCAGCGAAATATAAAGTAGCACCACTACGGCTGTACCCAGAAAACCGCCTTCTTCTCCTACGGTGCAGAAGATGAAATCGGTGTGTTGCTCAGGAACAAAATCATACTTGGTTTGTGTGCCTTGGAGGAAGCCTTTGCCCGTGAAACCGCCCGATCCGATGGCAATCTTCGACTGGTGAACGTTGTAACCCACACCTTGCGGGTCGTCGAGTTGGCCAAGGAGAACCAAGATGCGGTTGCGCTGGTGTTCCTGGAGTACTTTATTGAAGGCATAGTCGACCGAGAAGACGAAGGCAAACATCACGGCAAAAACCGCCAGCATCTTGACTATGCCTTTCTTCTTGGTAATCAGGTAGTAAGTCAAGGTAAGTACGAGAAGACTGCCCAAAATGATGTACATGACGGTTTGGTTCCAAACCAAAGTGAGGACAAACAAAAGTATGGCTGCCACTCCGCCAACCATTACTAAACCTGTACCTGGGAAGCCTTCGCGGTAGAGCACAAAGATGAACGATACAAAGACGATAGCCGATCCGGTGTCGTTTTGCAGTAAAACGAGGGCCATGGGTGCAAGCACGAGGAGTGCAGCAACGATTTGGTTCTTACGCTTTTGCAGATCCACATCCAATCGACCGAGATAACCCGCCAACGCCAAAGCGGTACCCATCTTGGCGAACTCAGAGGGCTGGAATTTGACTCCCGCGCCGAGGTCGATCCATGAAGTGGCGCCTTTGGTGGCTTTGCCATAGACCAGCACGACAAACAGGCTGGCGAGGAAGAAGAAATAGATCCACAGCGAGAAGGCGTTGAAAAACTTGGCGTCAATCAAGAGGATGATGAACCCTATCAGGAGGGAGGCGCCAATCCAGATGAGCTGCTTGCCGTAGACTTGCGACAGGTCAAAGATGCTGGGGTGCATCTCATCGTATTTAGCCGAGAAGATGCTAAACCAGCCAATGATGACCAAAGCCAAGTAAAGGAAAATGGTCAGCCAGTCGATTTTTCCTATGATGCTGTTCCTTTCGTTCATCGTTCGTTCTTATATGAGATTCTGCCTTCCATCATGCGTTTCTCCAAGTCCTCGCGTACGGTGTAGCCGCGAATGTATTTCTCTATCATCAGGCTGGCAATGGGTGCAGCCCATGTGGCGCCATAGCCGCCGTTCTCAATAATGACGGCGAGGGCGATCTTAGGGTTGTCGACGGGAGCGAAAGCGATGAAGTTGGAGTGGTAGTTGCCGTGCGGGTTTTGTGCGGTGCCGGTCTTGCCGCATTGGGGGATGTCCTTCAACTCGTAGCGGCGTGCCGTACCCGCCGGTCCGCTAAACACGGTGCGCAGGCCATTCTTCATCGTACGGACGTATTTCGGGTCGATGCCGGGGTCCACTTTGGTCGTCATCACCTCGGGGATGGCAGTGCTGTCGCCAAAGCACTTGATGAGATGGGGTGGGTAGTAATAGCCTTCGTTGGCGATCAAGGCGGCGATGTTGCAGAGCTGCAAGGGCGTCACCAGCACCTCGCCCTGTCCGATACCTAATGAACGGATAGTCACCGAGTTCCATTGTCCGTTGTACATCTTGTCGTAGTATTCACGATCGGGGATGTTGCCTTTTCTTTCATAAGGGATGTCGGTGTCGAACTTGCGTCCGAGTCCCATCTTGTAGGTCATTTCCTTCCAATACTGGTAGCCTTCCTTGATGCCTCCGAACTTCGGGTTGTTGATGGTGGCCTTGAACGACTCATAGAAGTAAGGGTTGCATGAGTTCATGATGGCGTTGGCGAAGTCGGGACTTGAGCCGTGCGAGTGGGTGCATTTGATGGGCAACGATCCAGTGCCGCTGCAGTGGAAACAGGTGGAAGGCGTGATGCTGCCGCTCTGCATGGCGATGAGACCCACGACAGTCTTGAAGGTGGAGCCGGGAGGGTAGGTGCCGCTGATGGCACGGTTGATGAGGGGCTTCATCGGGTCGGCCTGCAACTCCTTATAATGTTGTCCGCGTTCGCGGCCCACCAAAAGGTTGGGGTCGTAGGTGGGGCTGGTGACGAAGGCAAGAATCTGTCCCGTGGAAGGCTCGACGGCCACGATAGAGCCAATCTTGCCCACCATCAGCTTCTCGCCGTAGGCTTGGAGCTCGGAGTCCAAGCCGAGGTATATGTCTTTTCCGGCCACGGGTTCCTTGTCGAGTTCGCCATCCATGAAGCTGCCCATCTCGCGGTTGTGCACGTCAACCATCATCACCTTTAGGCCTTTCACACCACGCAGTTCTTTCTCGTATGACTTCTCGATGCCCGACTTGCCGATGTAGTCGCCTTGCCGGTAATAGTTTTCCTCCTCCTTGTCTTTCTCCAGCTCCTTGGCGCTGATCTCACCGATGTCGCCTAAGGTGTGGGCGGCAATGGCGTTGGGATAGTGGCGCACGGTACGGGTCTGGAAATAGAAGCCTGGGAAGCGGTAGAGCACCTCGGCGATGTGGGCATAGTTCTCTTTCGAGACCTGTGTCATAAAAGGCGAGGGCTTGAGATACGACTCTTTCTTGGCCTTGTTCATCCGTTCGATGAACGAAGCCTTGTCGATTTCCAGGAGGTGACAAAACACCACCGTGTCGAAGGGATTCAACGTGTCCTTTTTCATGGCCTGCTTGGGGATGACCATGAGGTCGTAGACGGCCTCGTTGAACACCAAGAGGTTGCCGTTGCGGTCGTACACCTTGCCTCGGGCGGGATATTGTGTCACAAATCGTAGCGCATTGTTGTCGGCCAGTTGCTTGTAGTGCTTGTCGAGCACTTGGAGCGAAAACAACCTAATAAGATATATCACCCCCACGGCGATGAAGACCCCCATCACCAATAACTTCCTGTTTGACAGACTGTTGTTGCTCGTTCTCATCATGATTTTATGATTTACAAAAGTATAAGTTTTTCTTGAAGGTGGAAAGGGTGAGGAATTGTTTTTTTCAAAAAAAAATGCAAATCATTCAAAAAGCAAGGCAAATATTGCTGGAATGTCTTTTTTTTGCATATATTTGCACGGTTTTTTATGCATAGAAAATGAAAGGATATCGTATTTTGGCTTTGGCTTTGCTCATGTGCTTTCTCGGGTGTGGGCAAAAATCAAACAACAAGGAACTCATGCAACGCAGTTTCTATGAAACTATTTGGGAACGTTTTGATTACGTAACAAAAGACGTTGAAATCGCCAAGCCTACTACTTACAACCTAAGCTTGAGAATGAGCTTCACCGACGATTATCCATACAATGACATTTCATTGATTTTCACGGTTTTCGATGAGAACCAAAATCCCTATCGTGCCAAGGGTTACAAGTTTAACCTGAAGGATGCAGAGGGCCATTGGAACGTGGAAAAGGTGGATGGATGTTACACTTTCAACCTACCCATCAACAAGCAACTGACCATCACCGACCCTGGCAAATACCAGTTCAGACTTGAACAGAAGATGCCTATCACCCCCGTTGTGGGCGTCAAAGAGATGGTCATGACCAACAATTAAGCAACCGAAAAACAAATAATACAATGAAATACATGAACAGATTTTTGAAGATTGGCTTGGTGGCGATGCTTTTCACCATGGCCTTTGCTTCCTGCGTCCCGCAAAAGAAGATGTTGTATTTGAAGGAAGCCCAGATGGCTGCCGAGAACATTTCAAAGGAGTATGTCAACGACCGCACCATCGACTATAAGTTGCAGCCGGGCGACAACCTATTCATCCGTTTTCTCAACACCATCGACCAACATAGTGCCACAACACTTACGGGAGAAAATGGAGCAAGAACTTACATGTCGTCAGATGCTGGCATTTATCTTCAGTCTTATACTTTGGACGAAGAAGGTTGTATAGAACTTCCTTTGACAGGAAAGATTAATCTTAAGAATTTGACAGTTGACCAAGCAAAGGAATTGTTGCAGGAAAAAGTATCCAAGTTTGTCAACCAGACCACACTTATTGTGAAGTTGTCGAACTTCAATTTGACTGTTTTGGGCGAGGTGTCAAAACCTGGTATGTACAAAGTCTACCAGTCACAAATCAACCTTTTCGAGGCTATTGCCATGGCGGGTAACATGACCAATTTTGCCCAAAAGGACAACGTAAAGATTGTACGTCAGACGGAGAACGGCTCCGAAATCGTCATGGTCGATATGGGTCAGGCCGACATTCTCTCGTCGCCCTATTACTATCTGAAACCCAACGATATCATCTATGTGGAGCCACTTAAGATCAAGCAATGGGGCTTCACCACCTTCCCCTATTCGACAGTCATTTCCATTGTATCCATGGCTGTCACTCTGATTACGCTTTATACAAGACTTAAGGATTAAAAACCAAAAACTATGGCTAACGAAAAACAAGCATACCTTCCTCAACAGGTAAAAGAAGAACAAAGTGTTGATATCAAGCAGTTGATTTTTACTGCTCTTCATCATTGGTACTTATTCGTTATCTTTGTTGCAGCCGCTTTGGTGGTTGGTTTCGTCATCAACCGCTATTCAACAAAAATTTACCAAACCTCAGGCACCGTACTCATCAAGGAAGGACGTGGTGGCATAAATGCCACCTCCATTATGACCTCTGGGAGTTTTGTCAACACTCAGAATGTTGACAACGAGATGGCCATTCTAAGATCCTATTCGCTCACTGATCGTGTGGTAAAAAAGATGGGTATTGAGGTGACGTGTATGGAAAAAGGCCGTGTTGCCACCACCGAGATGTACAAAAGCGCCCCATTCCACGTTGAATTTGAACGTAGCGTGCCGCAGGCTGTGGGATTGACTTATGAGATTTCTTTCCTTGAAAACGGAAACTTCAAACTCCATGCCGTGGGAGAAGGTGTTAGAAAATATGACTATATCCTTTGCCAGTATGTCGAAGGTGTTTCTTCAAAAACCGTGGATGTCACTGAAGAATACAAACAAGGTGAATGGATTGACAATGGGTATAACCGCCTTCGCATCACTTTGAATGAGAACATTGAACCTAAATCTGTTAATGACCGCAAAATGTCATTCTGGTTTAACAGCTATCCGAGTCTGGTAAAGCAGATGAAGACATTTACCGTGAGTACCCTCAGCAAGCAGTCCTCTGTGGTTTCTGTGGTTATGAATGGTACAGATAAGGGGAAAATTGTTGAATTTGTCAATCTCCTTCTGGACGAATATGTATCACGTGGTTTGGAAAAGAAAAATCTTGTTTCTGAGAACACTATCGAATTTATTGACAATGAGTTGAGCGGTATCCAAGAATCGCTGAGCCAAGCTGAGACCGAGCTGAAGGACTTCCGCCAGAAGAACGATCTTATGAATCTTGATCTACAAACAAATCAGGTCTATACCAACCTGCGTGCTTTGGAGAAGGAACGTGCCGAGAAGGCCGTCAATCTTAAAATTTACAAACGTTTGCAAGACTATATCAAGGTGCAGATCGACGACCCCGAGAACCTCGCTTCGCCGAGTACGATGGGCATCAACGACCCCTTGCTTAACCAATTGGCTCGTGACCTGGTGACGTTGTCGCAGGTCAAGGCCACCAAGCTGCTCACCCAGACCGAGCAACACCCTGAGATTATGAAGCTCAACGAGCAGATCATCACCACGAAGAAAGCTTTGCTTGAGACCATCAACAACCTTGTCGACAATGCCCAATTGAGCATTAACGAAATCGACCGCCGCATTGGCTCGTTGGAGGTGGAGTCGCGCCAACTGCCTGGCAAGCAACAGCAACTCATCAACTACCAGCGTAACTTCGACTTTACTGATGATACTTATAAGTACTTGATGCAGCGTCGTGCCGAGGCTCAGATCTTGCGTGCCTCCAACACGCCCGACAACGAGATTCTCGACGAAGCCCGTTTGGAGCGTACGGTGAAGATTGCACCGCGCACCTCAATGAACTACCTCATCGCTATCATCATCGGTCTGTTGATTCCTGCCCTTTACCTGTTCCTGAAGAATTTCTTCAATACCACCATCAGCGACCGCAAGGATGTGGAAAAACTGACCCACTATCCTATTATCGGCCAGGTGGCGCAGACCAAGGACAAAGACCCGCTGCTGGTTGTCAACAATCCCAAGTCGCCCGTGGCTGAGTCCTTCCGCTCTATCCGTACCAACATCGAGTTCATCACGCAAAGCAAGACGCCTTGCACTGTGATGGTCACAGGTGACGTGCAGGCCATCGGAAAGACCTTCAACAGCATCAATGTCGCCTCTATCTATGCCCTCTATGGTAAGAAGACCGTGTTGTTGGGCTTCGATATGCGTAAACCCAAGCTGTTCCAAGAGTTTGGACTGAGCAACAACATTGGCTTGAGTAGTTTCTTGGGTAACAAGGAGCCTTTGGATGCCATCATCCAGCCCTCGGGTAAGATACCGACACTCGATATTATCACCAGCGGTCCCATCCCGCCCAACCCGTCAGAGTTGATTGCCTCGACGAAGTGCGACGAGTTGTTTGCCCAGCTGAAAGAGCGTTACGATTACATTGTCATTGATACGCCGCCTATCGGCCTCGTCACCGATGCTTTGCTGCTCATGCGTCATTCCGACGCCAACCTCTTCATCGTGCGTCAAGGTGTGACCAACAAGAATGCCTTTGCCAGCATCATCAAGGACCTCGACGACCGCGGCATGAAGTTCTGCATCGTGGTCAACGGCCTCCAAGCTGAGAAGGGCTATGGATATCGCTACGGCGGAAAGAAGTATGGCTATGGTTATGGCTACGGTTATGGCTATGGCTACGGCTACGGTTACGGGAGCGATTATTACGGCGAGAGCGAAAATGGAGAGAAGAAGAAGCACCACTCCCATCGCAAGGAATGAGAATCATAAGGTATGGAAGTACCTGATGCCATAAACAGTCACGACGAGAGGCATTGGCACGCCCTCTACGTCAGGTCGCGATCGGAGAAGAAAGTCCTGTCGCAGTTGGAAGACCATGGTTACAAGGCCTACCTGCCCTTGGTCACTCAGATGAAGCAGTGGAGCGACCGTAAGAAGAAAGTGGAAGAGCCATTGTTCAAGTCGTATGTGTTTGTCTTTTCTAACGACAAGGAGTATATACCCATCTTGAACTTGTATGGCGTGATCAAGTTTGTCTGCTTTGAGAAGCAAGCTGTCATCGTTCCCGAAAACCAGATTCTGGCTATCAAGAAGTTTGTCAGCGAATATGAGAGAGGCGATGAATTCAAGATGCTGAATAATGAGGAACTGAAGGTGGGGCAGATGGTGAGAATCATCAACGGACCGCTGAAGGGACTCACTGGTAGGCTGGAGACCATCCGCAACAAGCGCCATTTGATCGTCTATATCGACGTGGTGGGGCAGACCATCCCCGTCCACATCCCAAGGGCAAAAGTGGAACCTTGCGGTAATGTGAACTAAAAAAATGTTGGTTTTGAGGATTATTTATATTTTTGCAACATAAAACTACGAATCGAAACAAAACAAATAAGTCATGGATTCAGAAAATAGGAAAAAGACAAACCAACCCTTATGGCTCTATGCCCTTCTGGGTTTGTTGGCTATCGCCTTGGTTTTCTTCATCGTGCGTAATTCATCGCTGAGAACCGATAAGGAAGCCCTCGAAGCCGAAAAGGAAATGCAGCGCCTCGACTTTCAGGCCGAAGTAGACAGCCTGATGAAGGTGCACAACGATTTGAAGGAAAGCTATGGCGAGTTGAGCCAAGAGCTGGCCGAAAAAGACAGCATCATCCAAGCTGATGCCGTCGAGATCAAGAAACTCTTGGATTCGCAATGGGACTACAACCGCATCAAGAAGAAAATGACGCAGTTGCAGGAGATCTCACAGCGCTATGTGCGCCAGATGGACTCGCTCTATACCGTCAACCGTGAACTGGTGGCTGAGAACGAGCGCATCCGCGAGGAATACCAGAACGAACGCCGTCAGAACACCAACCTCACCCGTCAGAAGGAAGAGCTCACCAATAAGGTGAACCAAGCTGCGACGATGAGAATCTCCAACTACACTGCCCAAGCCGTGCGTTTCAAGGGTAGCGGTAAGGAGAGCGTCACCGACAGGGCTAGCCGCGCCGAACGCATCAGGATCGACTTCACCGTGGCCGCCAACGAGCTCATCAAGCCAGGAACGAAGTTGTTCTATGTGCGCATCGCCGACCCCAAGCGTGCCATTATCAGTAAGGGCTCGGGCGACGAGTATTCCTTCAAGGCCAACGGTGAGACTTTGCAGTTCACCGAGAAGGTGAGGGTCAACTATGACGGCAAGGAGACTGCTGTGCGCGCCTATTATACCAAGCCTGATGCATACGAGTTGATGCCTGGCACCTATTTCATCGACGTTTACGAAGAAGGTGGCAAGGTCATCGGACAAACCACTGTAGATTTGAAATAAAGGCAAATCATTTCGTGAAATCTTTGTAGAGACGCAAAATCTTGCGTCTCTACTTTTTTTATTCCAAAACCGTTTTCAGCACTTCGTGTGAATGGAAATCGTTCATCACAGGAGCATGGAGCCGCATGAACACGATGAGCCCGTCGAGTAGGGAACGACGTTGGCTCACATGTAATGGGATCCGGCAGGTTTCGTCTATGCCTGCGTTGAGCAGTTGCGAAAGTAGCTGCGCGTCCTCTGCATCGAAATAGTAAGGATGCAAGGGGTAGTCATGGCTAAAGGAGCCTTCCATCATGTCAAAGCAATAGCCCGACTCATGGTTAGCTTTAGGATAAAAGCCAAGATGCCGCGTCAGCTCTAAGGTAAAGAATAAGGGGAAGTTGGCATAGTCTTGATGGACTAAGTCGAGCCAGAGCATTGACCTTTCAATGAAGTCGTAAAGTGGCTCATTTTGCTCCTGTTCCGTAATGGTTTTTGAAAGCAACTCGCTGACGTACATCAAGATGGCACTTTTGTTCATCACAAAAGGAATGCTTTGGTAGACTGTGGCGAGCTGTACGTCTTTCATATAACCCAAGCTGCTTTTGTTGGGCTTGCCTGCTTCCACATAATTAATAAGGTGTAGGTTTTGGAACAAGGCGGCGCGGCTCTTCGAGTTGCGGTTGAAGGCGCCTTTCACCATATAGGAACGCAAACCAAGGCTTCGGGTGAACACTTTTACGATGAGGCTGGTGTCGCCGTAGCGGATGGATTGCAGGACTATGCCTTGGATTGTGTCGTCCATTAGTTCATGATCAGGATCTTGGTGGCAAACCTGTCAGTGCCTTGCTTGGTGCTGACGAAGATGAGGTAGACGCCAGGTTCCACCTTCTCGCCGTTGATGGTGGTGCAGTCCCACACGGCCTGACCGCCTTCCGAAATCAACTGGGTGACGAAAGTGCCGTCGACGGTGGTGATTCTCACTAATGAATTGGAAACCAAACCCTTGATACCGACAAAGCCATTATATCCAGGTCTCACTGGGTTAGGATAGGCGACCACGTCGGTGATGATGGGATCGGGAGTGGCATACTCGCCGCGATAGGAGATGACACCACTGGCTGTGCCGAAAAACACTTCGCCGCTCTTGTCGACTGCCATGGTGGTGACGGCGTTGTCAAGCAAAGGACTGTTGTCGGTGTTGAAATAATGGATTTGCTTGGGCTGGCCGTCAAACGACATGAGATAGACGCCTGATTCGAGGCCGAACCAAATCTGGTCAGCGCCTTCCATGGCAGCCATGGAGAGTACACTGGATTCGGCAAACAAGTAATCGAATTGTTGGGTACCGTCGTTGCGAGGCACGCGTACCTGCGTGGCATCGAAGTTGGAGCCGTTGAAGATCTTTCTTGAGTCTTCAAACAGACAAGGACCTTTGTCGGTGCCTGCCCAAACATAGCCTTTGTTGTCGACGGCAAGGCAGCTGACCGAGCCGAGCAGTTTGCCGCTTCCCGTTGCCGAATTCAGGTTGACCGATTGGTCGTCGGCAGGGTTGTCAAGGGTGCCGTTGTCGTTGAAGACGATGACCTCGCCATTACGGCGCGTGAGCCATTTGTAGTCATTATGGTCAATGAGCAAAGTACCGATGTCGATGGCACTGAGGCTACCGCCCAAGTTGTAGGAATGCCAAGTGCCGTTGGGCTCCATCACGGAGAGTAGGTTTGGGGCACCGGTATTCGCCACCCAGAGGTTGCCTTTGCTGTCGAAGGCCAAGCCGCTGATGTTGATGAGGTTCGGGTCGCTAGCCCAAGGTTCAAGTGAGCTGTTATCGGCGTTATAAACCTCCACCAGTTCATTGTCCTTGAACTTCAAGATGCCGCTGCCCCAGGTGCCCACGTATGTGACCGAAGGGTCGTTTGGGTTGGTGGCGGTGCACACGTAATCGGTGTAGTTGGTGAGGTCGGGGAGGGTGTTTTGGTTGAGGATGGTCCATAAGCCGTCGAAGCGTGCCACGCCTTCGCGCATGTAGCGTTTGCCCCAGTTGGAGGCATGGCCTCCCGTGGCAATCCAAACCTGATCGCCACAGGCCTTAAGCTCGAAGACGTTTTTCGAAGCCGTGCCGTTGGGTTTTACATCCATGTTGTTCCAACCATCAGAGGTCTTGATGAGACCACGTTTGTTGTCGCCAATCCAATAGTTGCCGTTGTTGTCCAAACCCACGGCCCAGGGCTCGATGTTGCCACCAGGCGAGTGGATGGAATGTTGCTGGTTGAGGTTGAGGTCAAACACCGAGACGTTGTAACGGTTGGTGAGCAGGAAGCGGTCGCTGTAAGCACGCATCTGTCTCTTTTCACTGACGTTCTCTTTATCGAGATAACCCCAATGGTTGCCATCGAAGACAAAGAGGGTGTCGGAATTGAAGCCGCCGTTGTAGTTAAGTATCAGCTTGCCACCAAACACTTCCATCTCGGTATAGGCTAGATGGGGATGGATAAGGCTGTTGTCGAAATGCCATGCGGCATAGTTAGCCAGGTTTTGTGCGTCAAGTGAGGCATAGTACATGCCGTTGTCGGTGCAGGCGTAGAGGCGGCCGTTGTATTTGGCCACATCGGTGACATTGACCATATCGCCTTGGTTTCCAATGTAATAGGTGTCTTTAACTTCTTCCTTTTTCAAGTCGAAGACCACGATGCCGAAACCGCAGGCCACGTAGGCCAAGTCGCCATCGAAAAACACATGGTTGATGCTCTTGTTGCCTACGATGTTCTTGTCCTTGATGTCGCTCATGTTGTGGATGTTGCCATCATGGTCGATGAGGTCGACGTTGGCATTGGTATAGGCCACGAAGAGCTTACGTTGGCTTTCGTTGTATCCGATGGTGCTGATGCCGATGTCCGACAAACCGTTGATTTTGTTGAGGATATTGATGGAATTGTCCTGCGTGTCGTAGTAAAACAGCTCATACTGCGTGGCGGCATAGATCTTGTTGCCTATGGGTTCCACGCCTATCACTTTCTGATAGGGTAGGTGGGTGCGCCAATTGCCGATGGAGACGCCGCCTTGGGCCATGGCGAAGGTGGAGATGAGCCATGCGGCTATGAGGAGGGTAGATTTCAGTTTGTTCATAGAGGTAAAATTTGGCTGTAAAATTACGAATTTATAAGGAGATAACGCGTTTTTTGGCGAAATGTTTTATAACTTTGCGCGGAAAAACCGAACAAAATGAAGAAATCATTATTTTCCTTATTTGCCATTGTATTGACATTCAATTTGATGGCTACCAATGTTTGGGACGGCTCTTCGGAGCCTTGGACCCAAGGTAACGGCACGATGAACAATCCTTACCTTATCGAGACGGCGGCTAACTTGGCCTATCTTGCCGAGAAAGTCAACGAAGGCTATCAATCTTCGGGACAAGGCGTTTTTGAGGACGAGTATTTCCTGCTTACCGACGACCTCGACCTGAACAATCTCGATTGGACGCCTATTGGCAATGTAAATTATAGCATGAACGGCTTCTATTTTGCAGGTCGTTTCGATGGATGTTATCATCAGATTGAGAATTTGCGAATCCAGTCCAATGCCGATTTGACGGGTTTGTTTGCCGCTGTTGGTGGTGAAGACCATTATGTCATGAATCTTTCGGTGAGCGGTACGATCATTTCCACGGGCATGGGCGCTGCAGGCGTGGTGGGTGGCATTGCTGGCGATGCTTTGGTCTACCGATGCAGTTTCTCGGGCTCGGTCAGCGTGAACAACAGTGGCTCGTTTTGTGGTGCTGCCGGTGTGGTGGCTGGTGTACAAAACGGTCGTGTGGTACAATGTTCGTCGTCAGCAACCGTGACGGTGACGAATAGCAACTTCATGGGTGCCGCTGCGGCTGGTGGTGTGGTGTGTTTTGCGCGTGAAAATGCTTACATACAAAGGAGTTACAACACGGGCACAGTGAATGCCAATGCCGTGCTGATGGGCATCTCGGGAGGTATCTTGGCCGCCACGGTGGAATCGGCGGAAGTGTCTATCTATTCTTGCTACAATGTCGGTCAAGTCAGCGGTGGCACTTCGGGAGGCATCTTCGGCATGGTCAGTCCCATCGACCCGACTAAGGACGAAAATGCAATCAATGTCAGCAATTGTTTCTTTTTGACCTCTGCTGGCGGCAACAACGGCTATGGCACGGGCATGACTGCCGACGAGATGAAGACTGAGCAATTCAAGAACCAACTCGACCAAAGTTCGCACTCTTTCGTAATGGATAATGGCACCAACAATGGCTATCCCATCCATGGCTTGGCGGGTTTCATCCTTTATGAAGCCTCCGACATTACCCTTCACTCAGCCAAACTGTCGGCATGGATTCATCAGGGCAACGACCACTTTGCAAGGGCGTATTTCAAGTACCTGAAATGGGATGAAAACGAATGGATAGAGGTTGACGTGCCGACCGACGGCTATGTGGAAGCTGTGCTTGAGGGCTTGGAGGAAGACACCTATTATGAGTATATGTTTGCCTGTGAGTTTGACGATGGCACTTGGATTGAATCGGGACAACCAAGGGCGTTCCAAACGGGATATGATGCTATCGAGGAAGACGGCCCTTCGACTCCTTCGACAGGCTCAGGAGCCTCAGGGACCTTGGTGGTCTATCCGAATCCTGCGTCAGAAGTGCTTTACATCCAAGGTTTTGATCCTGTTGAAGTGCAGGTTTTCAATGCTTTGGGTCAGTGGGTGAAGACCATCAAAAACGCAAATGAAATCAATGTCAGCGATTGGGCAGAAGGCGTATATGTGTTGCGCATCGCTACTGCTGACGGGAAGACTTTTGAGCGGAAAGTGACTGTGAAACGATAGTGATCGGTAATAATGAAATACAAAGCCTTGCCTTTCAAAGGCAAGGCTTTTTTGTACCCCTACTAGGACTCGAACCTAGATTTAAAGTTTAGGAAACTTCCGTTCTATCCCTTGAACTATAAGGGCATGGGTGTTTTTCCGCTGCAAAGGTACAACTTTTTCCGAAAAGGAGGCAAGTGTTTTTGAAAATCATGCCAAATCGAGCATGATGGGGCAATGGTCGGAGTGCATCACCTCGGGCAGGATGCCAACACCAGCGATGCGGTCCTTCAGATTGTCGGTCACCATGTGGTAGTCGATGCGCCAGCCGAGGTTCTTGGCACGGGCACCAGCGCGGAAACTCCACCAGCTGTATTGGTTGGGTTCTTTCACCAGTTGTCGGAAACTGTCGATGTAGCCGTCGCTGAGGAAGTCGGTCATCCACTGGCGTTCCTCAGGCAGGAAGCCAGATGAGGTGTCGTGCTTTCGTGGATTGTTGATGTCGATGTCCTCATGGCAGATGTTGTAGTCGCCAGAGAGCACCAGTTGAGGTCTTTCCTTCCTCAATGCATTGACATACTTGCGGAAGAAGTCGAGCCATACCATCTTGAAGGCTTGGCGCTCGTCGCCCGTGGTGCCTGAGGGGTGGTAGACGCTCACCACCGAGAGGTCGCCGAAGTCGGCGCGGAGGAAGCGACCTTCGTTGTCGTACAAAGGCTCGTTCATGCCATAGACCACGTTGTCGGGCTCTTGTTTTGTGATGAGGCCTACGCCGCTGTAACCTTTCTTCAGGGCGGGGAACCAATAGTGGTGGTAACCCATCATCTCGAAGTCCATCAAGGGAATCTGGTCGGGGGTGGCTTTCAGCTCTTGGAAGCAGAGCACATCGGGTTGGTAGTCGTT
>Ga0310691_10004380_pt1 | contig 15939 bp, 19 predicted proteins | sample 176DNAGHGlowgp2_FD_203887 | JGI IMG/M metagenome (GOLD analysis project Ga0310691, IMG submission 203887) | Sheep rumen microbial communities from Palmerston North, Manawatu-Wanganui, New Zealand - 1766 DNA GHGlow gp2 (v2) (version 2) | ecosystem: Host-associated > Mammals > Digestive system >...
ACAACACCTATTTTTGCAAATATACTGAAGAAGTATAATAAGAATGTACAGGTGTTCCCTAACGCAATCAATCCGGAGGAGGCACAGTATGCAGTACAAAAGAATCCGGGTGACGGAAGGCTTCGTGTTGGTATCATCTGTGGATCTTCACACCTCAAGGACTTGCAGCTCATCGACGGCATTGCAAAACAGGTTAACAAGGATAAGGTTCAGTTTGTCCTCTGTGGATTCGATACAAGGGGAAACAGGACAATCTACAACCAGCAGACTGGTGAGAAGACTGTGAGACCAATTTTGCCACAGGAGAGCGTATGGTGTGACTATGAGAAGATATTCACCGATAACTACAACACGATATCACCGGAGCACAAGGAATTCCTTATGAAGTTCATGCCTAACACCGACGACCCATTCACAAATGAGCCTTACAGAAGAATGTGGACTAGGAACATCAACAACTATGCCACACACTACCAGAACGTTGACGTACTCATTGCGCCATTGAAGGAAAACGACTTCAATGCCGTTAAGTCTGAGTTGAAGGAAATAGAGTGTGGTTTCACTCATACGGCGTTTATTGCGCAGAACTTTGGAGCATATACACTTAACTTGATTCCAATGATTGAGAAGGGTGGAAAGATTAACGAGAATGGTACTGCATTGCTTGTTGATCCAAGGAAGAATCATAAGGACTGGGCAAAATACATCAACAAACTTGCTGATGACAGAGAGATGCTTAAGAAACTCCAGGATAACCTGTATGAGTTCGTGAAGGACAGATATTCACTTGATACCATCTGCAAACAGAGAGTGGAATTCTATAAGAAACTTGTGAATAAGGAATAAAAAAAAGGGGGGTAGAACTTTCTACCTCCTTTTTGTTTAGAATCTGATTTGTTGTTCTTCTTTCATTCTTATAAAGTCATTGATGTAATCAACACATTGCCTTATCTTTGATGTTACCTTATTGGCTTCTTTTTTCTTTTTTGGGTTTAAAACTGTATCTAGAAGACCATTTACTGTACTATATCCATCTATTATATTTCCCTTTCTTGCGGCGTTACCACGTAACTGAAGAAAAGGTGGATATTTCATCAAATCCTTTGTCTTGTTTGCTAGGAATCCGATATATGTAGCAAGTTCCTCAAGGAAAGGAACAAGATCCTTCAGTCTTGACAGAACTGGACCTTCCTCTCCATATTTTGACCAATCCTCAATGTTCTTGGTGTAACTATTAACCTTTTCGTATAATTGGTTAAACTGAACAAACATGTCACCTTTTTCGTCTCTGAAAAAGTTGAATAATGCATCAGCAGCCGCATTACCATATACGGCGTAGTTCCTTGCAAAACCGCCAATAGCACCAAGTTCCTTTGAATACCACTCAGACCTAAGAAGTCTTCCCACCTGGTTAATCGTAGTTGCCTCGCTCAATGATGTTATCTTTTTCCTTGGCTGGACATTGTACCTACCTCTTTTTTGCTTGTAAGTACCACCCTCCATATTTGCCCATGCCTCAGCCGGGTTCTTCAAGACTTCATCGATTTCACGCAGGATAAACTTGTCTATGGATTCTGATATTATCTTATCAATTCTGTTCATTAGAGTTCGCCATTCATAAGTTTCTTAATTGATTCCATAACAGCACCTCTGATACGAGATTCGAGTTTATTGCTAATGCTGGAATCAACGTGATAGTTATTCAATCTAGGATCACGTCTTGCGTCGTCGAAGTTTATTGTGTCATTTGGGAGTTTACCCTGTGGAGAGCCGAATTCATCTGTTACAGCCTGGTTAATTTTCTGCTGTTGAGGATCAATCTCTGGATCATCTTTGTGAAGATATTCATTACCAGCAACAGTTCCAAATGTTAGGGGTAATCCTATAGCAACTCCTTTAGCAATATCTCCAACAGTACCCTCATTAATCGCACCTTCCTTGATGGCACGTCTAACTGACTTCTCTACTATGTTCTTAAGTTCTGATTCTGTAAGTCTTACAATCTTTTTCATAATACGTATTTTTTCTAATAAATATCTTTTAAAATTGGTTTTTACTAATAGTATTAAATTATATTAATATATTATATTATTATATTAAAATATATTAAATATTATATTGGATAGAAAAAGTTGGATGTAACAAGAGTGGATGGCCTCCGTTCTCCAGTGCATTTCGAATGTTAACAAGAAAAAATATCTCTTAAAATTTGTTTTTTTAACTTTTTTTATATATCTTTGCAATATGAAACTACTACCACTTAAGCACTACTACAGTGCCCACTTGAAGAGTTGCCTCAGAGACGGTGACAATGAGTATATCAAGAAGTATACCACAAAGGGTTTCAAGAAGTCTTACCAGATGTGGAATGACTACAGTCACGAGTCAATCGAGAGTTTCTTCCAGGACTTCATCAAGGAATATCCAGATTCAGTCCTCGCCCTAAACTGTGGATCATGCCTTAGGGAAATGCAGGAAAACGGGTCTTCGATAGGATACGATGACCTGTTTGACATTCTCATTAGAAGACTTGTCATTGATGCCTTCATCGGGTTCAAGGCAGAGGACATCGTGAGGGAAATGCTCGTTAAGAGTGGAAGGGTATTACACGATTACAATGTGTTATCCAGGCACGACGAAATCGAACTTGACACAAAGTACGGAATTGATATGATGACGTTCAAGGACGGAGAGGTTGAGTCCTTCTTCCAGGTCAAGAACACATCTACGTTCAGCCACGACGGAAAGTACATCAAGGAGAAGAGAAAGGAGTTCTTCGGCAAGGAACGTGAGGCTAATGAATACGTCGGTGGCAACAAGTACAAGATGCTGATTTTCTATGTCTATGACAAGGATGCGTACATCAACGACGGTGAGTTCAGATTCTATGTTAATCCGGAAGTGGATAAGTGCGGGTTCTTCCTTGATCACTTGATTAGGAAGGATGGTAGTTTAAGAATGAGTGTTAAACGTTTAAAATCTAAAAAATTGTTATGATTACAGATGAAATTAAGAACAAGAACTACGAACTGTATCTCAAGAAGTTGTCACAGGCTGGTGTAGATGCAACAATGTTCGCAGGGGAATTTGGTGAGAAGATTAAGGATGCTTCTTTTACGAACATTAACGACTTTGGCAATGCTTACCAGGGTTCTCTATTGGAAATCGTTCTCAAGGTTCTTACTCCTTACGCAGTGAGACTTAATGAGTTGCTGCCAGATGAGCAGAAGGTTGATAAGAACACATTGGTAAAGATTTGCTTACTGCATCACATTGCAAAGTCAGTGAGACTAGTGCCAAACGATAACCAGTGGGAGATCGAGAAGCGTGGAATGGTTTATAAGTATGATGAGAATCAGCCATCTATCAGAACAGGACTTCATTCTCTGATAATGGCTCAGCAGTGTGGTATATCGTTTACGCCGGAGGAGGCAGAGGCTATGACAGTAAATGATAGGGATCTTACGGATGACCAGGCAAGATGGCATTCAAGTGTAATGGCGACGATTGTGAGACAGGCTAACGAATTGACGTATATACAGATTAATAATAAGAAATAATGACACCATTACAAGTTTTCATCGCATACGCAAAAATTAGAGGTATAATTCCCGATATCCATAAGATGGCTATTGATAACACTAGAACATTTTATAAATTTGACCATACAATTGGTCAATACAAAAAGATGTATTCATCATTCAAGAATATATTTGACAACCACTTCAGCAATCATGGCTTTGGAAACACAATGTTTGTTAACCTCTTGTATCAGTACCCAGACGGCGATATGATGCTGAGAAAACCTAATGTTGAGAAGGCACATAGAAGATGGTCAACTTTTGTCAATAACAATGTCATACTAGATGGGAATTTAAAGGTTGGCAGCAAAGTAAAATACAAGTTGTGGGGTCGTGAATATATCGGAATTGTCTCTTATATAAACAAGGACATGTCAAGAATCAAGATAACACGTGATGCTGGCGAATATAATCATGGTTTGTGTGATACCGTACATCCTGGGTGTATACTTGAAGTTGATGGGCAACCTGTTGAATTTTCTTTTCATATTAGATGGAAGGGTAAAGAATACGGAAATAAATGAAAAATTAAGCAGTTAAGAGTTTGTTCTTAGCTGCTTTTTTTTATTTTTTAATAAAAAGTTATGGAAGAAAGTATTGCAATAGTTTACTGTACCAGGGAGAAAAGCGGTGAATCAACTGCTTTTATTGATCATTTAAAAGAGACATGTGAGTGTTCCTGTCATGTTTTTGCCATCCATAATCCGGACGGTGTTAGCTTATCAAAGATATACGGTGATATCCTTACATCAGACGACGTGAAGGATAATATTGTCGTGTTTGTACACGATGACATAGAGTTCCTTAGGAAAGGATGGGGAAATGAAATACTCAGATTATTCAACGAGCACGATGATTATGCGGTTATAGGAGTCGCTGGTTCAGCACAATTTGATGCAAGGGGAGCATGGTGGAATTATGATAAGAAGTTCGGGCAGGTTCTCCATAGAAGTGAAGGCAAGTCTTGGCTTACAACATTCTCACCGTTGCTTGATAAGGACTTGCAGGAGGTTGTTGTCATAGACGGTTTGTTTATGGCAATACACAAGGGAAGAATTAATGTTAATTTCAGCAGGGAGCTTGACGGGTTTGATTTTTATGATATTGATTTTTGTTTGTCAAACCATTTTTCAAAGGACTGGAAATATAAGATCGGTGTTACTACCAATATTAGGCTTGCGCATAACTCTGTGGGCAAGTTGAAGGAATCATGGTATAAGAATAGGGAGATTACCAATCAGAAATTTGGTAAATATTACCCAATTGATATATTAAAGAAATAATTTGGTATAGTTTTTGCAGTATGAAATTAAGTGAAATGAATTTACAGGAGTTGGCATCATTATACAATGTTGCAACTGACATTTGCAGGGAGTACTCTAAGATGACAGATGGCTATATCCTTGCAACCGGAGATAATGTCCTTGACGCTTCTCACAGATTGCCAGCAGACGTACAGAATACAATCAATGAAAGACAGATGTATTTCTCTATCAAGGACAGGATTACTAATGAACTAAAGAAAAGACTATTAACTGAAATAGAATATGAGTAAGTTGAAGAAATTTTTCCTCAACCTGTGGTATGGTCTCCCATTCGGTCTTAAAGCCGCCGGGGACGAGATTATGGGTACTGGTGAGGCAGAGCAGACTGGTACTGAGATACAGCAGCAGGTGAGTGACCAGAGGGTTGCAAAGCATCTTCTGAAAGGAGAAGTTACCCAGGAGGTAGAAGAACTCAGATGGAGGAACTACAAGGTTGCTGGAGAAGCTGAGAATTTCGAGTACCTTGGTAACGGTGTTGCTGTCAAGAAGGAAAATGGAAAGGAAGCCGCACAGAAGGACAAATACAAGTTCTCCCAGGAAAATGGACTTATGGTATCTACCGTGTTGGAGGAGCTTAATAGGGTTAATGACTACGGCGTTGAGAAATACAGGCTTGAAATCAACTATGATTACCTAACAAGGTTTAAAATGGAACAGTTTGTGACACTAATAGATGTCAATATCGACGTTAGGAAAGAGACAAACCCAAGTATTATTGAAACAACGTTACATTTCGAGAAACAACCAGATCCATATAATCCAAAGGCAAGACCATTCTTGAATGAGCTTGTTAAACTGAAGGACGTGAAGACACAATATCAGATCGAGAGAAATGAAATGGCTTCTTCCATCAACAATATGAATTTTGTCACATACAAGGCTACTAATGAGCTTGACTTTACCAACTATGCTTTCGTTGACGGTTGCAAGTTCAAGTCATTCGAGGAGACCGAGCATGAGTACCTGGTTACATATGAATGGTCTGGATATGTCAGAATTCCTCTTGATCTTGAGGGTAAGTACTACTCAAAGTCAATGGACGAGAAATACAAGAACAATGAGAGGAAGGAAGTAGCACCGGAAATGGTGAATGTTGAGAGAAAGGCATACTGTTCTGTGTGTGGTGCTGAAATGTCGGTATATGATGCAGATATACAGAGAGCAGACGGAAGAGAGCCAGTTTGCAAAAATTGTCTAGAAAAAGCCTTGAAAAGTGAGTAATAACCATTATAATTTAAATAAAACAATATGCTAACAATAGGAGTGGAGCTTAACCATGTTGTAAGAAACATCAACAGGCAGCTCTTGAAATATTATCAGAAGGAGTTCGACCCATCGTTGGATATCGACGAATTGGACGACAGGGTTGACGTTATCAAGAAGTACATGAAGTTTAAGAGCAAGAAGGAAAAGAACAACTTCATCTACATAGACTATCCGTTTGAGATTTTCGCAAGTGCCGGGGTAGTAGAGAAGAATCTTGCTGTAAAGATCACCAACTGGTTAACTGATATATCAAACATCGAAGATGAGGACATAAGGGTAGTATTCTACAGCCTCAATGAGGAGGCACTGGTGATTCAGTCAACGTTTTTCTTCCTCAGTAAAATAGGTGCTAGGGTTAGAAAGGTATTCTTCCCTAAGACCGTGAAGGAGGTTTGGGATGAGTGCGACGTGGTAATCACGGCTAGCAACCAGATGTTCGAGGAAGAAATACCGGAAGGTAAGAAAATCGTCTTGATTAACAGGGAGTTCAACCAGGAGAACAAGGATAAGGCGTTTTCAAATTATGATAATCTCAGTGAGGTTATAGCAGATAATAAGTTTTTAAAACAGTTCTATAATGAAGCAGGGTGATACAAGTTTGATTTTCGATATTAACAAGATAAGTGAGTTTGTGTTCGGTGATCCGAACAAGAGAAACAGCGAGGTCGAGATTACCGAGAACTTCATCTATGATAAGGATGAAAATAAAATGATTCCTAACACTAGAGAGGTAAAGGAAGTGAAGGTAACTGACTTCACAGGTCAGAACACGATCAAGTATGACATGATTAAGATGTTCATTGACATTTTGGATTCCATCGAAGACCTCAAGGCGATGTCGCTTGGTCAGAGCATTACGCTTAACACACTGGAATCATACGAGTTCATAAAAGATATAAAACAGGATAACAATGAGTGATAAGAATTTGAAGGTGATTGAGAATATAGAGAAAGAGATCTCCAGAATTGACAAGAAGGAGAACAAACTCTATTTCTTCGTGATTGACACTAAGGGTGTACCAAGCGGAAGCCTGGAATACATCTACAACCTTGCATTGATTGCAAAGGAAGAAGGCTACGACGTTGCAATGCTCCATACCGAGGAGGAATTTGAGGGCGTTGAGTCATGGCTTGGAAAGGAATATGCAGAACTTCCACACTACAACGTGAATAAGGGAGAGGTCGGTACTTCACCTTCAGACGTACTGTTTATTCCAGAGATCTACTCACAGGTGATGAACCAGACAAAGAGCCTTCCTTGTAAGAGGGTTGTCATCCTCCAGAACTATGATTTTGTTGTGGAGCAGATGCCATACGCTGCACAGTGGGGTGACTTCGGAATTATGGAGGGTATCACCAACTCTGACTACCAGGCAGCAGAGATGAAGGAGGTATTCCCTTATGTGAAGCTCACAAAGGTTACTCCTTATATTTCAAAGGTGTTCGGTTCTACAATCGAGCCTAAGAAGATGGTCATCAACGTGATTGCTAAGGATCAGTCTGATATTAAGAAGGTAGTGAAACCTTTCTACTGGAAGTACAACCACCTCAGATGGGTATCGTTCAAGGAACTCAGAAACCTTCCAAAGCTTGAGTTTGCAAAGGCTCTTCGTGAGGGTGCTATCACAATCATTATCGATGACGACGCAAGCTTCATGTATTCAGCTCTTGAGGCAATGAAGAGTGGAAGCATCGTTATGGTGAAAGTACCTAATACAGAGGTTGATTGGGCTAACGGCGAGGAACTTCCAAACTGCTGTGTATGGTTCAACGACTATGACACGCTTCACAAGCAGATTGCAAGCGTTGTCCGTTCTTGGATTACCGACAAAGTACCACCAGTGCTTGCTGAGGAGGCTAAGAAGACCCTGGAGAACTTCTCAATGGAGAAGACTAAGAAGGAGTTTATGAATTACCTTACTTCTGTTCTCGATAGAAGAAAGAAGGAGATGGAGGAATTACTAATACAGGTTAAAAAGCAAGAAAATGAATAATGCTGATGAAATGATTCTAAGTAAAAATGTTGGAGATATTGACTACCGTTTTATGAGAGAGCATGTTTTCGACAATATCGAGAGAATGAAGTCATATGAGCCTTGGAAGAAAAAGCTTGATGAATATATCGAAAGATGGGATAAACTTGGGTTTATAGAAGGTCTCCAGGGTGAGACGAAGGAAATGGCTGCACTTGCTTTTGAACAGTTGGCAACATTGATAATTTTCTCAGTCTATAAGTGGACTAATGACTATTTCGACACTGTACTATTCCCAATAGTTCGTAGAATTATTGACAAGATTGGAGATAAGTTTAGCACCCAGACTTTCTACTATATGTTGAGAAATAACCTTAATTTTATAGCCAAGAAGTTTGACGACATGCAGTGGAATATGAAAGCGTATAATGGTAGAATTGATATTGAAGCTGAATTCATTATTACCATCAGTGAAGTCATAGCAGACATAATGACAAGTGAAGACGACTGGACTACTGAGGATTTCAGAAATGAAATCAATGATAAAATAACAGAGCTTAAATTAGACATAGATGAAAGAACTAGGAATAATCATACCGATGCATGAGTTCGGTAAGGAAAACATAGAGTTGCTCAATAAGGCAGTTGAATCAGTTCCAGAGAACACACCAATCTGTCTTTCAGTACCAATGGGCACAACCCCAGCAAAGATAAAGGGCGCATCTGAAAGGGTCACACTTGTTCCTGCAACAACAGAGGGAAGCACATTTGCCGAGTTGGTTGAGAACGGTGTTAACGCTTTCAAGAATAACCCAGATGTGAAGTGGTTCTCAATCCTTGAGTTTGACGACACCTATACACCAATCTGGCTTGATAATGTAAAGAGATACATCGACTTTATGCCGGATACCAGCGTGTTTATGTGTCTTGAGGATATAACTGATTTCAACGACGGAAAGTATATTGGTTTTGGTAATGAGGCAGCATGGGCTTCAGCTTTCTCAAATGAGATTGGTTTCATCGACCTTGACTGTCTTCAGAACTATTTTGACTTCTACCTCACAGGTAGTGTGTTCAATCTGAAGGACTGGCTTGAGGTTGGAGGTTTGAAACCATCAATCAAGATTACATTCTGGTATGAGTGGCTGCTTCGTGCTACCAATAAGGGTAAGACAGTATTCGTCATCCCTAAGGTTGGATATAATCATACACTTGGCAGAAAGGGTTCTCTCGTTGAGCAGTACAAGGCTGAGATTGACAGGGAAGAGTCACAGTGGTGGTTCGACCTTGCTAAGAGGGAGTACTTCTACAAGGAGGATAGAAAGAAGGAATACAGCCCAACTATCCCAGGAACTGAGGAATAATCTAGACTGATATAAACCTATTGCATATATTTATTTTGTTATTTTCAATGGCATTAGTTGTAAGGATTAATGCCATTTTTTAACTACATCCGTTAGGCACACGGAGATTTCCAATTGGAAATGTGAAAGAAAGTGCGTTTAAGTTACGCAGATTTGCCTTTGATGTAATATTTAGAAGTATAAAAATAATAATGGGGACATATCCCCACATCTATAAATATTACTACAATGTCAGAAGTTATTGTAACTGAAGAAAAAGTAAAGAAAAAGAGGGGTAGAAAACCATCCAAGGAGAGGAAGGGTTATTTCTACGAGCGTGAGGAACAGGCAGTAGTCGATTACATTTCAACAGACGACGAGAGGGAGAAAAACAAGATTTTCAACGAGATTCTCCGTCCTGCATTCACGAAGATGGTGGAATCTATCATTAGGAGGTATAACCTATACCCACCGGATGAGGAGTTCCAGGAGACATTCGACGACACTATATCATTTCTTATGACAAAGTTGTCGTGCTTCAAGCCGGATTCTGGGTATAAGGCATACTCATATTGCGGTACAATTTGCAAAAACTACCTTTATTACAAGATCAACCAGTTCATCAAGAACCAGAAGAGAAACACGTCGTATGATAATCCGTTTGACACCACTAAGGGTGGATTTGATGACGATATCAAATATTCATACAATGATTCTGACACTGGCAGAACATTCATATCTGAACTAACCGGGTCAACAGTTGAGAACATCCAGAAGATACTTAATGATTCAGATAAGCTGAAGCTCAACGATAACGAGAAGAAGGTTGGAATGGCACTGGTTAATCTAATGACAAACTGGGAGGAGTTGTTTGCCCAGATGGGTAGTGACAAGTTCAACAAGAGTTCCATACTTCTATTCCTCAAGGAGACCACGATGCTCAACACGAAGGAGATAAGGGATGCAATGAGGATATACAAGAAGAAATATTACGATATTAAATGGACTCTTATTAATGAATAAATCCGGGAAAAAGTATTTATAACAAAAAGCAATGGGAAAATTGAAAATAGAACTTAACGACATCCAAAACATTAGGGATTTGTTACAGGAAACATATAGGTTGGCTGACGAGCAGATCGTGCAGTCACAGAATGAGATAAACAAGCTGGCAAATGCTACCAGCCTCCAGGAAGAACCAATGGAGAGCAAGGCAAAGTATGCCAAGGCAATTAATGATTACCTTGGATTGAAGGATAAGGCAATTGCCAAGAAACTTGACATAGCAAAGCTCCTCACTGATATCTACCACCATAACGGCGACGTAAAGGGTGCTCTTGAGAATGGTGAGGCAATTAAGAACGTATCATTTGATTTCGCCGATATCAGAAAGATCGTCGATGATTCATTGAACGAACAGGAAAAGACTAAGACAATTCAACTTAATAAGAAGTAATGGCTAGTTTAAAGAAAGTACAGTCAGAGACGATGGCTACCATCGACACTGCGAAAGCTATGATTGATAAGGTGTTGACTATAATGGACATTATGGTCAACATGCCGTCTCTATCAGCCTCAATGTCAACTAGTCCTATGGTGTTTCTTTTACAACTCCTTGAGCATGCAGGAGTGACCTATGAGGACTTGAAACTGTGGCTTACTGACTTTCTTATCTATGTCGTACCAGCAATGGAGATTGGTGTTAAGGCTGTTCTTCTCACAAACCTCAAGAATATGGTTTCCTGCTCAATAGATCCAAGGATTCCGGAGAAATACAGGAAGCAGCATAAGGGCATTAATGAAAGGAATACGCCTAATGAGTATGGTATTGACATAAACATAGAGTCCATTGACTATCTTGATAAGATGTCAGTCAGTCCACTCAGTGAGTACGGAAGTGACATGTACTTTGGATTGAATGGTATAAAGGACATATACAGCTTCGCAAGAGCTGACGACTTTGATGCTTTCCTTTGGTTCGTAATCCATAAGGGTAAGTTCCCTATGGCAGGAGAGGTAAGTACTGATCTACATGAGTTTAATGACAGGGTTCACGGAAACGGTAACTTTAGTGTTTATGGTAATTCACTTCTAGACGAGCTTCACTTGATACCAGAGGATGGCAGTTCATCAAGCATACTTCCAGGAAATACGTTCTGTTATAAGGATACTAATTCTGGTCCTAACATTGTGTCAATGTGTATTGATGCGTTCCGTAAGAATAATAATGAAATATTACTTAACATACTTGTACCAGTATCAGACGACTTAACAAGTGTGAACTGGTATGTTAGAAGGAAGGATCAGCTTGGTGCTAACCTGTTTGGAAGTTATGCTGCTGCAACAGCACAGACAGAGTACAAGGACGGCAAAAAAAGGACAACTGGCGTTGAAACAAAGAATAAATCGAGGGATTACTCGAAGGAGAAGGCTATCTGTAACTTGCAGTATATAGACCCTGCATATGGAGACCAGGAGATAACAGGGCTTGCAAACAATAGGATAAGGTTTACAATCCTGCCTAAGCCACTTGTACATATCCCTAACGTAGCAGAGGGAGAGCCACCTTGGAGGTTTAAAAAGATGCTTTTCGACGCTGAGGGTAACTATGACCCAAATGGTAAATATACCATCAACGTAGCTGACGACGATAAGCTTACTTATCTTGATGGCGCAATAGAAATTGACGTTAAGAGTGGCGGTGTTAGGGTTAATGACAAGGATAAAGTTATTAAGAGTTTAGTAGAGTGCTACCCCGGACTTACTGTATATGAGTTCAATTACGATTATGTAATGGGTATGAAGCTATTTGACGCAAAGGTTCTTGCTTCTACTCTGTTACAGACGTTGGTCAATACAAAGGTAGGTATAAACCTCAATCTTAGTTTCAAGCACCAGGAGGCGACTGAGAAGATAAAGACTATCATCAGACAGATAGTTAATGCAGACGACGGTGAAAGGAATGAATGTTTCTTCACCTTCGATAACTCGAAGTATGATGATCTGCTGAAACGTGCCGAGGAAAAGAGGGCAAACAGACAGTCATTCGGAAGAACAACAAGGGAGGCTGGTGTATTTGATTCAGTTAATGACATACTGAAAGAATATGACACGGCAACAGAACTTCACGAGAAGAAGGAGATACTTAGCAGGGCTATAGACCAGGCTGCTGTATCACTTAGTGCCGGAAGTGACGACAGGGATAAGTTTGAGGTAGAGTATTCGTTTGTGTTTGACCTCATAGAGAATCTTATTCTTGCAATGATGAATGCAATTATGTCGCCTAAGGTTCTGATGCTTCTAGAGGTCAATCAGAGGCTTATGGGAGGCAGTTGGCAGAAGTTCACCGTAGAAGACCTTCTAAAGGCTATGACGGGCGTTATAAACGCTATGGTGGAGGAATTGCGTGACCTTCTCATACAAGAGCTTCTGAAGTTCCTTATGAAGGTTCTACAGCCTATCATTGAAATGCTTGGTAGCATTATCATTAGGGAGAGACTCGAATACTATGCAGAGGTTATCGAGAATATCATCAAGAACTGTCCTGTTATCTGGTTCAGATTTGGAAATCAGAACCTTGAGACTAAATTGGATACCGTTGACTATGCTGATATAGATGTTAGTTCTACAAGGGCTGGAGAGCAGCCAAAAAATGATAAGTGTTAAACATTACAACTATGGGTATATCACAGATTTGCGAATCGATAAAGAATTTCTTTCAGAATACGAGACCACCAGTGCAGCAGCTACCTAGGATGCTGTTAGTGTGTTCTTTGATAAAGAGGCCTGGATTGTCAACTGTTGTATCAGTTGCCAACATAGTGAAGGATTTGAATATGATGGGTATTCCTACAGGACCTATGCCGGATGGTAGTCCTAACCTTACCGTTGCACACGCATATGCTGTGACAAAGGAGATATTTAGGGCGTTGAAACTTGACGCTGTTGTACAGGTTGGAGTCGGTCCTGCTGCACTTAATATACAGGTAGGACCTGTGATGGGTACAAACATAAATTGCGGTAACGCCACAATGAACGGACAAATAATGTAATATGAAGAAAAAGATTGACTTTTCAAGATTAACAAATTCCGAGATTAATCTGAAACTAATGGGCTATGAGAACGAGTACAACGTCAAGAAGGATAAGATTATCTCCCTTGTGGAGGAACTTCAAGAACTTGACAAATTGTATATTGCGGCTAATGAGGAATTAAAGAAAAGAGGAGTTTTGACAGATGGGTAATGTTTTAATAAAAATTGGAACTGTAATTGAGGTAGAGAACGGATTTTCAAAAGAACCTGCTGGTGGTTTGAGAATACGTGCAAAACTCGATGAGGACAAACAGAAGCAGAAGATAAACGAATTGATACCTTGGGCGTTTCCATTACTTCCAAAATCAATACAAGTAGTGCCTAAGGTTGGTGAGGCAGTTCTTATCATCGCCGATGAAGCAGGAGGCTTTAGATCCGGACAGAGGTATTATATAGGACCGCTTATATCACAGCCTCAATACAACACTTTCTGTCCTGCTGCTAATGCAACGTCGTTATTAAGATTTTCAGAGAGAAATCCTCTTCCTTCTATGGATTGGAATAGTCAGACAAGGGGATCATTTCCGGAGTCAAAAGATGTTGCACTTATTGGTAGGGGTTCTGAGGATGTAATTCTGAAATATAATGATTCCCATAAAACAAGTGAGGCTGTTATTCGTGCTGGTATAAGGTCAGAAGGTAAGTTCACATCAACCGACAAGGGAGAATATTATGCAAATAAGGATATGGTGGTAGGAAACATTATGTTCAATAATATTGACCCAGCCTATATCCAACTCAAATACAAGAGTGGCATCGCAACAGGAAAGAAGAATTCAGCAAATAGCCTCATAAATATTGTTGCCGACAGGGTTAACATTATGAGTAATAAGGATACAAGCGTTTCGCACGACCTTCACGACAATGACACACTAGTAAAGGAATCTGAAGTTGACAGCATTATGAACAGACTACATCAAGTTCCTAAGGGTGATAAACTTGTTGAATTCCTTGAAATTGTAAAGGGTGCAATCCTACACCACGTTCACGCTTGGGCTGGTATGGAGGAATGCGGTGATAAACCGGGATACATAAACAAACTTAAAGAATATGACTTGGAAAAGATTCTCTCAGAGTATGTAAGAATTTCATAAGGTAACTACTTGATTAGTTACCTTTTTTTATTATATTTTATATATGAAAACTTGTATATTTACACTCATAAAGAACGAACACGAGTACCTAGAGTATTGGATAAAGTACCATCTTGTATTTCTAGGTATTGATCATATCTTCATATTCGAGGATATTGATAGTAAATCACATATGGAGATATGCGGAAAGTTCAAGGGTGAAGATGTTACGCTGAGGTCGGCGTTGGATATATTCCCGGAGGAACACCAAAGGAATGGAATTAAACTTAACAAGAGGCGTGGACACGACGTACAAAACATTATATATAGGGTTGGTCTTGAGTATATCAAGAATAACTACGACTATGACTGGTGTTTCTGTCTTGATGTTGACGAATTCCTTTCCTTCTATGGCGATGATGTGAAGGAATTTATAAAAAGGTATGAAAAGTATGATGCGATAGTTATCAAGTGGTGGAACTATGGGGCGAATGGATGGGTTCATAAACCAGACTACTCCAAGATTCGTCTCATGGATGCATACAAGAAACAGTGTGGTAACATTGAACTTGATGAAAAACTCGATTATATGGCTAAGGTATGCTATAATCTTAAAAGATATACAAGAAATAATTTTATAGATATGCACACACCAGGCAATTGTAGATTTAAAACAGCAGACCAATATTATGGAAGAATTCTACATTTTATAACCAAGTCTTTTGAGGAATATGTCAATAAGATTGTTCTGAGAGGTATGTGCCATATAGGTCATAGGAAAATTGAGGATTTCTTTGTATACAATAAGGATATGCTCGATAAGAAGGAAGAATTGATGAAAATGGCAGATGAAATTATCAAGGAAAAAATGGTATATAAAATTGTTATTGTAATACCTTGTTACAACCAAGGCAAATATGTTGCAGATGCCATTAAGTCACTCATTGACCAAACATATGCACATTGGAAATGCGTGGTTATTAATGATGGCAGTACAGATAACTCAGATAAGGTCATTAGAGAGGCGATTGCGGATGATGATAGGTTCGTGTACATCAACCAAGAAAATAAGGGCGTAGCAGCCTCTAGAAACCTTGGAGCGAGGATATTCAAGAGTGAATACCTTATGTTCCTCGACGCAGACGATATGCTGGAGAGAACCTATCTTGAGAAGGGCATAACGTTTATGGATGAACATAAGGAATACACAATGTTTCATGCCAGGGCAAAGATGATCAACCTTGAGGATGGATCTGAGAAACCTCTATATGGGTGGAAATTCAG
>Ga0310691_10004383_pt1 | contig 15932 bp, 21 predicted proteins | sample 176DNAGHGlowgp2_FD_203887 | JGI IMG/M metagenome (GOLD analysis project Ga0310691, IMG submission 203887) | Sheep rumen microbial communities from Palmerston North, Manawatu-Wanganui, New Zealand - 1766 DNA GHGlow gp2 (v2) (version 2) | ecosystem: Host-associated > Mammals > Digestive system >...
CAAACAGTATGTTATACTTAAGGTACAAAGTAAAGAGGTCAACGGATAACAACATAGAGTTGAAAACAAGTTGAACAAAGTACTTGACAAACGCCAAACAGTATGTTATACTTAAGGTACAAAGTGATGAATGGAATAGCCCACACTACAAAGGACTTAAGACCCGACAAGCTACAAAGAATCGGTATATAAAATGTAGCACCAAGTCGCACAATAATTAAAGCATAGGTGCGTAAAGCGTTATGGTATCGTAGAATAAACCAGTACTATATGTTCCTTGACAACTACATATTGTAAATAGTTATTCTCTCCTATGGTGTGTCAGTTTAGCTGTGGGTTTCAATTCCAGCACACCATTAACCAAAAAATTATTTAATAGGAGGACTATACTATGAAAACTATCGATATCAATGGATGCACATTTGAGGTAATCAAACCACGCAACGAGGTAAGACCTTTTGTAGGACGCTTTTGTGACGAATCAGCAATATTTTGTCACTATGACAGACCTAGCATTTCCAAGGTTAAAATCTGGAAGTCTTGGCTCGATTGGGCACACGAAACTGACGGTGTAGTATCTTTCGAGATTTGTTCGTCAAACGATTATCAGTTCACAATCGCTGGCTTATACATAGATGACAACGGTGACGAGTACAATATCTACATCACCAAGGCACACAATAGGCTTTACAAAGTGAACTAAGCGCACAGTGGCACACACGCTGGTTCGAGTCCAGCGAGTGCGAGTCGCCTAACTAGGCGAAGAATAGGAGAATCAACTATGAATAAAAAGGAATTAATGCGTATACTAAAGAATATCTGTGAAGAAAAGAATTGGAAAATAGTCAGACCGTCACTGTTTATTAATAGCACTCAGACCGTTATTATAGTGGACGTATACGAAGTGACCGTAGGCTCAATCTATCACGTATATGTAGACACAGAACATCGTTATTATAAATATCAATTCTTAAGTCCATTCAGTATTCATACAACATTCAGATTACCGCTTGACAAATATATGTAAATGTGGTATTCTATAATCACCGAGTGGCACACAGCAAGGTTCGAGTCCTTGCACGGTGAAGCGTGAAAATAGGTTCACGTATAACACGAACAAGAAAAGGAGAATCAACTATGGCAAGAATCAGAATGGTAACACGTACAATCGAGGTAATCGAGGTAAACGCTCTTTGCGTAGACCTTACGACAGCACAGACCGAGACACGCACTTTAGAACTCACTGGTGCTGGAACTCTCACGGACGACGCACTTCTCAAGGCTCTGAAAAAGACCTATGAGACTGACGTACTCAAGGTGGTAGCAATAACCACTCGCACAACCCGTGAAGAGCTTTACGGACTGACAGAACTTGACTTCCTCAAGTATGCAAAGAAGCTTGACCCCGAGACTCGAAAAATGTTAGAGGAGACTTCCGAACCAGTGGAAACCCCGACAGAAGACACAACAGCCACCGAGACAGAGGAAGCACCAGCACCTAAGAAGTCACGCAAGAAGTAATCCGCTTCGACGCTGGAATCTCTAGCCAGTACATCAGAAAACTGGTGTACTGTCCTAGGTACTCCAGTACCGCATCAATCAATAATGCCAATCACGAAAGGAGAAACAACTATGGCAAAAGAACAAATCAAATTCGAGGACAAGAAGAGCAATGAACTTTACAACTGGGTTCAAGAAGAATGGTCTGTCGAGAAACTCGCTAGCAATCCACTCTTTTTGACAGAGTGCTTTGGGGCATTAAAGACACTACAGCATTTAGGTTACGATTACGACTGGATAGTGGATAGAATGGGAACATTGCTTCTTACTATGTCTTTGCTCAGATAGTAAAGTAGTAAAGCTTCTAATGAGTACATCAGCACCAGCAAAACTGGTGTACTCCGATAGGTGCTTTACACCTAGCAACAATCAACCAATCACAACAAGAAAAGGAGACAAACAACTATGAAGTACATTGTAAAACTTGACTACGACACCTATGAATTTGACAACTTTGAGGAAGCTGGTATCTTTGCAACAACGGCAAGAAAGCATTGGAAAAATCATCGTGACTACGAGGACAGTCTTGACGTAACAATTGAGATACTTAGCGAGGACGAATCTAAAGAGCCTATTGAAGTACCTCAGGCAGAGTAAAACATCTAATGAGTACATCAGCACCAGCAAACTGGTGTACTCCGATAGGTGCTTTACACCTAGCAACAATCAACAGTCACAATCAGAAAAGGAGAACAAACTATGAACATCATCACAACAGCATTAATTTACACGGTAGTATTCTTAATAATTGCAATCGCTGGTGCTATCAGTTTCATACTGATAAGTACAAACATTGAACTTCATTCCACAAGACGTTTGAATCACAACGGTCACTTCTCTAAGCGTAAAAGACTTGAAAGCCTTGACAAAGAGTGGGCAGAATGTTACTCTCTCTACGACCTAACAGTTAAAGAAGCTTTGCCAATCCTTGACGAAGCATTGACCGACGGTTTTGAAATCAAGATAACAAACAGTAAGATTTACTACCGATAAACCACAACCACCAGCAAAAATTTTTCGCAAAATTTAACACAAAGTATTGACATAATCAATCCCGTATGTTAATATAGAATCATCAGATAAGCCAAACACGAATACCTCCTATTCGAGATTAGCACGGTGTGGCACTAGTTCCAGCTAGTTCCTAGGTTCATTACCTAGCCACACCAATCGTACAAAGTGTTGCGCAACCTATGTACTTAGAATAAGAAACTATTAACCACAATCAATCCCAACTAAGAAAAGGAGAACAAACAATGGGTAGAGAAGCAATCGTTTCAAGAACATTCACGACACAGAAGGTCACTGTAATGGCAGTCAATCTCGAAACCGCTGAGGTTTTCAACGACACTATCGTACTTCCTAAGGTGTACGCTGGAGACAAGCTTATGAAAAAGGTTGAAGCAGTTTACAACAACGAACAGCACAAGGCTGTACAGATTGTTGATACCGCAACCGTTGAAACCTTATACGGAATGAGTGAGGACGAATTTATCAAGTCGGCAAAGGTTCTTGACCCCAAGACAAGAAAAGCAGTAGAACAGTAAAGAGAAAAAGGAGATAAAAAACTATGGCAAAGAAAAACACACCAGCAAATTACAAGGTAGAGATTATCGAAACCAGCAAGGAACTCACACCTAAGGAGAGAATAGCATTTAAGGACACCAGCGACGCTGTGAAGCTTGACCACGTTGCAGATGAACCCTTTACTATCAAGGTAGTTGACTACGCAAAGCTCTCAGTTCACAACGAAGCTAGCGAGAACGTTGACTATGAAGTGTTTATCCTTGTTGACGCTGACGGTACAAAGTATGTAACTGGTTCTTCCACATTCTTTGATTCCTTTATCAATATCTATAACGAGATGAAGGACAGCAACGAAGAGTGGGCAATCAAGGTATACAAAGTACCTAGTAAGAACTACGCTGGAAAGAGTTTCCTTACTTGTTCAATCATCTAGGTTGCAACACCTAGTTAATCACAACCCCCAAAGGTGTAACAACCAATGGGGGTATTTTATTCACTGGAAAAGAGGTTTAATGTTATGGCTAAACACATTCAAAGTGAAGCACAGAAGGAGTACAAAAGAGAACAAGAAAGATTGATAAGATTGGTACGTCAAGGTGAACTAGAAGGATATATTTTTCCCGAGGATGTTGTACCAAGACTACCAAAACACGTAACCAAACAACAGTTAGAAGATATAAAGAACATTCGCAAAGAAGATTTATATGAAGTAGCGAGCTTTATAGACAAAGAAACTGGAGAGGTTATCACAAACAATCGTAAAACCACAACAAGAAAACCTACAACAAAAAGACCAAGACCAAGGACAACAGATACACCAAACATAATACCGACTGTTAAAAGCGGAAATGCACAAGACAAAGAAAAGCTTTCTCCCGAAGAGCGACACCGTATAAGAGTTAACGCTGGTAAGAAAGCTTGGGAAACTAGAAAAGCTAGACAAGGTAAGTATCCCACTAAAACAGCGATAGATAGCGTAACCGAACGTGTTGTAGATATGGCAATCAAGACTGGAGAGCTTTCACCCGAAGAAGGCGAAGATGTTATCAATGATTTGTCACTAGATAACTTTCCTACTTGCGACTATTATGACGGCAGACTGGAAGGAATGGAACCTCACAACTGGGCAGCAGTGTACAGCGACGGTGCTAGGACTAGGTGGTATGATGAAAAAAGTAAGCTACTAGATATATGGAAAACGACGTTACAAAATAACGCCAATGATTTAGCAGGCTTAGAAGAATATCTGATATCACACATGGGTGAAATTGATGACGGTATTAATACCGCAGAGTATGGTAGCACATTAGAAATAATGTTGGCTGGTTTTGCTAGGCTAGGTGTGATACTCAATCAAGGTGCATTGACTGCTGAACAAGCTCAAGCACTAAGTGACGAGTCGGAGTTCTTAGATTATGATGAAGATTCTTATGAAGAGATTGCAGAATTAGCGGAGATGTTTAGTCAATGAGAAAGTACAAACGTTTTATGTGTGATTTTGAAACAACTGTATACGAAGGTCAGGTATGTACAGAGGTTTGGGCAAGTGCTTGCGTTGAACTGTTTACTGAAAACGTAGTTATACTTCATAGCATACAAGAACAGTTCGATTATTTTGTAAAACAGAATTGCAACATTTATGCTTACTATCACAACTTAAAATTTGACGGTTCTTTTTGGCTATCCTTTTTACTACTTGACCTTGGTTTTGAACAAGCTTGTGTAAAGCTGAACGACGAAGGAACTGAGGTCGAGTGGTTAGAGGATAAAGAAATGAAGAACAATACGTTTAAGTATTCTATATCCGACAAAGGTCAATGGTACACTATAACCATTTGTACTCACGGACACATTATAGAATTACGTGATAGCTTGAAACTCTTACCATTCTCCGTTAGGGAAATAGGAAAAGCATTTAATACCAAACATCAAAAACTTGAAATGGAATACACTGGCTTTAGATATGCTGGTTGTGAGATAACGGAAAGTGAAAGAGAATACATAGCTAATGACGTACTGGTTGTTAAAGAAGCACTAGAAATAATGTGCAACGAAGGACACGACAAGTTAACGATTGGCTCTTGCTGTTTGTCAGAGTATAAGAAAATCATTGGTAAAGATGATTACAATGATATGTTTCCTTCTTTGACTGACATTCAACTTGATGAATCAGAACACCGATACAAGAACGCTGACGCTTGGATACGCAAATCATATAAAGGTGGTTGGTGCTATCTTGTAAAAGGTAAAGAAAACGTCATACGTGGTAAGGGCACAACAGCAGATGTAAATTCTTTATACCCAAGTATGATGTCAAGTGAATCGGGAAACCGTTATCCAGTAGGTACACCTCACTTTTGGACTGGTAACTACATACCAGACAGAGCTTTGGACGACAATATATATTACTTTGTACGAATCAAGACAAGGTTCTATATCAAGCCAAACTATTTACCGTTTATTCAGATAAAAGGAAACCATTTGTACAACGGAACTGAAGCTCTTGAATCGTCTGATGTGTACGATAGAAAGACAGGTCAATATTACGACCATTATTATGATTTATATGGAAACCTTCGTGATACTAGAGTAGAACTTACTCTTACAATGACGGACTACATATTACTCAAAGAACATTACGAACTGGTAGACTTTGAAATCTTAGACGGTTGTTGGTTCTACACACAAATAGGTATCTTTGACCAGTACATAGAGAAGTATAAGAAGATTAAACTTGAAAGCAAGGGAGCTTTAAGAACATTGGCTAAGTTATTTCTCAATAATCTGTACGGTAAAATGGCAAGTAGTGAGGACTCTTCTTTTAAGATAGCTTTCATAAAAGAAAACAAAGCTATTGGCTTTATGTCTTGTCCAGCAAACGACAAACAAGCTGGGTTCATAGCTGTAGGTTCAGCAATAACATCTTATGCACGTAACTTTACCATAAGAGCTGCACAAAAGAATTACCACGGTGTAAACGAAAGAGGTTTTATCTATGCTGACACCGATAGTATTCACTGTGACCTTGACCCCGAAGAGGTTGTTGGAATTACAGTACATGATAAGAACTTCTGTTGCTGGAAACTAGAGTCGTGTTGGGACACAGCTATTTTCACTAGACAAAAGACATACATTGAACACGTAACACACGAAGATTTGCAACCGATTGATACACCTTATTACAATGTAAAGTGCGCTGGTATGCCACAGAAGTGCAAAGATTTATTCGTAAAGAGTATGACAAAAGATGATTACACAGAGGAAGAAAAGGAGAAAATGACAGAAGCAGAAAGAAAATTCTTAATTGGTGAAAACGGTAAACCAATCAAACGTACACTGAGTGATTTTAAGATTGGACTAAAAGTTCCAGGCAAGTTAATGCCAAAGAGAATCAGAGGCGGTGTGCTACTGGTTGACACAAGTTATGAAATGAGGTGAACAGAATGGGTTTTATATTATATGTTCTTAAGTGCAAATGGATTAAAGGTGAATGTAGACATCTTTGTAGGAATTGTGCACATTATAAAGTGTGTCACCAAGAGTTTGATTATCGTTATCAACTGAAACTGTTGGCAAAAGCGTATGGTAAATCTGATAAGGAGAGACAACGAAAATGATTTATCAAGAAGGTTTATTTACATTAACAGATGATAGTCATTACTTTGTTTTAATGGCTGAACGTAAATATGACGATGAATCAGAACTGGTTGAATATTCGGGTATGCACCACGCAACAAAAGACAGTGCAAGTATGGAACTTAGTTACGCACTAGGTGATGACTGGGGAAGATACATCAAGTCAATAGAGATAAAAGAAGTATAATAAGACTAGAGTGCCTATAATCTTAACGATTGTAAGCACTCTTTCTTTTATATATCTATAACACTTGTCACCCTTAATCACGTTAACAATACGGACAACCATTACTGGCACTATCTTTCAAGTGTGTTATCCCAGTTTTGGTATTAAGAATGTACAAATGCAGATACCTAATAGGTGATACACTTCATCAATGCTTCCTTACTTTTCAAGTCCTTAAATCTGAAAGCACCGTGTTCAAAATAATAACGCAACTGTGTAATAAACATATCGTTATTTCTTAGCATAACGTAGTTGATATTGTGGTCATCTGTTGTCACGCTAATCTTCATAGGGAATGTCTTATCAGCTCTACTATCACAATAGAGGAAACCAAGTTCTCTGTATTCTTTGATAGCATACTCACTTCCTTTGTACTTTAGTGTAGCTAAGTATCTACACTTAGCACCTACTGGTGTTTCGACAAATGCTGTATTATCATTTAAGTAAACATTCTGACTAGCATAACCAATATAAGCGTTCTTCTTAAATGCACGATTGAATCCACTTTCCTTTTGCGCTACGCTGGCGGTTTCAATGAAACCATTTTCCAGTACGAAACCGTCTCCTCTTAAAAAGTTTGTGTCCAATCTGAGTCGTGTACAAATGTCAAGCTCTGTATAATATGGATTGATAACACTAACTTGGTTTGCTAGCATATACACTGGTACATATCTGACTTGTTCCCCTTGTCCTCTAGCTACCGAAGTATGTATACTTATAAATTTAGTTATTTCATCTGGACAATAGTGATTAGTTTCACTCTGAAATTCGTCAAATAACATACAAGAAGTATCACTAAAGAAGTGACTATTCTTTTTAATTGCGTCGGCATTATTAAGTGCAACAGCATAACCACAAGGTATTTCATTTTCTACATTGTTATTCTTAATCAAGAATAATTCGTGGTAGATACCCTTTGCTTTCTTTTTAGAAATCATATCGTACTCGGGAAAGAACAAACCTTTTATATCTTTAAAGAACTTATCTGCTACATCATCTAGCTCATAGTTGTAACGATAAACTAGCATAAACTTTTTAGCTTGTTTTAAAAATCTATTGACAACTAATCTTCCAAAGTATGTCGTCTTACCACCAGTTCTGTTTGTAGTACAAAGGTATATCTCTGGTGTCCTTCCGTTTAAGTCTTTCATCGACAGTAGTTTAGTACCGTCGTAATACTCTGACTTCATAATTCTTACTCCTTTCGTGTTTACAATTGCTTTTATTTCTACTATTATTATACTAAACTTCTTGACAAATGTCAACGAATTTGCTACAATAAATAATAGGAAAGGAGAGGATAGAAAATGGATACAGCAGCAGTTACACAGTTAATCAGTTCTGTTGGCTTTCCGATTGTAGCGTGTATCGCATTAGCTCTGTACGTCAAGTATCAAACAGATAAGTACGATAAACAGCTAGATAAAATCACAACAGAACACCAAGAAGAAACGCAAAAAGTGACAGAAGCTTTGAATAATAACACATTAGAAAATAAAGAAAATGTGTTGAAGTTAACCGAAGCTATAAATAACAACACTATTGCGTTTAACACGCTATGTGAAAGACTTAGTACAAAGTAGGAAAGGAGTAAAAACCAATGTCAATAGAGATAACGAAGGGTGTTATCGAATACTCAAAAATGAAACAAGGCGACAGTTATTTCTGTATCAATGGTAGGCGCAGTAACTTTAAGGTTAAGGAGTTTGCTTGTAACGACGGAACTGATAAGATACTAATTGATTCAGAGCTAGTCGAAAAACTACAAATAATAAGAGAGTATTTTGGTAAACCAGTAATCATTAACTCTGCTTACCGCACTAGCACCTATAACAAGAAAGTCGGTGGTGCTACCAATTCACAGCACGTTCTAGGTAAAGCGGCTGACATAAGAATTGCAAGTGTTAAACCTTCAACGGTTGCAAACTTTGCAAAGAAAATAGGTTTCAGAGGAGTCGGAATTTATAGTTGGGGTTGTCACCTAGACACTAGAGTTAATACATCTTATTGGAATGGTTAAACTGTTTCTTCTTATTAATAACACTAAGCCAATCAAAGATTGTAGAAAGGAGCAACAATGGCAGTACTAACAAAAGATGATTTTTTAGCAAGAATAAAAGAAAGAATCGGAGAAGATAGTTCGGACGAAGCTATCGCTTTTATGGAAGATATGACAGACACGTTTGATGACTTATCAACCAAAGCTAGTGACAACACGGACTGGAAAACAAAGTACGAAGAGAATGACGCAAAGTGGAGAGCTAAGTACACCGAGCGTTTTATGAAACCGAGTGACGATGAAACAGACCCTTTAGTTCCACCAGAGGTAAAAGATACGTCACCCAAAACTTTTGAAGAATTATTTAAAACGGAGGAATAAAAATGCCTAGAAGAATTGCACAGACAACTTTAAATGCTTCTACTATTGACATTCTCAATGTCATTAGACAGAACGCTTCATACGATTACCAGCAGAACGTACCAGTAGTAACCCAGGCTACCGACATTCCTAAGGTCGGAGAAGTAATCTATGGTACACCAGCTTATGCTAACCAGTTTATCAACGCATTGGTAAACAGAATCGCCGCTTATAGAGTAAAGAGCGCAACCTTTAACAATCCTTACTCTGTACTTAAGAAGGGTTATATTGAGTTCGGCGAGACTATCGAAGATATCTTCGTTGGAATCATCAATGCTGTTGACTATTCAGCAGAGAAGGGTGCGCAGAGAGAGTTCAAACGCTCAATGCCTAACGTTCGTTCTGTATTCCACACTATGAACTGGCGAGTAATGTACCCAGTAACTATTCAGGACGAGGACTTAAAGCTTGCATTTGTTAACGTAAACGGTGTAACAGACCTTATTGCTAAGATTGTTGAACAGGTTTACACTTCTGCTGAATATGATGAGTTCTTACTTTTCAAGTATCTGCTCATTAAGGGTATCACTCATGGTAAGATGCTTCCTCAGGGTGTTACCATTAGTGGTAATAACCTTAACGACAGCGCTGTTAAATTCAGAGGAGCTTCAAACAAACTTCCTTTTATGTCAAGCAAGTACAATGAAGCTGGCGTACAGACTACCACTCCTAAAGAGAGACAGGTAATCTTTATGGACGCAGACTTCAATGCACAGTTTGACGTAAATGTTCTCGCTTCTGCTTTCAATATGGATAAGGCTGATTTTATGGGAAGGCTGTTCCTTATTGATAACTGGACTGAGTTCGACAATGCACGTTTTGAAGTTATCAGAGAGAACTCTGACGGTCTTGAAGAGGTTACTGCCGCCGAGCTTGCACTCCTTGCAAACGTTAAGGCTGTTATCTTGGACGATGAATGGTTCCAGGTTTATGATAATAACAACAAATTCACTGAGACTTATGTTGCAAGTGGTTTGTACTGGAATTACTTCTATCATACTTGGAAGACCATTTCCTATTCACCGTTCTCTAACGCTATTGTGTTTGTAACTGACGAAGCTGTACCCACTGCACCCGCTTCACTCACTGTTGAAATCCTTTCCAAGAGTGTATCTGATGAAGCAACTGTCCTTACATTTGCTGTGGACGACGCTACTGCTTCACTTGCACAGACCGCTGTTAACTTTGTACAGACCGAAGACCTCACTGATGAAGGTATCGCTGTTCAGAAGTTTGGTGCTATTATCATTCCTGCTAGTAAGGTAGCTACCGAGTGCACTCTTGTTGCTACTGTTGGTGATAATACTTACACCGCTTCTACTGCAATTACTGGAGCAACTGAGGTTGGAGCAACTGTTACACTTGCGAAGAACTCTTGATATGTTTAATTGATAGTTGTGGGGTAGTTTTTACCCCACACTATTTTAGGAGTGAGTTATGTATATTGAACCTAATACTACAATAAAATTATATAGCGGTATTCCTTTTGATAACACATACGAACATACACTATGGTTTGATGATATTGTCGCACAGAATACATACTTCCACGGTGGAACTCACGCTGGCAGAGCTAAATATACTCTTGCTAATAATTCTTATCAAAGAGTTGAGAAGGGTAAAATGCGAATAGCTCTTTGTGCTGACGACATTTATGACTGTAACTATCTTGCATTTCAGAATACCAACTATGGTAACAAATGGTTTTATGCTTTTATTATCAGTGTTGAGTATATTAATAATGTGACTAGTGAAATCGTATTTGAGATTGATTCTATTCAGACATACTTGTTTGATATGACTCTCGAAGAGTGTTTCGTTGAACGTGAACATAGTGAAACAGATGAGATAGGCGACAACATATTACCCGAACCGATTGACACATCGAATATTATATGTAGTTCATATACGCAGACTAACAATATGCGAAAGTATGACTTGATAATCAATGTATCAAGATACAAAGACGGTACAGATTATGTCAATGGTGGAATGGTAAATGGTCTTATGCAAGGTATGACACCTAGAAGGTTTCCACTTGACGGAGACACACCAGCCGAGACACAGCAAAACATTGATACAATATTAGATTATCTTGATGACTTGATTAATGACAACCACCAAGACGAAGTTATTTCAATGTGTATGTTTCCTCAGTATTATACTGGTAACTATCCTCTCTTTCCAGCAGAAGTTCCAGTTGACCCAGTGTATATTCCAGTTAAGTTCGGTGACTATGTGCCTAAAAATAAAAAATTATTAACATATCCATATAATTTCTTAGACGTTGACAGTTTAAACAACCACGCATTATATAGATATGAATGGTTTAAAAAGAAGGAAAGTGGTGGACGCTTATATATCAAATTTCTTACCGAAGGTACTACATCAGCACAACCGCAAATTGCTTTAATACCACAAGATTATAATGGTGACTACGTTGGCGGTTATAATATGACAGAGAAACTTGTTATGGACGACTTTCCACAAGTAGGTTGGAGCGCTGATTCATTTAAAATATGGGCGGCTACTCATGGTGGTTCAACAGCTATAAAGACAGTTGGTGGCTCTGCTTCACTTGCGGCTGGTGGCGCTGGTTTATTTGCAGCACTAGGTGCTGGTGCAAGTGCTACTGGTTTTCTCGCACCATTAGTTGCTGTCGTTGGTGGCGTGTTAGCACTCTCAAATGTAGTCAACGAAGCTATGGTCGCGCACACAATGCCTGCTCAAGAGCGTGGTACAAATAGTGGAAACATAGATGTAGCAACACGACGTAAAGATTTTTACTTTAGATTTATGCAAGTTACAGAACAGCAAGCTAAGGTTATTGATGACTTCTTTAGTATGTTTGGCTATGCTTGTAATAGAGTAAAAATTCCTAATAGGTCTGGCAGATTACTTTGGAACTATGTTAAGACTAATGGTTGCAATATAGTAGGTTCAGCACCAGCAGATGAAATTCGTAAGGTTGCTAAAATCTATGACCGTGGAATTACGTTTTGGAAAAGCCCATTAGGAATAGGACAGTATCACAATGCTGACGGTACACTGATTGACAATCCACCAGTTTAACCGTAGTAGGAAAGGAGTACAATGGGAAAAAATAAACGAAGAGATGATTTGTTCTGTGAATCAGCATTGATGAACAACAGAACTTATATCCAGTATTATAACAGATTAACAGAGTTAGCACTTTCGATGTTTGAATGGAAGAACCTTCCCGATACTGTTGACCCACGTTTTCTTGAAATGTGTTTATTCGGTGAAGGTATGGCTGTGTTCTTTCAAGATGATGTTCTTGGTTTTCTCTGCTTACAGTGTACTATTACTGGAAAGTTAAACGTATACCGTATACCGATTAACCGTAGAGCTTACGCTGTCAATGGTTATCAGAGAGAACTTGACGATACAAATAGTGTAATAATTTTTAATAACTATTTGCACACTAACTCATTGCTAGATGTCGAAATGTTTAGCAAAAGGTTATACAACCTTGACAGAGCTATTGACGTTAATGCTAACGCACAGAAGACACCAATCATTATCCAGTGTGACGAAAGTCAGAGGTTAACAATGAAAAACTTATACAAAGAATATGAAGGTAATGCACCTTTTATCTTTGGTACTAAAGCTCTTGACACCACTGGTCTTAAGGTATTACAGACTGGAGCGCCTTATGTTGCTGACAGACTATACCAGTTAAAGACGCAGATTTGGAATGAAGCTCTGACCTATCTTGGTATTAGTAACATTAACACACAGAAAAAAGAAAGAATGATTACTGATGAAGTAACAAGAAACCAAGGTGGTGTTGTTGCTAGTAGATACAGTAGACTGGAAAGCAGACGACAAGCTTGCAACCAAATCAATAAAATGTTTGGTCTTGATATATGGTGTGACTATCGTGAAGATTATCAGCTATTACAAGAATGTGTTAATGAAGAAACTGATTTGATTGAAGAGCCGAAAGGTGGTGAAGACAATGAGTAAATATACTACCGAAGTTAGGTTTATATGCGAGACAGCGGCTGGACTTGCTGAAAGCACTGGTTATAAGAATACAAATAAAGTTATAACTGACGCTATTCCTAGTATATTTGACTTTGACTTCCCTATCTTTGATGAAGCATACAGAGTTATTCTTGAAAGAAAGATACTCAAACACTTCTATACTAGAGAGATTGGTGAAGAAACCGTCGGCCTATGGAAGTTAAGACTTGATACTAAGATGAACGAGATAATGCCGTACTACAATAAGTTGTACAAAAGCGAATTATTAGAGTTCAATCCTTTGTATACTACCGATTTAACGAGAAAGAAAGACAATGAGATTACTGGACAGAATGAAGGAACGGTTGACAGCACAAATAGCAGTATGAGTAATGGTACGGGAACTGGAACGAATAGCGGTACAAGTAAGGATAAGTATAGTGATACACCACAGGGTGCGCTTACCAATGTGGAGAATGGCACTTACTTAACTAACGCAAGGATTACCGAAGATAGTGCGTCTAATAGTTCGACTAGTAGTAACTCTAGTAGCGGTAGCGGTAACGTTACTAGTGAAGCAAGTAGTCTGACTACTGAGGACTATCTCGAACACGTTGTCGGTTATGAAAGCAGAAGTGCTAGTAAGTTACTGAAAGAGTATAGAGAGACTTTCTTGAATATTGATATGATGATTATTAATGACTTGGAAGAACTCTTTATGCAGTTATGGTAGAAAGGAGTACAAAGGAATGAATGGTATTAAATCATTACAGACTTTTAGGTTTTGGTGTCAGAAGGTTTTACCTTTAGTGTATGATGATAGCCTTAGTTACTACGAAGTTCTGTGCAAGGTTGTTAATTACATTAACGAATTGATTGCTGGACAGAAAGTCGTTGGTGATGAACTCAAAAAGCTGGAAGAGGATATTGAAATTATTGAAGAGTTTATTGATAATTTTGATGAAACCTTTGCTAAGAGTATTCTTGAAAAATATATTGCTACTATGATATTCGTAGAAATCAGTGATAGCGGATATATTGTGTACAATATTCCTAGTTCATGGGACACAATTACTTTTAATACTACTGGACTTGACATTGAATTACCAATACAGCCCGAATATGGACACCTTGTATTAAGTTATTAATGAAAGAGAGGAAAAAATAATGGAAATTAACAGACAGTATATTGGCGCAAGGTATGTGCCTAAGTTTTATGAAGGTTCTAATGGAACAGAATGGGACGAGAATCACATTTATGACCCCTTAACTATTGTTACTTATTTAGGAAACAGCTATACGAGTAAGAAGAGCGTACCAGCTGCTATCGGTAATCCTATGAGTAACCCCGAATATTGGGCGGCAACTGGTAATTATAACGCTCAAGTAGAACAGTATAGACAAGACACATTGAGAGTAGAAGAAAAAGTTGAAACGGTTGAACCAATACTAGACGCTGTGGTTACGCCCGAAATGTTTGGAGCTGTTGGCGACGGTGTTAGTGACGATACTCAGGCTATTCAGGACGCTATTAACACTAACAAAAGAGTTTTGTTAGAGCCTTATAAAAATTATAAAGTAACTAATTTAACTTGTACTGACGGTATAATCGAGGGTAATAATTCTACAATTACTATTAGTGGAAGTATTACTAAAACAAATCAGAGCGGTAAGTTAACATTCAAGCGCGTAAGGTTTGTAGCTGATGGTAATAATCCTCTGTTTACTGGATACCTCTCATGGCTTTACGCAGAGCAGTGCGACTTCAATGACTTTGATGTTGTGATGTTACAGAGTCTTGGTACATTTGTTGGTTTCTCGACTTTTGTAGAATGTTTCTTTAACCGTGGTAACACAGTTATGCAGTCCTCTGTATCGTTAAACGCTATCACTTTTTACAAATGTTCATTTAGTGACATTGGTGATATTGCTTTTAAGTGTTCACGTTATGAAGCTATGAACTTTGATTCATGTACATTTGCATCTTGTGATGTAATTCTTGGCTCATATCTTGCTGCACTATGTAAATTGGATAGTGTCTCATTTACATCGTGTTATTTTGAAACTAATGCATTACTTGATGATTCCAAGTCTTACGCTGGCAACGCTGGTTACTATGCAGGAAATATTTCGTTCTTTGGTGGTTTCTATAATTCGCCTAGTCAAATGATAAATATTGTATCACCAAGTTCCGCATATAACTTAACATTATTTATCAGAGGTTTAAACTTTGTTCAGGCTTCTGACGGTGTAATTAATCTTACTGAAAAGGTATTTGGTGAGATTGAAGCTATCGGTGCTTTGAATACAACAAAGGTTACTGGTGAACATCTTAATATTAGACAGATTGGGAACGATACAGTATATAATTCCGCTAAAGTTTCTGCCCCGTCATTGGTGCCTACTACTAATGATACCACTAGACACGCAATCGGTGTCTTTGATACGTATCATCTTCCAACTTGGGGTTGCGATGGTGGTGCATCTGTTTTACTTCCTACTATTGCAGCAGAACTCACGTTGGCTCAGTTAAAGGCGTTAACCTATCTTCCTTACATTTGCATAGGTTTTGAT
>Ga0310691_10004385_pt1 | contig 15929 bp, 8 predicted proteins | sample 176DNAGHGlowgp2_FD_203887 | JGI IMG/M metagenome (GOLD analysis project Ga0310691, IMG submission 203887) | Sheep rumen microbial communities from Palmerston North, Manawatu-Wanganui, New Zealand - 1766 DNA GHGlow gp2 (v2) (version 2) | ecosystem: Host-associated > Mammals > Digestive system >...
CTGACGCATCACGCCCACAGCCCTGGTGATGATATTCTTATCAGGATGATTCCTGGCCCTGTCTCTGTCGATCTGACCCACTCTGATCATCTCTTCCACCAGGGAGTGATCCTTGGTGATCTGCGTGATATCCGTATCTATGAGGTAGAGTCTGGAATCTCCCACATTAGCCACATAGAGGATATCATCTATAACAGTGGCCACCACGCAGGTAGTACCCATGCCGTAGAACTCATCCTTCTGCGAGGCCTCCTCATGCACATGAGCATTAGCATCCTCAATAGCCTCCCTGATCACCTTTACGGGACTCTTCTGATCGTTCCTTCCGATACTCTCCACGATGATCTCGGTGCTGCGTCTGGACGCATAGTCACCCGCATTGTGTCCGCCCATACCGTCGGCCACAATGAACAGATTAGGAAGATTTCCGACCGGCTCGGCGGACGCAAATACATAATCCTGATTAATTTGTCTTTTCATGCCTACATCCGTAAGCGCAAATGATCTGAGCATAAACAGTCCTTGTGAAAAAACACACGTCAATATATAGTAGCACACTTTGGCATTATGCGCAAGATATATAACTCCTGCTCTCTTGCCGCAGCGAAGAATCTTTATAAAGATGACCTTTTTAAATCCTTTAACTCTTTCAGGATCCTTCCTGTTGCTTCGCAACCCCTCGCCGGGGCGGCATCACATCATTTCATGATGTGATCAGCGTCGTTTCACTCAGGATGACATGTGGGAAGTTTCAGTTTACGATACAAAGATATGAAGAATCCATCGGTATCATCCACACCCTGTATCAGCTGTAAAAAGCCCTTATCTCCCGTCCTGCCCCTGAAAGCTTCCGGCAGATAAGCGTCCATATCCACGCTCTCAAGACCCTTTTGCGTTTTCAAATACTCGTACTGCCCCACATTCTCTTTAGCTGTGAGAGTACAGGTACTGTACAACAGTAATCCGCCCTTTTTCACATACCTTACGGCATTGTCCAAAATTGATCGCTGCAAGGCGGCAAGTGAATCTATATCCTCCGGCTTAAGTCTGTATTTTATCTCCGGTTTGCGGGATACGACTCCCAGTCCCGAACAGGGCAGATCGGCTATCACCAGATCGAACCTTTCTTCAAAGGAGGGCTCATACACGGTGGCGTCCCCCACCTGAAGATCCACATTGTCATAGCCCAGGCGCAAAAGAGTCTCATTTATCTTATTCACCTTGGCCATGGACAGATCCCTGGCCAGGACTCTTCCTCGTTCACCCAAAAGCCCGGCGGCATGGAGAGCCTTGCCTCCCGGGGCAGCGCACAGATCCAGAACTCTTAATCCCGCCTGATCCGACGCATCATTCCCACTGATCTTAACTTCTTCATTTATGTTGCATGGTTCTTTACGGTCCGTCCCGTTCAGCCCGGTCAAATATGCTTCATCCAGTAAAACCCCCACGCCCACCGTGGCGCAAAGCTGCGAAGATATATCCTGGATCACAAAGAGTCCGTCCCTAAACGCCTTAAGCTCCGTCAGGGGAACCGGCGTTTCCTTTATCACAAAGGCGCCCCCTGCCAAAGGACTCTTTTCACATACGACGCCTTCATCCGACATTTTTTCGATCACGAACTCCACCGCACTATTCGTATTTACCGACTCTTGTATTGTCTCATTATCATGTGCCATCTCCTCTGTCATCCTGAGCGAAGCGACGCCGATCACACCATTTATGGTGTGATGCCGCCCCGGCGAGGGGTTGCGAAGCAACAGGAAGGATCTTGTCACACGGGCATACAAAACCTGTTTCTCAAGGGATGCTTTCAGTATCCGCTCCACATACTCCTGTCCGGGATAAACCTTAAGTTCATCGATCAGCCATCCGGGACAGGAGAATCTGATACTTGGATCCTCTATACTCTCAATATCCGTCTCATCCTTAAGGACGCTCCTTAACACTCCGTTTACAAAGCCCTTAAGGGAAGGCGACACCCTCCTTGCCGTCAGCTTCACGCACTCATTGATGGCGGCGTAGTCCGGCACAGAGTCCATGAACTTGAGCTGATACGCCCCCATTCTCAAAATCTGCCTCACCGCAGGCTTCACCTTACCAAAGGGAGTCTTTAGCTGCCTGCCTATGAGATAGTCCAAAGTCAACCTGCGCTCCGTCACGCCATCGCAAAGAGCCTTTATAAAGCTTTTCTGCCTCTGATCCAAAGTATGGGCCGAAAAACACTCCTCTATCGCTGAATTTAAAAACTTTCCCTTTGACACCTCCATGAGTATGTCAAGGGAAAGTTCTCTTTCATCTGCCGCAAACTGTGTTTTTTTCAAGTCTGTATCCTCTCAAAAATTCCTCGGTGCTCATCCTGCGCTTGCCCTCTATCTGCATCTGAAACACCCTCAGGGCGCCGTCAGCCGTCAGTATGTCAAAGGAATCGGTACTCACATCGATTATAGTGCCTGCCGAGGCGTCGGATTCAATATCCACCGAATGGGCATCCACGGGCTCTGCATTCCATATCTTCAGCATCTTGCCCTTCAGATATGTATATGCTCCCGGCCAGGGATTGTATGCCCTGATGACCCGGTCCAGTTCGCCTGCGCTCTTTGAAAAATCAAGACACCCCATCTCCTTTTTCAAAAGACCAGCATAGGAAGAAGCACTGTCATCCTGAGGAGTCTGTCTCGCAGTACCTTTTTCTATATCCTTAAGAGTCTCTACCAGAAGCCTGGCACCCTCCACGGACAGCTTTTTCAAAAGGCTCTCCCCTGTATCATCTGCCGCTATGGACACCTGGGTCTGCGAGATTATATCTCCCGTATCCAGTCCCTCGTTCATCTTCATGATGGTGACGCCGGTTATGGCCTCCCCGTCCAGAATAGCCCTCTGCACCGGAGCCGCCCCCCTGTATTTAGGCAGCAGGGAAGCATGTACATTCACACAGCCCTTGGGGGGTATATCCAGTATCTCCTTACTTAAGATCTGGCCAAAAGCAGCCACCACAAATATATCTGCGGGGAATCTTTTTAAATACTCCACCGCGTCCTCATCCTTGATCCTGGCCGGCTGAAACACCGGTATGCCGCACTCTATCGCCGCTTCCTTTACAGGAGAAAAGGTAACCTTTTTTCCTCTTCCCCTCTCCCGGTCGGGCTGAGTCAGTACCAGCACCACCTCATGACCGCTCCGTAACAGTTCCCTCAAAGAGATCGCCGCATACTCGGGCGTTCCCATAAATACTATTCTCATCAGTTACTCCTCTGCCTCCAGATCCCTTATGGGGCCCTCAGCCTTTTCCACATATAAGTGTCCGTCCAGATGGTCCAGTTCGTGACAGATACATCTGGCCAGCAGGTCATGACCCTCGACCTCACAGTCCTTCATATTTCTGTCCTTGTATATAGCCTTGACATACGTGGGCCGGTTCACATCAGCCACCTTACCCGGTACGGAAAGACACCCCTCCTGTCCCAGGTTCTCACCGGAAGACTCCGTTATGACAGGATTTATCATGATAAGAGGCTCCATCTGTTCCTCTTCGGTGGACACATCTATCACCACTATCCTCTTGAGGATGCCCACCTGGGGAGCGGCCAGTCCCACGCCCTGGGCATCATACATCGTCTCCAGCATGTCATCTATCAAAACATTTATCCTGTCCGTCATCTCCGTGACCGGACGACATTTTTTTGATAATATATCGTCTCCCATTTTTCTGATCTGTCTGATAGCCATCCCGTTCTCCTTTCTTTCAACTTTTTGATGATATAATACCCCCCATTAAAAGTCAAGCGTTGAAGAGCCTTAAAAATAATGACAAACACAATAAAAAACATGGCACAGAGCACTTAAATATCATAGTACAAAGGCACTTGCATCACAGCCGGAAATATTATATATTGGGTAAGTCGCATACACCGACGCTTATCACGACCGCAAGCTTCGGTACAGTCATTAACCGAAACAAATAGGAAATTTAGTCATTGAATGAAAGGCATAAATATACACAGGTATCGATCATGGATAAAGAAAAGATAAAACAGGCCACCCTCATGTTTCTACAGGCCATAGGCGAAGATATAGACAGACCGGGACTTAAGGACACCCCGGAGAGAGTCGCAAATATGTGTGAAGAACTCTTTGGCGGAATGACTACCGATCCCGACACCCATCTTTGCAGGGTCTTCGAAATGGAAGAGCCCGGGGTCGTAATAGAAAAAGATATCAGCTTTTATTCCATGTGCGAACATCACCTGCTCCCCTTTTTCGGAACGGTCAGCATCGCCTACGCATACACGGATAAAGTCACGGGCTTAAGTAAACTGGCGCGCACCATCGAAGTGTATGCACGCCGTCCCCAGATCCAGGAGCGCATGACGCGCCAGATCGGTGAAGCCATCCATAACGGGATAAAAGGCTGCACCGGTGTAATGGTACGCATCGAAGCAGAGCACATGTGCATGTCCATGCGAGGCATCAAAAAGCCGGGGACCAAAACGGTGACCCTATATACCGCCGGAGTATTCGAAACTGATACCCGTCTAAAAGAAGAAACACTCCGGATGCTCTCTTAACATGATATCAAAAAATCCCCCTGCAAGTGCAGGGGGATTTTTATTTGTTTTCCATTTGTCATCCTATGGAAAGTTTTTAGTTATTTAACCTTTATCCTCGTCTTATAGGTCTTTGACTTCATCTTGACATTGCCATGCTTTACGGAAACCTTACCGTTTAAGATGTAGGTGATGGGCATGCTGCCCTTGCCGCTGCCCTCGGCCTTGCCTATGCTTAAGGAGCCGTCGCTGTTGACCTTTGCATATACGGTGACCTTACCCTTTGTCACGGTCTGGGTCTTGCCGTATGCCACGGCAGTGTTGCCTACCATCCATACGCCTGATATGAACCTGGCGCTTCTATTCTTCCTGGGATCGATCTCGCTCTTGAGCACGGGTGCGCTGGTTATGGTGACTACTCCTCCGTTTTCTGCAAAGCCCACGTCGCTTATCTTATTCTCGCTGACTGCCTTTGCTCCTACCTCAGCTTCCTTGACGGGAGTGGTAAGGACTGTCTTCTTCAGGGCCTTTTTATTAAGTGACAGATCAACCACATCCATTATGAGCCTCTTATTGCCGTCTGCGCTCACAAGTATCATCTCATATGTGCTCCTGCCCTTAAGCTTCTTCACATCCAGCACATATCCGTAATCCTTGAGCTTGATGGCCTTTGAGACTTTCCTGTAGTCACGCTTGTTGGCGAAATTATCCACTACGGTGAACTTATCCGAGAGGATCATCCTGATGCCTGTGTTCACTGTCATGTAGTTATCGCCGTCCTTAAGGCTCTTGATATCGAAGCTCACCTGGGTGATTTTGCCCTTGACTACGGTGTAGTTCATACTCACGGTATCATAAGGAGTCTGGTATATACCCTGTACGGTATCGAAGCCCTTGGAGTTTATGATCTCTACCAGCCTGTCTCTCTTCCTGTTGCTCGCCTCCATCTTCCTGATGGGCTCGAAGGCTTTGTCCAGGGCTGTGAGGGCGTCCTCCAGCTTCTTGCGGGTGGCATCGTCGATCTTAGCCTCCTGGGGATCCGTCAGCTCATCATATGCAGCTTTGGCATCCGTTATGGCCTTCTCATCATAGATGGTGATCTGTCCGGGTGCGGGCAGGGCATTTATCATATCAGCGACTGCCTTAGCCGCATTGGTGTCATCCACATCCTGTACCCTGAGGGCAGCTTCCTCACGCTCGTCCATGAGGGCCTTAAGGGCCTGTCCTATCTGCTCGTCCGTTACATTATCATCATCGGCCACAGCCTGAGCATCGTCTATGACATCTTTGAGATCCTTGGCGATCTCGGCGTAATCCTTCACTGCCCTGATCTCATCATAGTAACCGGTCACATCACCGATGGTCTCTATGAGGGCCTCCCTGGTGACGGGGGTTATGCTCACTTCCAGCATATCTGCGGCACTGTCCTTATGATTGTCATCGCCGAATACCTTATACCATACATAGTAGGTACCTGAAAGGGTCTGTGAAGGTATTGCCTCTGTATACTCATCTGCACCGGGTGCGTTGACACTGTCATCCAACACTGAATACTTGAGGGTTCCGCCTATGGCCTTTCCTTCTGTCACCAGCTCATGTGCAGCGGAGTCATAGATGATGCCCCTAACTGCCTTGGGCGCCGTATCTATCTCAGACTCAGCCTTTGCGATCTTAAAGCTTGCGGTGACGGGCTTTCCGTTATAGCCTGCGGTGCCGTCTATGATGGCGCTCACCACATAGCTGCCTGCATCCGAAGGTACGGTGGTGGTATACTCACTGTCCTTTGCACCCTCAGGCTTATACTGGAAGGTCACGTTTGCGCCTTCTATGTTTCCTTCCACCCTGGGTACCGAAGGGCTCTCACCATAAGTCCAGCCGCTGATGATGACCTTTGCATCCTCATCAAGGTCTGCCTTTGCTATGGTGAATTCCTGCTCAGCCACCTCAGGCAGTTCATAGTTGGCATTTGAAAGCCTTATGACTGTGGCTGTGTGGGTTCCCACTGCGGTTGCCGCGCCTGTGACTGTGAGCTCGCATACATCTCCCTCTTCCAGGTTTGCTACTTCTACCGTGGGGATCTGGTCCTTGCCGGTATAGATGAACTCCGTGCTGCCCCACTTAAGCGCTGCCGCCTTCTTAGCAATCTTAAAGGGCTGGGTCAGCACTTCGGGAAGGAGGTAATCATCTGCGCGGTCTCCCTCTATGCCTTCGATGACGGCCTCATACTCTCCGGCATCCTTTCCTTTTCCGCTTATGACCACGGTCAGGTCATCCCCTGCGACTGCATTTACGGGTGTGGCCGGAGCCAGGTGCTCCTTGCCGTCATAGGTAAAGACAAGGTCGTTCCACTCAAAGGAGAGGAGCCTCTTTTCTATGGCGAATGCCGCATTTGCGGAAACCGACTCATAATTATCCATGGCGGGAGCTATGGCCTTTACATAGTAGGTTCCGGAATAAGCAGGCACGCCGCCTTGTGCTGCGGCTCCCTGTGCCTTGCCTGTAAGCTCAGTCATGGCCTCATCTGTATAGTAGCTGTAGCTTACTTCAGATCCGCCATCGTTTCCTTCCACTACGGGATCATTTGCCTCATCGCCATAGGTCCAGCCTTCCATCGCTACCGTGAGTTCAGGCACGTCCTTTGATATCCTGAGTGTCTGAGTCACGATCTCAGGCAGCGCATAGTTGGGATTTGAAAGGCTCTGTGCCTTCACCTCATATTCTCCTGCGCCGCTGCCGCCGCCGCTTATCTCGACTTCGCACTCATCGCCATACTCCAGGTTAGATACCACGCACTCGGGTATATGTGTTTCGCCGTCATATACTATGGATGTCTGTGTCCACTTAAGCTGTGCTACCTTGGGGGCTATGGAGAAGCTCTTATACAGCACTGCGCTGTTATAGCTCTCGGTGGCACCTATGTCAGCCCTCACCACATAGACTCCCGCATCCTTAGGCTTGACTGTCGAATACTCCAGCTTGCCGTAAGAGGCAGGCTCTGCGTTCATGGAAACCGTAGCGTATCCAAAGGTGACTGTTCCGCCGCCTATGTTGTTTTTCAGCACGGGCTCAGGCGCGCTGTCGCCATATGTCCAGTCCGGTATGGTGAGGACGGCAGGCTTATCCGAAACACTTATGTCTGTGGCCACGTCAGCCTTTGCTATGCTAAATCCTGTCGACAAATCTTCAGGCAGCTCATAGTTGGCATTTGAAAGCCTGGTGACTGTAGCTGTATGCTCTCCCACCTCAGTGGCTGCGCCCACTACGGTGATATCGCACACATCATTCTCTACAAGGTTCGTCATCCTGACAGAAGGTACCTGGTCGCTTCCGTTATAGACAAACTGTGTCTCTCCCCACTCAAGCTGGGCCACGCGCTTACTGATGCCGAACCTCTGGGTGGTGATGGCGGGCAGGTTATAGTTAGATACCGAAGATCCGGTAAACCCAACCGATGCCTCATAGTCTCCTGCATTCACAGCCGCGCCGTCAACTGTCGGGATGAGTTCGTCGCCGGGCACCTTATTCAGAGCATCTACCGAAGGCTTATGTGACTTGCCGTCATAGGTGTAGCTGATATCCATCCAGCCGATGTCCAGGTTCCTCTTACCGATGGTGAATCCGGCCACGGCACGTCCGCCTTCATAGCCTGCTGTCGCCTCTGTTACCGCCTCTACATAGTAGTTACCCGCATATGAAGGTATGCCGCCCACTGTGGCAGCGCCGTTATCCGCGCCTGTCTTTTCCTTCAGTTCTTCATCAGTGTAGTAAGTATATGTAACCTGTGTATTTCCGGTATTGCCTTCCACTATGGGACTGTTTGCCTCATCTCCATAGATCCAGCCCGTCATGCTCACTGAAAGTGCGGGCCTGTCCTTTGAGACTGTAAAGACAGTAGCCGTAGTCCCGGACAGTGCATAGTTTCCATTTGAAAGTCCGCTGACAGTAGCAATATATTCTCCTACAGCACTTGTATCACCGGTCACACTTACGGTCACTTCACACTTGTCGCTGTTCACCAGGTTTGTCACCTCACATGAAGGCTTGTGTTTCTGTCCGTCATATACAAAAGCTGTGTCGCCCCATTCAACCACGGCTTCCCTCGGTCTTATCACGAACCTGGCGTAGCGCACTGCCGCCTCATAGTTTTCGGTGGCTCCAATCTCGGCCTTCACGATGTAGCTGCCTGCCTCGGAGGGTTTTCCGTTCACGTAGTCCAGCGTATCTTCTCCGCCTTCTGCAACGGTATCCTTTGCGTAGCTGAAGTTCACTGTGCCGCCGCCTATGTTATTCTCGATGACAGGGTCAGGAGCGCTGTCGCCATAGGTCCAGCCGGGCATGGTGAGCTTAGCGGGATTAGCTCCCTCATCATCGGGAAGCTCTGCCTTTATGATGGTGAAGGTCTTCCTTGTATCGGCAGGAAGCTTATAGTTATCCGCAGCCTTTCCGTTAAGGGACAATACCGTAGCAGTATGTGTGCCCACTGATGTAGCGGCTCCCGCTACATCTGCCGTCAGTTCATCCGTTCCCACAAAGCCCGATACCGTCACCGAAGGTACTTGGTCCTTTCCGTTAAAGATGAACTCTGTCTCACCCCAGGTGAGGGTCACTTCCTTGGGATAGATCACGAAGTTATAGACAGCCGTTACGGTCTCATAATTATTGTCGCCCTTCAATGTGGCGCGTACCTTATACTTTCCTGCATTTACAGGTGCCGTCGTCGTATATGCATTGGCATCGATCGACTTATACTCTATGATGGCTGTCTTGCCCTCAGGTACGCCTGTGACTGTAGGTTCCGTCACAGCATCGCCGTAGGTACGGTTCTCCATGCTGACGCTTATGACAGGAGCAGCCTTCGCTATGCTGCATACCTTCGAATTATTCTTGGGCACTGCGTAATTATCCGCATCCTTGCCCTCTAATTCGGCGACAGTCGCCTCAAAGTATCCCGCATCAGTGGAGCCTCCGGTAAGAACGGCGGATACTTCATCGCCCTCCACCTTATTCTTTATGGTCACTGTGGGAAGCTGCGGCTCACCATTGTATACCATGGAGGTATCCGACCATTCAAGGGCAACCTCACGCTTTGCTATCTCGATGTCTGCCAGGCAGACAGGCTTTGTATCCTCATAACCATCACATTCCACATAATACCATACATAATAGAATCCTGCCTTGGAAGCTTTGGGGATAACAGTACCCCAGTCTCCGGCCCCGGGCTGAGTCGTTGCATCCGTTCCCAGTGCATAATGTACTCCTACAGCACCTTCGGGCAGTTCTTCCACAGGTTCGCTGACCAGATCCTTATCAGAACCATCATAGACGAGGTCATCCTTTGCCGTGGGCTTCTGATCATCCGACAGCAATATTTCTTTGCAGCCTATGGTCACTTCCGCACTCTTGCCCGCAGGAATACCCTCAGTAGTTCCGGTGGCTTCAACAGCCTTGAAGCGTACCAGATAAGTACCTGCTGCAAGACCGGTTGTGCTATCTGCCGTGGCTGTGGTCCACTCATCAGCACTATCCTTCAGCTTATACTCCATAGTCGTATCGGTTCCATTGATCGCACCGTCATTCGTGGCGATATTGGTAGCCTTGACTGCCACGAGATGCTCGGGCGCAGCAGGACGGGCTGTAAGGGTTAACTGTACGAACTCACCTGCCGAGGTATCGAAAGTCTCTGCCCTTCTCACATATATAGTGGGAGTACCCTCACCATCCAGAATGTCAGTCAAGGAAGTTACCGGAACATACTCTGTATCTGATGATGAAACCTCAAAGCCTTCGGCAGGCGTTACGGTTTCAGTCACATAATCAATGTTGGCCTTAGCCTTTGCATCAGCCTCGCTCAGAGCAGCTGCCGTCTTCTTAATTACAGCAGATGTCCCGGCAGATTCCTTTGAAGGACACTTATCCTCATTATATGCCGTTCCATCATCTTTCTTAGTCTGGTATGCCTTAACCTTAATGCTCTTGCCCAGATCGGATGCAGCCACGGTATAGCTTGTATTATCTGCAGATGCCGCACCGGCTGATTCGCCGTCTACGAACCACTCATAGACCAGATCCGAAGCATCGCAGTCAGCAGTCAGCACATCGCCGATGACAGGTGCAGTCTGTCCGATGGCTGCCGTGCCCTTCATAATAGTGACAGTCGTATTTTCATCCATTGCCACATAATCATTGCCCACCGTCACTTCTGACGTAAGGCCATGAGGAGCAGTGGCCGTAGCCTTTACGCGTACCAGATAACCCCCGGCCTTAACAGCAGTCTCATCAGACGTTACAGCCGTCCATACTAAGGGCTCGCTGCCCTTTGCAGCATATTCCATAGTGGCATCTGCGCCTATGATCTTGCCATCCACAGTATTGCTATAAGAGGCATTCTCTGTCGTAAGACCTGTAGGTGCTGCAGGACGCTCTGCAAGGGTCACTGCCACAAACTCACCGGGATTGGTATCCAAAGTCTCTGCCCGGCGCACGTAAATGGTAGGTGTATCACCATCCAGGATATCGGTCAGAGAAGTAACCGGAATATACTCTGTAGCAGATGAAGAAACATCGTACCCACCTGAAGAACCTACCGTTTCATCGGCATAATTGATCCCGCATCCCGTACGTGCCTGCGATTCGGAAAGAGGAGGAGCCGCCTTCTTAACTACAGCCGCCGTAGGATCTGATTCTTTTGAAGGACGCAAAGCCTCGTCATATGCCATTCCGTTATCTTTCTTGATCTGATAAGCCTTGACCTTAATGGTCTTACCTGCATCAGTATACAAAACTTTGTAACTTGTATTATCTGCAGTTGCTTCTCCCTTGGAAACTCCGCCCACAAACCACTCATAGATCAGATCGGTAGCTGTGCAGGAAACAGTCAGTGTATCATCCACTACAGGAGCCGTATCTCCTATGGCAGCATTTCCCTTCTTAATGATCACGGGTGTATTCTCGTCCAGTGCTACATAACCATTGCCCACCGTCACTTCCGCCGTTACGCCATAAGGAGCTGTTGTCGTAGCCTTTACACGTACCAGATAATCTCCTGCCTTGGCAGCAATCTCATCAGATGTAATAGCCGTCCATGATGATGGCTCGCCATCCGCAGCGCTCTTATATTCCATAGTGTTATTTGCGCCTTTGATCTTACCATCCAATGTAACAGCATTAGATGCCTTCTCTGTTGTGATACCTGTAGGTGCCGCAGGACGTGCAGTAATAGTCACTTCAACCCACTGACCTGCTGCTCTGTTCTGAGTTTCTGCTCTGCGGACATAAATTTTCGGCGTACTACTGCCATCAAGTACAGATGTCAGGCTTACAGGTGTATTTAAAGCCGTTGTTTGACCATCAAGTGAAATCTCAAATTCGGAAGTAGACTCACCTTGTTCTACAACCGGTGCTGCGGTTTCAGCTGCATAATCGATAGTGACAGCCGTCCTTGCCGTGTCAGATGAAAGATCTTCTGCTACACCTTTTGCAACTGTATAACCTACTGAAGCAGTTGCCATGTTATCTCCGGTTCCAAGTGTGATTTCTGCAACGTAGTCACCGATATCTGTCGGAGCCGAATCCAGTGCATCACCGGTCTTTGTGTAAACATCGCCTGATTTTGTTGCAGCGTAATATTTTACAGCAGCATCACCCTTGATTTCTCCCGGATCAGTTATCTGTGCTGCTGCGCTTTTGCCATCAGCATAATTGGTATGCAACGGAGCGCTGATGGTCAGTGCAGTTGAGTATTGAGTCGTATCTGATTTGTCAGGGCAATCCGGATCTGTGCATGTTGCCACAATCTGATTATCCTGGTCAACTGCAGTAGTATAAGTAAATGTATGCCTATGCACTAAGGACATATTTAAAAATGTGTAACCATGATACTGCTGGTATTCCGCTATAGTTTTTTCTTCTAAGTCTGTTTCTGTATCGCCGGCAAAAATAGTCATGTCAGGATTGTATATTGTAACTTTACCGTTACCACCGACAGGATTCGCTCCGCCGCCTATGGCAGCAGCTAAGATACCACCTTCGGCGATCACATTACCGCCATAGATATAAACATCATCTCCCTTTTTACCACTTTGGCCTCCGATGCCGGCACATTTAGAACTGCCTCTAACATTTATGTTTCCTCCATGGATCGTAACAGTTCGCACTGATGATTCCACTTCAGCATTGTTTCCACCGATTCCGGCACCATCTGCACTTGTTCCATTAGCTATCAATGTTCCGGTACCCCGAGTTTGTCCATAGATATAAAGCTTACCCAATGGCGCAGTTTGTATGAATATACCTTTTTTTGCATTTAAAGTCGCGCCATCCATAAGGATCAGATGCACTTCACCTATAGCTCTGATTCGGTTAGTGATCTCTACATTTCCTTTGACTACATACCAAACTGGGGTATTATACCCATTCCACACGGGTGTTTCTTCCGTGCTGCTCTCAACTGTAGTATAGTCAGTTACACTTCCTTCATGCTTAGTCAGCGTATTACTACTATATGTGTAATATATATAATCTACTGAATCATCAGCTCTCGCCGTCACTGCCATTTGCGGCATCAGTCCCATGACCATCGCCAGCGTCAGAAGAATACTAAGAATCCTTTTCCCTGTTCTCCATTTCATAAATCATTTCCCTCCTGTATTTTTACTGATCTACAGTTGTTACCTGTTTTCAGATAACAAAGCGCTCATCTCAAGAGCTTCGCTCTATCCCGGGCACTTCTCATTGCTAACGCACAAAACCGCCGAATCGAACAGGGCCGGTCATAAGAAATCCGCCGCTTTACGGTATCCCTTATGACCATCCCTGTCGGATCCGACGGTCATCCATCATCACAATACTTGGTATTACCTTGCATTTCAGCCATCTTAGACATCCTTGTCCCTTCCTGCTAAATAATCATACGATTCTTCTAGCTGACTATTACCGCGCCGTTAAAATTATAACCTTTTTTCTCCTATATCTCAACTTTTTTTGAGCAAAATCGCCAAAAACGTTTCACTTTGAAACGTTTTTTCTGCACTGCCCGCATTTGATCAAAAAAAAACCCTCCGGATCATCCGGAAGGGAGAAAACAAACACTTGACTTTACTTTACTTTACTTAAGTTAGCAACCCCCATTTCAAATGGGGGTTTATTAATAGCAGCTCCGCTGCATGCAACAAAGAGGATGGGCACTAACACCATCCTCTTTGCTATTTGTTAAGGAAAAACTACCCTGAGGGCTGAACTGTAACTAAAAATTGCTACTATAATATCAAATACGTGACATTTCCTGCGATTAATGATATAATGGTAGCAATATAGGAGGGCAACATGCTATATATTTTTGAAACACCATCAGATGTAGCCATTAAAATGGCTCAAAAATTGAAGTCAATTCGAAAAAGACGAAAGATAACACAAAAACAGTTGGCAGCCAGAAGTAATGTGAGTTATGCAACGCTTAGAAAATTTGAAAAAACAGGACAAATATCACTCGAATCCTTCATTAAAATTTCTATGGAGCTTGGTCTTCTGAATGAGCTAAGCAACTTGTTCTCGGATCCAACCTACAATAGTATTGAGGAGGTAATAAATGAGCGAAAACAAAACACTTGACGTTTATTATAAAAACAAACATGTAGGAACACTGGCGGAAATGGTTGACAAAAGAGTAGCTTTTCAGTACGACCGGGAGTGGATTCGAACTGGCTTTTCAATCAGCCCGTTTTCTTTACCATTATCAGATAAGGTTTTTGTTCCTGATGAAAGATCAAGGGAGCGTTTTGCAGGTCTCTTTGGTATATTTGCGGATAGTCTGCCTGACAGTTGGGGTGAGTTGCTTATGGACAGGTACTTGAGTTCGGTAGGAATCAGCAAGGAAAGCATTTCCCCCTTGGATCGTTTGGCGTATATAGGAACTTCGGGAATGGGAGCGTTAGAGTATGTTCCTGCCAAAAATACCGATTATGACATCGTCGGTTCAAAGCTTAGTTTTGACGAAATAGCTAAGGAATGCAGCGAGATCCTCTCGTCAAAGACATCAGATAAAATTGATATATTATACAGATTGGGAGGCTCAAGTGGAGGAACACGTCCAAAAATTTTTTTAACCGAGCAAGGAAAGGAATGGATTATAAAATTCCCCGCCTCAAAGGATCCGAATATTAGTGGAAAACGTGAGTATGATTATTCGTTATGTGCAAAAAAGAGTGGAATTAACATGACTGAAACGCAGCTTGTTAAATCTACGATTTGTGAAGGCTATTTTAAGACAGAACGGTTTGACAGACAAAATGGTCAAAAAATATTTACAGCAACCTTTGCCGGAATTCTTGAAGCTGATTTTAGAGCGCCGTCTTGCGATTATGAAACGTTTATGAAGCTAACAAGAGCAATAACAAAGGATAATTATGTAGATAAAGAACAGATATTTAAAATAATGTGTTTCAATGTAATGACACACAATAAAGATGATCATACCAAAAACTTCTCATTTCAGTATACCGAAGATCAAGGTTGGAGACTTGCTCCGGCGTACGATTTGACATACAGTGATACTTACTGGGGAGAGCATACCACATCTGTTCATGGGAAAGGTAAAGATATCACCGATGACGATCTTATATATGTAGGCGTTGCTTCCGGAATTAATGAAAAATTGTGCAAAGAACATATATACATGATAAGAGAAAAAACACAGGGCCTATCAAAATACATAACCTGAGTGAAACGACGCTGATCACATCATGAAATGATGTGATGCCGCCCCGGCGAGGGGTTGCGAAGCAACAGGAAGGATCCTGAAAGAGTTAAAGGATTTAAAAAGGTCATTTTTATAAAGATTCTTCGCTGCGCTCAGAATGACATAAATTGCCTATTTTATCATCAAGTGGGAAGTTTTAGTAAAATAGTCATTATTAAAGATCGGATTGGGAAGACCAACCGCCTCCAACTCCCTACACATACGATCAACACCCTCGCCATATTCCTTAACATACCCATAGTCCTTCATGAAGGCAGCAATTTTCGGATTTCGCGAGAAGTGCATATACCAGATATTCTCCTTCTTTACCATTCCGGCAAATGTTCCGGGGCTATCCACTTCAAGCCTGTCATCAAACATCTTGATCTGACTTGGAAAGAACTGCTGTGGATTTTTACCGAAAAGCAAAATTGCCGCCACAGAAACCTGTTCTCCGGAAGCAACACTTCGGAATGCACCAAGTCCTCGGCATACTTCGGATAATATGTCTGACCGTCATACTCTGAATACATCTCCATCATGTACTTGTGCCGATTCTGTATTTTTCTGACTCTTTCCTTTTCTTCCTTGCAAGCCTTTTCATAGACTGCCGTTTGTTGTCGGAATTTTTCCTCTGCCTTTTCCATCTTCCT
>Ga0310691_10004386_pt1 | contig 15929 bp, 10 predicted proteins | sample 176DNAGHGlowgp2_FD_203887 | JGI IMG/M metagenome (GOLD analysis project Ga0310691, IMG submission 203887) | Sheep rumen microbial communities from Palmerston North, Manawatu-Wanganui, New Zealand - 1766 DNA GHGlow gp2 (v2) (version 2) | ecosystem: Host-associated > Mammals > Digestive system >...
GGCCGAACTGAAAAGCGGACAGAATTCTTTCCGGATGGGAAACGGTGCATGGTATGATCTGACTGCACTTGCGGAAATGAATCCCTCCTACGGGGACTGCGGAAACTTCCGCATTAAAGCGCTAACGGAGGGGGCGGGAAATCCGAATCCGGACCAGAAGGTGACAAGAGTCAGCATGTCAGCTGTGCAGCGAAGTACACTCCTTTCCGGGGAAAACGTTTCTCTGGATGCAGTGGCTTATCCGGCAAATGCCAATGACAGGCGTATTCTTTGGAAGAGCAGCAATCCGTCGGTGCTTTCCGTTTCTTCCGGCGGAAGAATCGTGGCGAAGGATGTGAAGAATGCCACGCCTGTGACCATCACGGCTGAGGCGGCTGACGGTTCGGGGAAATCCGCATCGACCACATTTACGGTTATACCGGCTGCGGGTGTGGCGGGAAGAGCGCATGTGCAGACCTACGGCTGGCAGAATAATCAGGGAAACCTGTACGGTACAACCGGCAAGGCAAAGAGACTGGAAGCAATCGAGCTTGCAGTGTACGGAAATGATAAGCTTGGACTTACTTATACCACCCATTGTCAGACCTACGGCTGGCTGAATTGGGTGAAGGACGGCGCCATGAGCGGCACCAGCGGCGAGGCAAAACGGCTGGAGGCGCTTGAAATCAAGCTCACAGGAGACGATGCTTCTTACTATGACGTATATTACCGGGTGCATGTGCAACACTTCGGCTGGATGGGCTGGGCGAAGAACGGCAATCCCTCCGGCAGTGCGGGCTATGCATATCGGATGGAGGCTCTTCAGATTCTTGTACTGCCCAAATGGATGCGGCCGGGGAATGATCTGGATGGCATCACATCCCGGATGAGCGCCGCTTATCAGGATAAAAACGGCTTACCGAGTGTGTCTTACCAGACGCATGTGCAGACCTACGGCTGGCAGGACTGGAAAACGGGCGGCACCATGAGCGGCACCGAGGGAGAGGCCAAACGGCTGGAAGGAATCCGCATAAAACTCAGCGGAAATGACAGACCCGGGGGCATTACCTACAGAACCCACGTGCAGACCTACGGCTGGCAGGCATGGAAGAGTAATGGTGCCATGGCCGGAACCAGCGGAGAACGGAAGCGGCTCGAATCGATTGAAATCAAACTGACCGGCGATATGGTTGAAGCCTACGATGTGTACTACCGTGTACATGCCCAGCATTTCGGTTGGATGGGCTGGGCAAAGAATGGGGAATCCGCAGGTACGGCGGGCTTTGCTTACCGCCTGGAGGGGATCCAGATTGTGCTTGTACCGAAGGGAAGTGCAGCGCCGGATAAAAATTACGGCGGTAAGAAACAGATGACTGCTGCTGCATTCCGAAGCAAATAAATAAATCCGCGCGTACTTTGCGCAAGGTGCGAAACGCCTTCTTTTGTTTGTTATTTGTTATTTTCTATGAGGTACATGGATGAGTAAACACATAATACTGAGAAAAAGAATCCTGAGCAGTGCACTTGCAGTGTTTTTGATTGTCGGTTCGGCGCTGCCGGCCGGTGCGGCTGGGAACGTGGCTAATGATGCTTCTGTCGGAGAAGAAACGAGCTCCGATCTGCAGAGCATTTCCGATGAGGAAAGTTACGCGGCAAAGGACGACGAGCTTCCGCAGGATGAAATCGTAGTGGTTCCGGTTGAGGAGCCGGTCGTCGTGCCGGTGGATGAAGAGGATTTGCTTATTCCGGCGGAAGAGGATGATTCATCAGAAGAGGATGATTCTTCAGATGCGGCTCGAAACGCTTCCGATCCGAAAAAAAATACAGATCAGGCAGCGGTAACGGGCAAGGAAACGGTCATCTCCGCAGATTCGAATCCCGTGGACAGTGCAGTCGAAGGAACATCGTTGTATCCCGATATTTATCCGGCCGGAATCAGGGGAACGGACCTGTCGACGCTCACGCAGTACTACCCGGTCGTTCGTAATCAGAAATCCTACAACTGCTGCTGGGCCTTTTCTTCCAATGCAACGGCGGAGCTTTATCTTCTGACGCATGGGTATGTGGATCAATCTGTGGATTTCAGTGAGTTATCTACAGCCTACAGCGTATATAATTCGATTTCCGACCCCCTGGGCGGACTGGATGGTGATAAGAATGAGATCATATCAACCGCGGGGGAAAATTATCTGACCCTTGGCGGAAACAGCTGGTGGGCACTGCAGAATTTCTTTCAGTGGCACGGTCCCTGTGAAGAATCGGATATTCCCTATTCATCTGCGGCAGCAAGTCTTACAGAGGGAATTCCCGATGAGAAGATTTTGAACAACTCGGCGCACATCATTTCAGCGAAGAAGATCGATGTGGTGGATGAGCGGGACGAAGTGAAGAAGGCCATTATGGAAAACGGTGCGGTGGCCGGTGCTTATTATTCACAAACCGCATTATACGACGCAACATATAATTCCTACTACTGCGACACATGCGATTACGGAACAAATCATGGTATTACGATCATCGGTTGGGATGATTATTTCTCCGGATATAATTTTCGTAATAGTGTGTTGGATGCGGAGGGAAATGTCATAGACGGTGCCTGGCTGGCCAGAAACAGCTGGGGGACGAACGGGGCAAGTTACCAGGGATATTTCTGGATTTCCTACGGGGATCAGAGTTTCCATTATTCCAAAACATCCAATGGCATTGTACATGCATCGGTATACGCGGCAGAGTATACTGTGCCGGGGACGGATCGGTGGCATGACCATAATTATCAGTATGACGGTTCCTTTGCTTCCTCCCAGCTTTATCTGCGGGATAAGAATGACGTTACCGTGGCCAATGTGTTTACCGCAAAGCAGGAAGAAAACCTTATGGCGGTTGCGGTGGAAAATGAGGAAGAGGATACGGATTATGTCATAGATATTTATACGGACCTGATCGATCCGGAGAACCCGGAGAGTGGAACAAAGATGGTGGCATCATCTGTGTCCGGAAGCTTTGATATGCTCGGTTATTACCAGATCGAACTGGCATCCCCGGTACTGCTCGAGGAGGGAACCCTGTTCTCTGTCGTTGTACGTCTGAGCTCCGAAAATGAAGCCAAGATCGGTGTGGAGGGGAGCAGAGATGCAAATTATTCATCGACCGATACCATCCGGTTTACGGCAGCCATTGAGAATGGGCAGAGTCTTTTGAAGAGCGGAAATACCTGGTTTGATTTTAATGAAACGCCGGCGCTTCAGAACATGGGCAATGCCCGGATCAAGGCCTTTACCGATGATCCGGAGGGGGGCGAACCGTCTCAACCCTGGCTGTTTACGGATGTGAAGGTCAATCCGGCCAGCTGGATTTATAATGCGGTGAAATTTGTTTCGGAAAAGGGTATTATGACCGGTGATGCGGATACGGATGGTGACGGCTATACAACCTTCCGCCCGAATGATGATGTGAAGCGTATGGAGCTGGTAAAAATCCTTTGGGAGCTGGAAGGGTGTCCGGAACCCACGATATCGGAGAGTCCTTTTACGGATGTTCAGAAGAAAAAAGCATGGTATTATAAACCGGTGCTTTGGGCCAATGAGACGGGAATTGTTACGGGCGATGCGCCGAAAGCCGGAGAAACGATGACAACCTTTCGGCCAAAGGATCCGATTACCCGGCAGGAAATGGCTGTAATGCTGTATCGCTATGCCGCGTATAAGGAATATTCGTTGGAGAAAGCAGAGGATCTTAGCCGTTTTATGGATGGAAATAAAGTAAAGTCTTATGCGAAGGATGCCATGCTCTGGGCTACGAAGCAGGGTATCATCAACGGAAGTGAGGAAGAAAGCGGCGGGCAAAAGGTTTACTGGCTGTATCCCAAAAACAAGACTCCGCGGAAACAGTGCGCAAAGATGTTCCAGAATTTCTACGAGACCTTCCTGCCGGAGTAAATCCTGCGGGAACCGGTTCATGACAGAAATACTGCGGTGCCGACAGTTGAAAAAAGAATAAAAACGTGATAAGATAGCCAACGGAAGATTATTTAGTAAATCAGGCAACCTGGTTAAAATTGCAAAATGGACATCGGGAATTGTCGTAAAAAATTAAGGAGACTTGAGATGAAAGCATATGCTGAAATGAGCAGGGAAGAGCTGGAGGCTCTTCACGAGGAGTTAAAAAAGGAGTATGAGCGGTTCCAGAACATGGATCTGCACCTGGACATGAGCCGCGGCAAGCCGTGCCGGGAACAGCTGGACATTTCCATGGGTATGATGGATGCTCTGAATTCCCAGGCGGATCTTTCCTGTGAGGATGGAACCGACTGCCGGAATTACGGTGTTCTGACCGGTATCCATGAGGCAAAGGTCCTGATCGGAGATATGATGGAGAATAATCCGGATAATATCATTATCTACGGCAATTCTTCTCTGAACGTCATGTACGATACCATCGCGCGGGCCATGACCCACGGAATTCTGGGAAATACGCCCTGGTGCAAGCTGGATAAGGTGAAGTTCCTTTGCCCGGTTCCCGGCTATGACCGTCATTTCAGCATTACAGAGTACTTTGACATTGAGATGATCCCGGTTCCCATGACACCGGAGGGACCGGACATGGATATGGTCGAGAAGCTGGTGGCTGAGGATGAGGCTATTAAAGGTATCTGGTGTACGCCCAAGTATTCCAATCCCCAGGGCTATTCCTATTCCGATGAGACAGTCAGAAGGTTTGCACGTCTGAGACCTGCTGCTCGGGATTTCCGGATCTTCTGGGATAATGCGTACGGTATCCACCATCTTTACGAGGACAAGCAGGATTATCTGATCGAGATTCTGGCGGAGTGCAAGCGTGCCGGCAACCCGGATCTTGTCTATAAGTTCGCATCGACTTCAAAGATCACCTTCCCCGGAAGCGGTATTGCGGCCCTTGCCACATCACCGAATAACCTGGAGGATATCATGAGCCAGATGAAGAACCAGACCATCGGCCATGATAAGGTGAACCAGCTCAGGCATGTCCGTTTCTTCGGCGATATCCACGGTATGACGGAGCATATGAAGAAGCATGCGGAGATCATCCGGCCGAAGTTTGAGGCAGTTCTGGAAATTCTGGAAAAGAACCTGGCCGGTACCGGTGCAGGGGAATGGACAAAGCCGAAGGGAGGCTACTTCATCAGCTTTGATTCCATGGAGGGTTGCGCAAAGGCAATCGTACATAAGGCAAAGAAGGCAGGCGTTGTGATGACCGGTGCCGGAGCAACCTGGCCCTACGGAAAGGATCCGAAGGACAGCAATATCCGCATTGCACCGACCTATCCGACACTGGAGGATCTTCGCACCGCAGCAGAGCTCTTTACGGTATGTGTAAGGCTCGTAAGCGTGGAGAAACTGTTGAAAGCACAGTAAAAATCGGTTCCAGGTCTGTTCGTCAGAAGCTGAACAAGGAAGATCCGGTTGGGGAAAACTGAACATAGAGGGGGGAAGAAGGTATGCTGAAAGACTGGACGAAGGAAAGAAAACCGGATGCGGCCGAGATGGAGGAACGCCTCATTGCCGCCCGTGAGGAACTGGCGAAGAAACAGATCCTCATCAAGGAGAAGAAGCTGCCGGTGCTTGTCGTTCTGGATGGCTGGGGGGCCGCCGGAAAGGGAAGCGTACTGGGCAGGATCATCAAGAACATGGATCCCCGGTTCTTCAAGGTACAGACCGTGAAGGATCCGACGGATGAGGAGCTTAGGCGGCCGTTCCTTTACCGCTACATGACAAAAATTCCGGAGGCAGGGAAGTTTGCCTTCTATGACGGCAGCTGGATGGATGCCGTGACGGAAGATTATATGATGGGCCGTATGGAAAAGAAGGCCTATCGCGAGCAGCTGGTGACGATCAAGCGCTTTGAGAGGCAGCTTTCGGACAGCGGCTACCTTGTTGTGAAATTTTTCTTCCATATCGAAGAAAAGGAGCAGAAAAGGCGGATCGAGGAGCTGCTTTCCAGCAAGAGCACATCCTGGCGTGTAGGGGAAAAGGACATCTGGCAGAATAAGCATTATGAGAAGTGTCTGGACGTTTACGATGATTATCTGGAGATGACCAACCAGTTTTCCGCGCCATGGTATTTTATTGATTCCAAGAGCAAGAAGTGGGCGGAACTGCAGATGACGGAAATCCTGAATCGCAGCATTGATACGGCACTGAAGAATGCCGGCCGGGAGGCAACCCTTCTGCAGAACGTTTTCCCGCTCGAAAAGATGCCGCTTCTTGCGGATATTCCGCTCGATAAGACCATTACCGATGAGGATTACCGGGAAAAACTGGATAAGCTGCAGATGCGTCTGGCTGAGCTGCATAACCGGCTCTATGAGAAGAAGATTCCCGTGATCATTGCCTATGAAGGCTGGGATGCGGCCGGTAAGGGCGGTAACATTAAGCGAATCGCGGCGGCGCTGGATCCCAGAGGCTATGAGGTGCATCCCATTGCGAGTCCCGAGCCGCATGAAAAAGCGCGTCACTTCCTGTGGCGTTTCTGGAACCGTCTGCCGAAGACGGGGCATATTGCCATTTTTGACCGAACCTGGTATGGCCGGGTCATGGTGGAGCGGTTGGAGGGCTTCTGTACGGAAAATGACTGGCAGAGGGCCTACAATGAGATCAATGAATTTGAAAAGGAACTCATTGACTGGGGCGCTGTCCTGATCAAATTCTGGGTACAGATTGACAAGGATACGCAGCTGGCACGGTTCACGGAGCGGCAGAATACGCCGGAGAAGCAGTGGAAGATCACGGATGAGGACTGGCGGAACCGTGAAAAGTGGGACCAGTATGAGGTTGCTGTCAACGAAATGCTGCAGAAAACCTCTACGACGTTTGCTCCCTGGGTGATCCTGGAGTCGAACGATAAGCATTATGCCCGTATCAAGGCGTTGGAGACGGTTGTGAAGCGCCTGGAAGAGCGGCTGAGTGAAAAAGACTGATAAATGAGACGGTCTTCTTATCTCCGGAAAATACAAAAGATATACATAAGGATTAAAGCATGAAATTAGGAAAGAATAAAAAGAGTGGCAACTTTGTGAGGTCCGAGAGTAAACTCATCTGGGAAGACACCTGGTTTCGGGCGGAATGTGATGAGGAAGGCATCAGCCTTTCCACAAATACGCCGGAAGCAACGGAAAAGCTGAAACAGCTGGTGAAGGATGGCCAGGTAGACAATCACTATCAGGCTGTGGTTTCCGGCTTCATGCCCGCTATGGAAGGGCAGCTCACCGGTACCGGACCGGATGGCAGCGAGGTTGTGATCGATTATGAAGTGCTGGATGAACTGGATACCGATGAAGGAGGCCTTTCACTGGTGCTCTTTCTGGCCGATCCCGGACAGGCACTGGAAATTCGGAAGTTTGCTGAGGCGGCAGGCGTTCGGGTGAGAAAAGGCGGACTTTATTCCACACGCCTGACCTTTACGCATCCGTTTACGGGGGAAGATGTTTTCCTGCACCGGGAACCGGAAGGCAGGGCTTTTGAACTGATGGACCAGATGGACTGGTAAAGCTGTTGCGAATTTGTTTCGCTTTTCATGGTAAGATTTCATCCGGCTTAAAGAATGCATATAAAATGGAAAAATCAGATAATACGGAAAATAAGCAAAAGAAAAACAGCCCCGTTTCGGGGCTGTTTAAAAAGGATCCGGTTCTATGTATTGCCGGCGTGCTGGCGGCCGCGTCCTGTTTTTTTATTTGTCCTGACAAAGGATACAAAGATTATGTAAATTACAGAGTGCTGGCTATTCTGTTCTCGCTGATGCTTGTGGTAAGCGCTCTGGAGAAGATCGGTTCCTTCCGGTTCCTTACCGCCAGGCTCCTCAGCCGCATCCGTTCGGAGAGAATGATCTCGCTTTTTCTTGTCTTTCTTTCCTTTTTTCTCAGCATGCTTCTCACCAATGATGTGACGCTCGTGACCCTTGTCCCTTTTGCTATCATGGTGCTTTCTGCGTTTCATGATGACCGCCGGCTCATGTTTACGCTGATCTTCATGACGATAGCGGCGAATCTCGGCAGTATGCTGACGCCCATCGGTAATCCGCAGAATCTGTATCTGTACACGGAATATGCCTTTACACCCGGCGCATTTTTCAGGCTCATGCTGCCGCCGACGATCGTGTCTGCGGTTTTACTTCTGCTCGGTGTGCTGTGGCTGAACCGCACGGACCATACCATGGATACCGCGGTATTGCCGGACGACAAGGCACCGTCTGTTCCACGGCTCATTCTCTATGCGGCGCTCTTTGTCGTGGCCGTACTTACCGTAGCGGGTTATATTCCCTGGCCGGTCATGCTCGGTGTCATTTCCACCGTGATGCTCGTTATGGATTACCGTGCATTTGCGAAGGTGGATTATGCGCTTCTTCTGACCTTTGTCTTTTTCTTTATCCTGATCGGCAATCTGGGCCGGATCGATGCGGTGCATGATTTTCTTTCCGGAATCGTGGAAAAGAATGTGATGCTTACCGGAATCCTTTCTTCGCAGATCATCAGTAACGTTCCGGCGGCCATGCTGCTTTCCGCCTTCACGGATAAAGGTTCTGAGCTGGTTCTCGGCGTTAATCTGGGCGGCCTTGGCACGCTCATCGCGAGTATGGCCAGTCTCATCACCTGCAAATTCTATATGAATATGGGAAGGTCATCATCCGCGGACGATGCGGACGGAAAAACCTCCGGAGATCTGCCCACACCCCGGACGGGAAGCTATATTCTCTCTTTCACCGTGATCAATGTGATCTTTCTGGTGATCCTTTATGTGGCAGCAGTTCTGATCCGCCGGTAAAACAAAAGCAGCCCATTACCTGTTGTATGGTGAGGGGCTGCTCCTGTAACAGACGATTACGGGGAGTCCGTTTTCAATCTGCTGAAATTCTTTCCCGTTGCCGGGAATGTTTATCTGAAATTATGCGGAAGGCTGAGCAGGCTCTGGGCATTGAATACGGGGAAAATCTTCCGCATCAGACCCTTGTGATTCCTTACTTCGGCCTGTTCGGTATGAACGTTTTTCTTTTTGTCTTCTTTTTCAGACTTTTCTATTATTTCAATGTTTCTTTCGGGGGTCAGAGTTTTACATACTTCGCTGAGGTGAAGGACGGAGGTTTCCGAAACCATGTGGATCTCACTGATCCTCAGTTCATCTGCGTAATCCGTAACACTGATCTTTTCTTCGTCTGTCTGGTTCATGATACTTTCTGACATTTCTACCTCCGTTTCTCGCGCCCGGTCACTGACCGGGACTCCGGATTCATTCTTATTTATATCTATACACTTTTGATTGGACGTCATATTACCACGTAATGCGCAACAAAAGCGCAACAAACGAAATACTTTTGTAACAATAGGGCTGTCGGAAGGTAGATCTGCAAAAAACAAACGCAGCATCATTTCCGGATTTTCATATTTCCTGTGGATGCGAAACCGAATATTTGGTAAAATAAACTATGTATGGCCTGATTGAGCCAAAGGGAACTTTTTGCAGCGTGATCCGGTGAAGGAGAGGGAGAATGATTACATTTTATTATGCGGTGACGTTTGCCATATCACTGCTTCTGACGCTGTTTTATGTCTATAAATGGCGGACCCATTTCGAAGTGAATATCACGATCATCTTTACGCTGATTCCGGTGGCGAGCCTGGGTTATTTATTGGAATTCTCCGCAAGGACCCGGGAGGCGTATATCAATGCAATCAAGATTGTCTATATCGGCGGCACCTTCCTCATATTCTTCATTAATATGTGTGTATTCCGGCTGAGCGGAATTCATGTAAAGCGATGGATCCGGACTGTGGCGTTCCTCGTCTGCTGTTCCATGTATTCGCTTGTCCTCAGTGTCGACTATTCCAATATTTTTTACAAAAGTGTGGGTTTCCGGCGGGAGAACGGCCGAATCTATGTGGAAAAGGTTTACGGCCCGGCGCATACCATGTTTTATGTGCTCCTCGCCGTATTCTTCCTGGCGGGTGTTCTTGGCATCCTTTATTCCTACAGGCGGAAAAAGCAGGTATCCAAATGGATCCTGCGGCTTCTCTTTCTGCCGGAGGCTATTTCGGTTGTCGGTTACATCGGCCTTCGGTTCAGCAACAGGAACATTGATCTTGTTCCGGTAACCTATGTCATTGCACAGGTCATTTATCTGATCATAGTGAGAAGGATGTCTCTCTACAACATCAGCAGCAACGTGATCGATACCATGGTGAAGGCCGGTGAAACGGGCTTTGTATCCTTGAACTATAAGCTGCATTACCTGGGCAGCAATGAGACGGCAAACCGGATCATCCCTGCGCTGGCGAAGCTCCGGGTGGATGAGTCCATTAAAGGAAAGGCTGATTTTGCGGAAACCATCAACCGCTGGATTGAGCACTATAAGGAAGAAGGGAAGGGTGTTACCTTTAACTTTACCCTTCGGCATCCGCTGGATCCGGAGAAGGACAGGATCTACCGGGTTGAGGTGAATGATCTTTACGATGGTTCTCAAAAACGCGGTTATCAGCTCTTTTTCCGGGATGATACCGAGAACCAGAAGTATATCAATCTGCTGGATAAGTTCAATGCGGAGCTTACGGAAGAGGTGGACCGGAAGACGGCGCGTATTGTAGAGATGCACAACAACCTGATCCTTAGTATGGCGGTCGTGGTGGAAAGTCGTGACAATTCCACCGGCGGCCATGTCCGGCGGACCAGCGAAGGGGTCCGGATCCTGATCGAAGAAATGCGGAAGGATAACCGTTTTGAAATGACGGATCAGTTCTGCAAGGATATTGTCAAAGCGGCTCCCATGCATGACCTCGGGAAGATTGCCGTCGACGATGCGGTTCTGAAAAAACCTGGCCGGTTTACGGATGAGGAATTTGAAAAGATGAAGCGGCATGCGGCCGAGGGCGCGAAGATCGTGCATGAGATCCTGAAGGATACGGATGATGAGGAATTCCGGAAGGTTGCGGAAAATGTGGCGCATTACCATCATGAACGCTGGGACGGCAGCGGCTATCCGGAGGGTCTCGCCGGAGAGGAAATTCCTCTGGAGGCGCGGATCATGGCTATTGCGGATGTATACGATGCCCTGGTCAGCAAGCGTGTCTATAAGCCAAGCATGTCATTTGCCGAGGCAAACGAGATCATTATCGGAGGAATGGGCAAGCATTTTGACGAACGGCTTCTGCCGTATTATGTGAGCGCCCGTCCGAAGCTGGAGGCCTACTACAAAGGACAGGTGGAATAAGATATGAAAAGAAATGTCCATTGACCATTGTTCGCATTTCAACAAGGAAAACTGTATGATTCTCCTCAACGATTACCTACGGGTCCGGTTCGGGTGTAAAGTGTATAAGATTGCCCTGAATGGCGGGTTTACGTGCCCGAACCGGGACGGAAAATTGGATACGCGCGGATGTATTTTCTGCTCGGCGGGCGGGAGCGGCGATTTTGCCGGAAATCCGGAGCAGAGCATTACGGAGCAGATCGAGGCCGGAAAAAAGCTTGTGGCCGCGAAGAATAAGGATGGAAAATACATCGCTTACTTCCAGGCCTTTACGGGAACGTATCTGCCACAGGATACGGCCGCGAACGGCAGCAAAGCCGTAGATGCCGGTTCAGTGCATGCGAAGTCTTTCGTGGAGCGGCTGGAGGCCATCTACCGGGAGGCGATGGAGCATCCGGATGTTGTGGCCCTTTCCATTGCCACACGGCCGGACTGTTTGCCGGCGGAGATTCTTGACCTTCTGGAACGTCTGAACCTGGAGAAGCCTGTCTGGGTGGAGCTGGGCCTTCAGACCATCCATGAGAGGACGGCAACTTATATCCGGAGAGGTTATCCGCTTGCTGTTTATGACTGGGCGGTGCGGGAGCTCTCCGCCCGGAATATTGAGTTCGTAACGCATGTCATCCTGGGGCTCCCCGGGGAGTCGGAAGAGGATATGCTCGCCACCGTGGATCATGTGTGCCGCGTCGGTGAAGAGTGTGCTCCGATGTCGCATGCATCGCCGGAGCAACTCCTTGAATCGGCGCCTATGATGCGCGGCATCAAACTGCAGCTTCTGCATGTTCTCCGCGGAACGGATCTGGAGAAGGAATATCTGGCCGGGAAGTTTCATGTTCTTACGGAAGATGAATATATCCGAATCCTAAAGGCCTGTGTCAGTCGTCTTCCTGCGGATATGGTGGTTCACCGGCTTACCGGTGACGGGGATAAGAAAATTCTTGTGGCGCCCCTTTGGAGCGCTGATAAAAAGCATGTCTGGAACCGGATTCAGCGGGAAGTATTGGTACAATGAATCCGAAATAAATAGCAAGGTGTCTTAATAGTTCACATCCGGACAATAGATTTATACTGAGGGTGCAGAGGAAAAACAAAAGGAAAGGGAGACGGAAGCATATGAATAAAATAAAACGATATGTAGGTATTCTGCTGGTGATTTTACTCTGCTTCGCACCGGTGCTTCCGGTTCTTGCTGACGAGGCAGGAGAAGAGACAAAGCAGGATTCTGTAATAGTGGAAACAGAGCAGCAATCTTCGGAAACGGATTTTGCAAAAAATCCTGACACATCCGAACTGCAGAAGGAAGATGTGCAAAACCCGGAAGTTGTTTCTGAGAATGACGCAGAAGAAATTGCGGAGGAAAATACAGAAGCATCCGGGCCGGAAATCGTTACGAACGATGTCGAAGAGGGCATTGTTTGGACGAACCCCAGCGGGACGCTTCCGGTGGTCCGCTTTCACATCGATGAACAGCAGGGCAGCATTGAGGCCATGAATGCAAGCGAGGACCATTCCGTAAACTGCTACGGAACGGTTGATATTGAAGTGCCGACCGGTTACAAATCCGAGTACACAGGAGCTGAGGAATCCAGCCACATGAATCTCCCGCTGGAATATATCCGCGGCAGGGGCAATTCGACATGGATGGAGGATAAAAAACCATACAAATTCAAGCTGGATAAAGGGAAAGACCTGTTTGGTATGGGAAAAAGCAAGCACTGGGTTCTGCTTGCCAACTATTTTGATAACAGTCTGGTCCGGAACAGAACAACCTACTGGCTGGGGGCGGAGCTTGGCATGGAGTTTACCCCGCAGTGCGTCCCTGTCGAGGTGGTGATGAACGATGTGTATCTCGGTACCTATCTTTTGGCGGAGCAGATCCGGGTTGACAAGTACAGAATTGAAATCGATGAACTTGAGGATACGGATGTTGAGGAACCGGAAATCACAGGTGGCTATCTCATTGCAATGCAGCCGAATAATAAGAGAGACGAGGCATCACTTTTCAGAACGGATAACGGCGTAACGCTGGTAAACGACTCTCCGGATTTCGTGGAAGATGGAACGGAATCGCAGAAAGCTTACATCCGCGATTACATCCAGAAAATGGAAAATGCCATTTTGGGAGATGACCATAAGGATGAGAATGGTGTCAGCTATCAGGAATACATGGATCTTGCTTCTGCAGTGGATTACTGGTGGATGCAGGAGCTTTCCATGAACGGGGATGCATTTGTAACATCCAGTAGTTATTTCTACAAAAAAAGGAATGGAAAGATTTTCTGGGGGCCGCTTTGGGACTTCGATTTTGCCTGGGGCGATTGCGACTATGATGAGGATCGTGTTTCAGGATTTAATAACGCAATTTCGCTTTGGTTTGATGCATTGAAAGCGGATGAAGACTTTGTTCAGGCAGTGAAGGATCGCTGGCCGGCTATCGATGCAAAGCTGGAGGAAATCACAAAGCAGGGCGGACTCCTGGACAGGTATTACAATGAATTAAAGGATGCGGAAGCGCTTGATACAGCATTATGGGGGCGTTATGAAAGTGATCTGACAGATTACGCAGAGGAGATAGAAGATTTCAGAAACTGGATCATCGATCGGAGAGCTTGGATCAACGCGAATCTGGATCAGCTGGACAATCTGGCCGCTACGGTTCAGGCTTTCGATGAAGAGGGGAATCTTCTCTTCAAAAGGACTGTGGGAAGAGGCAATTTCCTGGATGCAAAGCAACCGGAAAAAGAGGGATATACCTTCATGGGATGGAAGCTGGAAGACGGGACGGCTATCGATCTTGAAAGTGAGCCAATCCTGCATGATATGGTTATTGTGGCGGATCTGAGGAAAACAGATGAGCTCATAAAACCGAAGGAAATCTATTTTGCCGACGATTACGTCGTGGTCAATGTGATGGTTGGTATGTATGTGCCGAATTATTCACTGTATCCTTCGGAATACGATTTGCCGATGATCACGTGGAAAGTGTCGAATTCCGATGTAGCAGCCGTAGGTGATGCAGGAAACCTGTATGTCTTTGCTGAGGGTGATTTCACGCTTTCGGCTACGCTGGCTGACGGCTCAACGAAATCGATTCATGTCAGGGGCGTTAAGGAAGGAATCGATTCGTACAAGATTACAAATCTTGCCTATGCAGGTGACACGGAAATGCAGGTTGGAGACCGCACGCAGGTTCTGCCGACCAGAAGTCCGGAATATGCCTACATGCGGTATCAGTTTTCTACAGGGAATGCCGCTATTGCCACAGTTGATAACGCCGGCGTTGTTACCGCGATAGATGTAGGAGAGACCGTTCTTACCGTGAAGGATGAGGTCACAGGTCTTGAAGCAACCTGCAAGATCATCGTAACAGACGGTAAGGCGGTGGCTGGAAAGTACAGTTTCGCAGGAGACGGTAAGTTTACCTGGAAGAAGGGCAGCAATGAGGGCCTCCTCTTTGTGGGAGAACGAGAAGGCGACAGCGCCGGAACCTTTGCGCACTTCGTAGGTGTGGAAGCGGACGGAGAGAACGTTGATCCCGAGAATTACGAAGCGAAAAACGGCAGTGTAAGGCTGACGCTTCTGCCGGCATACCTGGATACACTTTCTGTCGGTGAGCATCAGATTGCTCTTCTCTTTGATGACGGCCGCCTGGAAGGCACCTTCACAGTTCAGGAGAAGAATAAAGAATCCAATACGGATGATGGGAAGAAGGATGATCAGAACAAAGATCAGAAGAACGTGACGCCGTCATCCGGTGACAAAGGGAATAACGCCGGAAACAATGCCGGCAAGAGCAGTAATAAGGAGAAGGCTGTAAAGACCGGCGACACGATGCCCATCACCCTGCTCCGGGTATGCATGACATTTTCGGTGGTATGCATGGGGTTCTGTATTTGGAAGAAGCGGAACCAAAATCTCACAGAAAATACAAATGAGTAATAAAGATCTGAATAAAGAGGATATAATCCATATACTGAAAAAAGACAAAAGACAGGATTGAGAAATGAAAGATAAGGATAAAGATAAAACAAATGTCATGCGCGTGCTTGACAGCAAAAAAATCAGCTACGAGAAGCACACCTACGAGGCTGACCCGACGCTTACCGGGGAAGAGATTGCCGGCATCCTCGGAGAACCCGTGGAGCATGTATTCAAAACGCTGGTCACGGTTGCCAAAACCGGGGAACATTATGTGTTCGTCATTCCCGTGGCGGCGGAGCTGAATCTGAAGAAGGCAGCGAAAGCTGCGGGTGAAAAATCCATCGATATGATCAAACAGAAGGAACTTCTGCCGCTTACGGGCTACGTGCACGGCGGCTGCTCCCCGGTCGGCATGAAAAAGCCTTTTAAGACCTTCGTTCACAGCACGGCGGAAACCCTCGATAAGATTTACGTCAGTGCCGGCCGCGTCGGCGCCCAGATTGAACTCTCTGTCAAAGACCTCCAGGCGGTGGTGGGCTTTTCGTACGCGGATGTGTGCTAGTGCTTCCATTTTTAATTAACACGACTATTTCTTGCCTGCTTATCCATGGCGCCCTGACATTACCGCTTTTGGATGAATTCATAATCGAAAACTATTATGAATAAAAAACAAAACAAAGGTTTCATGTTAGATGAATGCATATTATGATGTGGGTGTCAAAAGTCGGTGATTTTAACCGCACTTTGATATAAATATT
>Ga0310691_10004389_pt1 | contig 15922 bp, 27 predicted proteins | sample 176DNAGHGlowgp2_FD_203887 | JGI IMG/M metagenome (GOLD analysis project Ga0310691, IMG submission 203887) | Sheep rumen microbial communities from Palmerston North, Manawatu-Wanganui, New Zealand - 1766 DNA GHGlow gp2 (v2) (version 2) | ecosystem: Host-associated > Mammals > Digestive system >...
CCATGACTATGGACGGGCGGATCGTGGCTGACTACATCACGACCGGTACGCTGTCAGCAAATCGTATTAAAGGTGGCACGCTGACTCTTGGCGGGAACGGAAATGGGAATGGCATGATCGATGTGCGGGACTCATCAAATGGCTCGATTGCGACTATCGACAATAATGGTGTTAATATCCGTCGTGGATCCATACAACTAGGATCAAATTTTTCTGTGGATAGCAATGGAAACTTAACCGCAAAAAATGCATTCCTGCAAGGATCAATATTAAATATTGCGTCTGAAAAATACACATGGCTATCAAACGGAGAGCTTCAGTTTGGAAAGTACACAAACAATAAATATACTACATACGGTACTTTAACGGTAGGTGGCGAGGCAGCAAAACTTCTTTCCATGTCACAGCTTGCTCTTGTCGGCGATTCCCGTTCTGGAAACTATGCACCCGTAAGTATTGCGGTAAATGTTGGAAATGAAACTCGCGAGATGATTGGCGTCCATGCTGATCGCATTACGTTTCGTAATGGCTGGGGTAATGGACAAACAGTATATATTCCAGCCGGAATAGGAGCTGGCGGAGTTGTAACAAGCTATTGGACCGCTAAGGTATACAGCGGTTTGCTGATTCAGGCATAAGGAGGGAACAATGACTAAACCGGCAAGCGTAGCGGCTCAGGAACTGTATGACAAAATGGTATTTATTATGGAAGAAAGTGGTCTTCCGGCATTTGTTGTATACGGCATTCTGTGTGAGCTGTCCGCAGAAGTAAAGAAACTGGCCACGAACCAGTATAACGCTGATGTGGTTGCATATCAGCAGGCCATTGCAGAGGAACAGAACAAACCGAAAGAGGAGGAGCATAATGGCTGATATATCTCAGGAGATTAATGCAATACGGTCCGCACGATACGGCGAAGAGGTGCGCGGATCCATTGTGGACGCGCTGAATGCGGTCAATGATCAGGTCGAAGACGATACCGCGTCGGCTGGAACGTCTGCAACCAGCGCAGCGGCATCCGCGGCGGCAGCGGCTCAGACAGCGACCGATCTGGAAGATGTGCTTGATGAGATCCAGACGGTTGAGACTAATATCGAAACAGCTGAATCTGGCAGGGTGTCTGCAGAATCGTCCCGCGTAAGCGCAGAGGCCGCTCGTGTAACAGCTGAGGCAGCGCGAGCTGATGCAGCTTCTGGTTATGTGAATCAGGCTCGTGAATATGCCAATCAGGCCGCGCAGCACGCATCCAGTGATAATGCGATACTGTCCCGAAGCTGGGCGGTAGGCGGAACCGGTACTCGATACGGTGAAGATTCAAACAACGCGAAATACTGGTCTGATGTGGCTGCTCAGGTCGTCACAGAGGGCGGCGTAGCATCATTCAACGGCAGGGTGGGCAACGTCGAACCCGCCGCAGGCGACTACAGTTCTTCTGATATCTCTCGCGGATCCGGAACAGTAGAGAACTCTCTGACGAGCATTGAAACACAGCTGAGCAACATCGGAACAGCTGACACTGCTAATAATACGGTTACATTCACATCTGGAGATGTGGAGGATGGTGACAGCTCTCTGAATGCATGGTCAACGGTCCTGCCGCTTGCGGCACAGGAAACTCATGGGACACTGTTTGGCAAGATATCGACCATGTTTAAAAATATCCGGTACCTGTGGAAGTTGCTCGGCAATACGACCATGGGGACCACAGCCACTACGATCACGGGTGCCATTGCGGAGCACGAGGCGGACATTAGTGGATTAAACAGCAAGCTGACTCTAAATAGTTTGTCAAATGTACGTTTTGCATCGCAACCAGATTACAACACTTTTGTAATACGCTTTACGGTTAACAATGCAGTAACAATAGGTTCATATAACTATGATTGGGTCGAGTTTGTTATTGACTATAATCGAGACAGGTTAACCGTACAAGCTCACAGGATAAATACTTCAACATGGGATGTATTGTTCTATAAATAACGAGTAAACAGCAATATCGAAACAGTTGCGAGCAAAGTCGACAAATATGTGAAAATCGACCAGGTAACTACCACATGGGCCAGCATCGGAGCAAATTCAGCATCAGAACGAAATACCGTTAATGTTCCGCAATATGCTGGGTACGTCCCTGCTTTTGTCGCACCGGCATCTATCAGTAATAATCGCGTTTGTATTTATAGCTGTTATTTATCGAGTAATAAGCTCTATGTACAGTGTCAGAATTATGGCGCAGCCGCATCAAATGTAACAGCATCGATCGCCATACTGTACATTAAGAACTAAACAGCAATGCTATTACTTTGATTGACACGGAATATCCTAATACAACAGACGCGAGGTCATATAGCTGTAATTGGAAAGAGTATAGATACCTAATCATGACTATAGGCAACTACGGCAATGTTTATGACGCTAAAGTTATTCCGACTAGTTACTTTAATACTACAACAACAGGAACTAGGATTATTCTGACCATGATGACAAAAACGGCTGGTATAGTTAATACTGCCGAGATATACAAAAACGGAAATAACGCTGTTTACGTTACTTTTTCTGTGGCCTCTACAATTCACAGAGTAATAATATATGGTGTTAAATGACAATTTAATCCATGATCCATGAAAATGCCTCTTTTCGGTAAAATAATGCCGAAAGGAGGTATATTTATGGACAAGTTGAAACTAATCGACGAAGTGATCAACACGATGATGCCGGTCCTTGATGAGGAACAGATCCGGCTGCTGGAGTCAACACTACTGATCAAGCTGCACGGCGTGACGGTCACAGAGGAACACACGGAGCTTGCGGTATCGGAAAGGTCATGGGAGTGGTATTTGCTGAAGTTCTGCGCTGATAAACGCATTGAGAACTGCGCAGAATCGACGCTGGCCGGATACTGCAGATTTATCCGGAAGATGTATGGAACGATTCAAAAACCGATTGAACAGGTCACGGCGGAAGATCTCCGGTATTATATCGCCATATATCAGTACAGAAACGGAAAGGAAAAACCGCTGTCACTGAGCTATATGAACGATATGCGACACTGCTTCAGCAGTTTCTTTGGATGGGCCTATGCTATGGAATACATCGGAAGGGATCCATCGAAGGGAATTCGGAAGATTCGGGTGCCGGAGAAGATCCTGGAACCGTACACGGAGAATGACAGGATCACACTGATGGAGGCTGCGCATACTGATCGGGACCAGGCAATCATGCAATGCCTATATAGCACCGGGATGAGAATATCGGAGCTGCTGTCGCTGAATCGGGCTGACATCCAGTATACCGGCCGCAGGGCAGAGGCGATCCTTCATAATACGAAAAACAAGGCAGAGCGGCGAGTATACTTCTCGGAGAAGGCGGTGTTTTACCTGCGCCGATATCTGGCCAACCGACAAGATGATGATCCGGCGCTATTTGTATCTGTAAAACAGCCGTTCCGGAGGCTATCCAAAAGCGGAGCCTGGGCGATGATATCAAAGTTGGGGAAGTCGTCCGGGATCCATGCGTACTGCCACAGGTGGCGAAGGTCATTTATTACAGATGCCTGCCGAAGAGGGATGCCGATCGAAGTGGCTGCAAGATTGGCAGGGCATAAGAAACTGAACACGACGGCAAGATACAGAGTGGTGGGAGATGATGAGGCGCGTGAGGCACACGTGCGATTTGCAGTAGCTTAAACGAAAGGAATGATCAGTAAAAACGGCCGGCGGCAGCGGCGGTCTTCTTTTTATGACTGTTGCGCAGGCGCAAAAACGGCCGAAAAACGGAGCTGAAAATTGGGGATTAAATTGTCATTTTCAAAAATTGCCATTTTTCAAAAATTGCCATTTATCAGAGATTTGAATTCTATATTATAAAAGCGCAGATTTAATGTAAGCGACCACAATTCTTGCCGTAGCGCTTATTGCCGTTTTTGCGTTGTTACGTAATGACAATCCATTTGTGTTTTGTGCAGATGCATTTATACTGCTTATAGTTACATCACCATGACCAGAACTAAAACTGATTATTCCAAGCAAAGTATAACCGGAAGGAGTAGAATATCCCATTTCATTACCCAGGATATTCAACCTGGCTTCCGCGTCAATCGTATACGCTTTATCATATGTCTTCTGGATGATAATGCCATTAAACTTGCTGTTTAGTGGCCCTGCCAAATATTTGTATAAGAAGAGCCTCCGTTTGTTGTTCGCCTATAGGTGATACCGTTGAGATCAAATATTAACTCTGTCCATATTTGATCTGATTCAATAAACCGTATAGAAGCATACGCATTTTGGTCGTATGGGTTTGCACCAAAGCGAATTGCTTTTGTAGCGTTCGCCATAATGCACTTGCTGTTTTATAGTGCATAGTAATTCCAAGAACCATCGACTATTGTCACTTTATATGATGTCGCAAATGCGGTATTTGGGACATATAGTCCGGCTCCAGTATTGCTATTTGCAAATACAACGGAGAAGAAACCGCCAGAGCTTTCCGGCTTATCGGAGACTCCGTTTGTGACATAGTATATGCCGGATTCGCTGATGCTTTTCATGCTGCCGGAAGAGATTGTTCGCATCTTGCTGTTTAACAAATAAAAATGAACTATCAACGCACCCGATCAGGGTGCTTTTTATATGAAAGGAAAGGATAGACAAAATGCACGAAATCATCATTGCAGTAATCGGTTGCGGTGTGCTTAACGTCATCGTGACCGCAATCATCGGAGCAATCAACAACAGGAAGGGCAGACTGAAAGCTGTCGAGGACAAACTGGAAAAGGTCGACCTGCGGCTGGATGCCATAGATCGCAATCTTGAAAAATCCGAAAAGGACACGCTCCGAACGCAACTGCTGCTGATGATTTCAGATTATCCCGACAATGTAGAGGGCATCATGGCAATCGGCGAACGGTACTTCGGAACGCTCCGGGGGAACTGGTACGCCACGACACTTTTCAACAACTGGTTACTGTCAAAAGGTATCGCTAAGCCTGAATGGTTTAAGGAGGATTGAGATGAAACTGAATGACAAATGGTACGACTTCCTGAAATGGATCGCATTAATATTCCTTCCGGCATTTGCTGTCTTCTATGGCGCGGTCGGTCCGGTCTGGGGATGGTATCGCCCGGATGATGTCGTGTTCACGATCGTGGCGATCGACACGTTCCTCGGTGCTCTGTTGGGCGTGAGCACGGCTCAGTATAACAAAGAGGTGAAACCATGACCACTGAACGCATCATCGAAACCATGCGCGCCTGGATCGGCAAGGACAAGCGCACGATCATTGACATCTACAACGCGCACAAGCCACTCGCCAAGGGGTACAAGGTCAAATACACGGATGCATGGTGCGACACGACCGTTTCAGCCTGTTTCATTGCCAATGACGCTGTGGAGCTGATCGGCGGCACGGAGTGCGGCGTGGAACGGCACATCGCACTGTTTAAAAAGAAAGGAATCTGGCAGGAAGATGGAAGCATTACTCCAAGACCCGGAGACATTATCTGTTATAACTGGGATGATTCCACTCAGCCTAATGACGGTATTGCTGATCATATTGGTATTGTTGAAGCCGTGAACGCTCGTGAGGTATCCGTGATCGAGGGCAACTATAACGATGCTGTCAGGCGGCGCGTGATCCCGATCGGGTGGGGCTACATCCGGGGATACGCTCGCCCACAGTACGAAACGGCGAAGCAAGAGGAGAGTAAGACCATGAATAATATTGTTATAGATGTATCTACGCATCAGGGCGTGATCGACTGGGCGAAGGTCAAACCGTACATCGGTGGCGCGATCATCCGGTGCGGTTATGGTGGTGACTTCCCGAGTCAGGACGATAAGCAGTGGAAGCGGAACGTGACCGAGTGCGAACGGCTTGGTATTCCGTATGCATATTATCTGTACTCGTATGCCGGTGGTAAATCTGAAGCCGCGTCGGAAGCAGCTCATGCCATCCGTCTGGCGCGTGACTACCATCCGGCTGTGATCTACTTCGATTCTGAACAGCCTGGCACGCAGGCGGTATCTCGTGCCAATGCGGAAACATTCATCGGCCTGGTACGTGCTGCCGGATACAAGGCGGGCGTGTATGCGTCAAAATCTTGGTACAATTCGTATCTCAATGGCATAAACTGTGACAGCCTTTGGATTGCGGCGTATGGCACCAATGACGGAACGGCCCAGAAGAAATACTGCCCGAACCTTGGCGAGGACCTGTGGCAGTACACGAGCATGGGAACCTTCGCCGGGATCAGCGGCAGGGTGGATGTCAACCTGATGGAAAAGGATATCTTCGGTGCAGCTCCGAAACCAGAACCGAAGCCCGAACCGGCTGCCGATCTGCTTGAGCTGGTCGCCCAGACGCTTGAGGGCAAGTATGGAAACGGCGATGATCGTGTGAAGTATCTTGGCAAGAACTACCAGCCGGTGCAGGACATGATCAACCACATCTACCGGGCAAGCGTGGACACTCTCGCTCATGAGGTCATACATGGCAAATACAGCAACACTCCGATGCGTGAACGGCTGCTGCGTGAACGGTATCAGGCAGTGCAGAAACGCGTCAACCAATTACTTGCGTGATCACAGGATCACGGTGGAGTACCCTCCTGTTTTGGCGGCTCTCGGGCTACGGTCCGGGGGTCGCTTTTTTTATTTAGTGTAAACAAAAGTGTAAACGAAAAATGGAAAATGCCTATTTTACGCGCTCTATAGCGGTTATTTCGTGGGTTCGAATCCCTCCCGCTGCGCTCTCCCCAGAATCCAGTATTGATGCGGTTTCTGGGGATTTTTATTGATTTTATGCGGCTTTGAAGGGGGTTGAAACGTGCAAGGGTTTGCACACTATATGCATGGTTTTGCACTCGGTAGTGTAAACAAAGTGTAAATGAAATCAGCGCAAAAAAGAAGCCATTCCGGTTGCGGCGTTTTTGGCTGCTTGATCATCCTGCATGGAGCTGATATAAACACGTTTCATGACGTGATCTGTCTTCCATCCTCCCAGCTTTTGTATTTGAGCGTCACTCAGTTTAAGTACATTATGGCAATAAGAAGCAAAAAAATGACGCAGATCATGAAAGCGGAAGTGCTGCACGTTTTGTTTTTTCAAGAATGTGATGAAATGATAGGAGAGCTGCTCCGGAGTCAGATTGGTAACAAATCCCTGATTCCGGATCTTTTTTGCCAGAGCGGCAGGAATCTGGATCCATCGGTCGGAGTCATATGTTTTCGGAGATTTGACCGTGACTTTGCCGCCAATATCAACAGCAGCTGCATGGATGTGGAGCTTGTTGCGATTCAGATCTGACAACTGCAATGCGCAGATCTCACCTCTCCGGAGTCCCATCATACCCAGAGCAATCGGAATCTCCAGTTCCGTACCGGCAGCGGCATTCATCACGATCTGCATTTCCTTCTCGGTGGGAATATGCGTTTCTACCTTTTTCTTTTGTGGATATGTGACAGGCGGCATTGTGTATCCAGCGAAGTGTACTGCGGCACTGATCAGGCCCATACGGTTTCGAATCGTCTTCTGGGACAAGTCAGAAAATGCGGTCACGATTCTCTGAGCGTCAGGACGGCTCATATCAGCACGCAGAGTGCCAAGATTGGCGGCTTTTACCTTCTCAATGATATTCTGATACCCTTTGACCGTATAGGGGCTTAAAACGGCTTTTTTTGCTTTCAGATACTTTTCCAGAGCGTCAGCAAGAGTTAACGGCTGCTCCGGATCCTGATGCTTTGACTCCAGCTCTTTAACCATTTTGCGCACGGTCGCGCGATCCGGACCCGTGACGGACTTCCGGATCTGCTTTCCGTTTGCGTCCTTGCCCAGGTAGACAAGGGTGTTATAGCTTCCTGATGGGAGACGGCGGATTTTCATGATTCTGATCTCTTCACAAACAGGAATGATTTATAACGTTCTTCAACGTTGACCTCTAGTTTCCCCTTTTTGTTTGTGGAAATAATGTTTTGCGGGGCCCATTCGATTCGCACATGAACAGACTCTATTTTTCCGTTTGCAAAATCATGCATCAACTGTTTTTCTTCGTCAGAGTTCGCAAAATACGTTCCGATTTGGTTTCCGTTAACAAAGACGGGCATAGTGGAATCATCATTATAAAGCAGGCGAATCTCGACCTGTTTTCCGACCAGGTCAAAAATATATTTGTCGACTTCTGGATCCACTTGATACTTGGGGTTTGGGATTTTTAATGCGTCAATTCCTCTTTGAATGGGCTCATATCCATATGTTGTTAACCGGTATCGCTTATATCCACGAAAACCTTTTGAACACTCGAATAACAGGCTCTTGTAGGGCGGAATAGAAGCAACCGGCGCTGGTTTTGTTTTTTTTCTGCTGAAAAGTCCCATGATATACTCCTTGTTTAATCTGGATTTAATCGTCTAGTTTCTTCTGCCGCAAAGAAGTCATGCCCAAGTTGCTCTTTTATTTTTGCCCTGCGCTGTAAGCGGGCCCATTTTTTATCAAACTGTTTTCTTCTCTTTCGGATCCTGGCTAATGCGCTTTGTATCTCGGCATCTGAAAGTGTCTGGTTTAGTATTGGAGCTGGAGTGGAAGCGTGGGCATTTGCTTCAATCGCATCCGCTGGATCTTCACGATCGTAATCAAAATCACCATTTTTGATATGCTGCACTTCATGCCGGTAACGAGCCAGCCGGTCTTCATACGATAATCGTGCGTTAATGATTATTGTGAATGATGCGTCCGGGTTTGCTCTGACAAAGCTCCGGATCGTTGTTGGCATATCTCTGTAAACGACGTTATAATCAAATGTCATTATTCCCCATCCTGTCGATCATCTGGCGTACAAAATCGATGTCTTCAGGTTTCACCTTACGAGATGCATCAAACAAAACTTTGTACTTTGGATTTTTATGAAGAAACTCAGCATAGTTGCGAGCGTCTTTGTCGATATAGTATTCCTCTGTTGGCTCGGGCCGTTCTTCAAGGAGATCTTCCTTTTTGATACCCAACCAATTACAAATGGATTGTATTTTATCTATGCGAGGCATTGTTTGTCCCGTGCACCACTTTGCCGTTGTGGCCGTAGAAACCTTCATGTATCTGGCAAGATCAGCCTGTTTAAAACCATTAAGAGACATGAAATTATTCAGATTCTGTGCAAATATTCTCCTTAATTCTTCGTCTGCCATTTTAGCTCCTTTCATCCCCTAATAGCATTATACAACCTTGCCGTTAGTAAAATCCATTGATAAATTCCACAAAATACTAACTTTCATATTGACAGCACTAACTTATAAGTAGTATTATGATGGTGTGGCCGGTAAACACATTTCAATTTAATAAGAGGTATGGTATAAGACGACAACATATTGTTACCGCACTTGTCCGCTGCCGGTCGGCAAATAATAACCGGCACAGGAGGGCAAAATGACACAGAAGGATTTAAGAATCGGAAGTATCCTTGAGGATCTGAATGGATGCCAGCATACCGTCATACGCTTTGATGGTATTTTTACAATAACAACATATGGGCGCGGCGAAAACTGGCTTGTCGATTCGCATTTAAACTGGGAAAAATTGGTCAAGTATTAAGAGAGGAGGTGAACAATTTTGCAGATACACTTGAAAGCGGCTAGAGCTAATGCAAACATGACACAGACTGATGTCCTTGTTGAGTATAACAACAGATACGGGAAAAAACTCGCGCAGTCCACGTTGGTGAGCTGGGAGCAGGAGAAAACATTTCCTACGGCTCCGCAGTTTAAAGCTCTGTGTGAAATCTATGGCGTTTCGATGGATGATATTTTTATACCCGAAACGCTAACTTAAAAGTAGCGAGGTGATGAAATGCCAAGACTACGAGAAAGTTACAAGACCACGAAACGGATCCTGTTCGGCAAGGGGAAGACCGAACTGGCCGCAAAGACCGGAATAGGGCTCCGCACACTCTACAACAGAGCGAAAGAGCCGGAGAAGACCACGGCCAGGGAGCTGGCACTGATTGCAAAGGAAAAGGAACTGTCAACAGCGGAAATCATGTTGGTGCTAGAAGAACTGGCACAGTAAGAGGGGAGAAAAGATGTATAAGGGGACATTTGTAAAAGAGGGTAAAGTATACGAAATCTACCAGGGCAATGGCCTGATCGAACTGGTTCCGGAGGTAGTGGAGCCGGGCGAACCGATGAAGCCGGTGGACGCTCCGTTTTATTTCTTCGCCAAGAAGCAGCCGGTGAAGCAGAGCATACTGCGGAATGTCCTAATCTGCGCTGCAACGGTCGCACCATTCATCATGCTGTCGGCATTTGGCGACAAGATTATGAATGACAATCTGTTCGGCGGTCTCTGCTGGTCCGCGATTGCCTGGGCAGGTTTCGTTGTTTTTGCGAACTGTACAGAGAGGAGGAGACACTGATGGAAATTGACCTTGTAAACATGAGTGACGAAGAGTTCCGGATGTTTAAACAGGAAACGCTGCGGAGGCTCAGCGAAATCGCTCATGCAGAAGACCATCCGTATGTGGCCTATGCAATGGCGGACGGATGTGCGGAACTGGTGGATCTGGAAAGTGGCAAGCCGATGTTCTGCAGCGGCGGACGAAAGGAGGTTTACGACACTTGAGCATGTTTCTGATTCAGGAGCACGAAAAACAGGAGCGTGAGCGAGAGGCAGCCCTGGCACGATGCCCGACCTGCGATCAGTGTGACGAACCAATACAAGACGACTATTACCTCGAAAATGAAGACGGGGTGTTTTGTCCGAAGTGTTGGGATACATACGTCAGGGATAATTTTTTAAAGTACATAGAATGACCGCTCTCGTGGTGGCACACGAAAACGGTCTATGCCCAGACAAAATAAGTATTTACATGGTCAGTATAACACTGGCAGAAAGCGAGGTCAAATTGAGCTATGACACAGCCGATGGGATTCGGCGATCAGATCTGTGGGTGATTAATAAAAGCCCGTACCATTTCCGATATCACATGGAGCACCGGGACGAGAAAAGTTCCAAAGCTCTGACATTCGGAGCAGCTGCGCACAAATGGATCCTGGAGCCGGATATGTTTGGCGAGGAGTTCGCGCTGGCACCAGAGTTTAACCGGCGGACAAAAGAAGGCCGTGAAGCCTGGGGAAACTTTGAACTGATCTGTTCCGAAAGAAATCTTTCCATAATCACAGATGACGAATTTGACACGATCAGCGAGATGGCTGGTGCCTTAGAGGAAAACCCGCTTGCATGGCAGCTCCTACAGGGCAAGCACGAGCAGGAATACTACTGGACGGATGACCTGACCAGAGAAAAGTGCAAGTGCAAGGTGGACTGCATCACAGAGTACAACGGTAAGCCTTACATCGTTGACTACAAAACCACAGACAGCTGTGAGGACGGTCACTTTGAGCGGTCGGCACGGAAGTACGGTTACCAGTTCCAGGCCGGTATGTATTGCGAGGGAGTGTTCCAGAACGAACTGGAAGAGCATGGGTTTGCATTCGTCGCCCAGGAGAAAACGGCTCCCTATGCGGTCAGGGTATATCTCTGTGATCCGGAATGGATCAAGCGCGGATACGACAAGTTCCGGGAGCTGATTGGGATCTATCACGAGTGCAATGTGTCTGGTAACTGGTACGGATATGAAGGACCGGACGGAATACCGGTCGAATTGGTGGAGGAATAACAATGGCAAATTATGTTCATTATCAGGAATATTTCAAAACGTTTCTTGGTGGCTGGAGCTTCGAAAACGGTGACAAGACGTTGACGATCAAACGGATCGGCGAGGAAGAGATGTACGATGCGGAAACCGGCGGAAAAAAGAAGGGACTTGTGATGTACTTCGAGGAGCTGGATCTGCCGATGGTCCTGAACGTGACAAACTGCGAAGTGATTGCTGATGTGACAGGAACAGACAAGATTGCCGAGTGGGTCGGCCACAAGATCATTGTCGGCACAAGCAGGATTAAAGCGTTCGGCAAGATGCATGATGCCATCAGGGTGCGGAACGAGAAACCGGACGAAACGGAATACATCTGCGAGGAATGCGGCGCGGTGTTGAAATCCGCAGCCGGTAAACAGCCGTCAGAACTGGCCGAGATCAGCAAACGGAACACGGGCAGGATTCTATGCCTGTCCTGCATGAAGAAAGCAAAGGAGGAGCAAAGTGCTTAATAAGGTGTGTTATCAGGGGAGACTGACCAAGGACCCGGAGCTGAAGCAGACGCAGAGCGGTGTCAGCAAGCTGCTGTTCACGGTGGCATGGTCGGAAAAGTACAAAGAGGTAGAAACGAAATGCTTCCTGTTGTGTGAGGCATGGCGGCAGACCGCTGAATTCATAGACCGATATTTCCATAAGGGCCAGGAGATAAATCTGGAAGGGCATATGGTCACGGAGGAATGGAAAGAGAACGAGCAGGTCACATTCCTGGTTGTGGACAAGGCACATTTCTGTGGATCCAAAGCAAACAACGCCCCGGCTCCGGAAGAAAAAAAGGAAGAGTTCATGGATGCATCAGACATTGATCTAGAGGAGCTGCCATTCAAATGATTATATGCGATACACGAGAAAAGAAGAATCAGCACATCCTGGAATACTTCCAAATGCGTGATATCCCGTACACAGTGCAGAAGCTGGATACCGGCGATTATATGGATGCCGACAACAACAGGATCACGATCGACCGCAAACAGAATCTTGATGAGCTATGCGGGAACCTGATGTCACCAGATAAGAGCCGGTTCTGGCGAGAGGTCCGGAGGGCGAAGGCGGACAGGATCCGGATGATCGTCCTGATCGAGCAGGGTGGCCAGATTCACTGTCTGAAGGATGTCCCGAAGTGGCGAAGCAGATACAAGAAGGTGACCGGCTACCAGCTTTACAACGAAATCTGCCGGTGCCACATAGCCTACGGGGTCGAGTTCTGGTTCTGTGACCGGCGGCAAACCGGAAAAAGGATTGTGGAGATTCTGTCGAAGGAAGGTGACCGCGTTGGGTGAGAAAAAGAGCTTCTTATTATACATAAGCAGTTTCAAACAGATTCGGAAACTGACACAGGAGCAAAAGGGTGTTCTGCTTGATGCGATCATGAATTTTCAAGAAGGCATTCCGCTTCCGGACATGGATCCGCTCGTTGATATGTGCTTTGGATTTATAGCTGACGATATGCAGCGTGATGCTGAAAAATACGATGAGATTGTCGAAAAGCGGAGAATAGCCGGAAGAAAGGGCGGATTTCAAAAGCAAGCAAATCTAGCAAATGCTACTTTTGCTACAAACGAGTCTAGCACCGGTGTAGCAAATCTAGCAAACCTAGCCGTTAATGTAGATGTTAATGAAGATGTAAATGTTAATGAAGATGTAGATGTAGATGTAAATGTAAAAGAGTCCGGCTCGGACAGTTCAACTGAACACACACACACTTCATTTAACAGACCAACAAACCCAGAACTCGCCCAGGAGATCATCGAAAAAGGCTACGCCATGAATGCAGCCAGTATCCAAGGATTCATTGATTACAACGAGGAGCGCGGCTGGAAGATGGACTGGAGGGAGGCTCTCCGGAAGTGGAACCAACAGGAACGGAAGCAGAAACCGAACAAGATTAACTTCCTGAACAATGCAGTTTCACGGTCCGGAACCGAATGGGAGGAGAACGAATCGAACAAGGCAAAGCTGATCGCGATGCAGCAGTGAGGAGGATAACGATGAAATACACCGGAGTAATAACGATTAAAGACGAAGGTAAAGAAAGCACCATCTATGTAGAGTTTGAAAAAGATGATGTGTACGACATTCTGAGGGCATATGATGTAATGCTCAACCACGCAAAAGCGGACGAGGTAGCTGTTTATACCAGGAGGTGGGAAGAATGAAATGGATTAAAACAGGCCGGTCCGTAATGGGCAACGGTGAATCAACTGTATATTACGAATCCAATGATGGCCGGTATCTGATCGAGAGCCGGAAGAGAGCAATTCCTCATGCTAACAGAAACGGCTTCTGGTTCCACACATCATACTGGTTGATCAATGCAGACAATCTGTGCGAGCAGAAAGAATACTATTCACTGAAAGATGCAAAAGCTGCTGCGGAAAGGGGAATGAAATGATCATAAACATTGAAGGCTACGACCTGACCGGAACACCCGCCGAGATACTGGAACTGTTGGATCTACTTGCAAGCGAGGTGAACGCTGTTGAAGCTGTCCCGAATCCGGAACCGCCAGCACCGGCACCGAAAACGAAACCGGCAGCCAAGACAAAGAAGATTGACTGGAATAAAGCCCGTGCACTCCGGGATGCCGGATGGTCATATGCCAAGATCGGTGACGAGCTGGGCGTGAGTGACGTAACAGTCAGCGCACACCTCAGACACATTTGATGTAGCTCCCCAAACCGCCACATAACTATAGACAAGTATTATCCTGTCACCTTTCTGAAAGCTGAATATACTCCCCGGGCCGAGTGGCGGCGGCCCAATAACGAACCTTGACAATCGAATATTGACCAACTGCGCATAAAATACGCATTAAACCGCTTGACATATACGCATAAAAGGCGTATAATAAAACCATCCTAATAAGAGGGAGGTGAAAGGTCTGAAAAGAAGAGACCTGATTAAGCGGTTAGAAGATGCAGGATTTGTTTTTAAGGAACACGGTGGCAATCACGATACATACAAACGCGGAAGCGATACCGAACAGATTCCAAGACATTCCGAAATAAACGAGATTACCGCAAAGAAAATCCTAAAAAAGTGGGGGCTGAAATAAGCCCCTGCTGATAGGGTTCATGATAAAGGAGAATAGCAGGAGGGAAACAAGATGACAGAGAGAAAGGCATATCCTACGTTTATCAAAGAAAACGCAGGAGAGTATTTGGTATACGTTCCGGATATGGGAATCTATACCGAAGGAGAAAGTTTTGAGGATGCCATAGAAATGGCCAGAGATGCGATCGGATTGAAAGGCATTGACTTTGAGGATGATCAGAAAGGGTTTCCGGTAATGTCTACACCGGAAGAAGCATTGAGAAAGGCAAAGGACGATGCAGATGAGGATTTTGATTACTCTGACGGGATTTTGACATATGTCGATGTGGATTTCACGGCATATAGGAACCGAATGAAAAACAGAGCAGTAAAAAAGAACTGCACCATTCCTTATTGGTTGAGTGAAGCTGCAGAATCTGCAGGTGTAAACTTTTCGAAAGTGTTGCAAGAAGCATTAATACAAAAACTTCATATGGCATAAAAAGAAAATTTTCATTGAGCCGTTGGTCAGTATTTGATCAGCGGCTCTTTTTTTATTAAGGCAACTAACCACCGCGTTGCATATACACAAATACAAGCATTTAAACCTCGTAAGTTCTGAAAAAGTGTGAATATGGCAAAGCCCGGAGCGGTGGCCGGGCATTTAGGAGAACAAAATGGAAAAGTTTATGTATGCTCTGATCTGCATCGTTGCCATAACGGCCCTGGCTATGATCATCATGGTCATAATCGCCGTGCTGAAAGTGGCAAGCCAACAAGATGACGAGTACGAGCTGACAGAACGGATTAAATTCCAGGCGAGGGAGGGGATGATAAAGAGAGATGAACAAACCGCTATCAATAACCTACAAAGGCGAGACCCACACGCTGAGGGAGTGGGGAACGATCACGGGCATACACCCGGAGACGATTAAGTCGCGGATCACGAAGTTCGACTGGCCGGTCTGGAAGGCCCTGACCACACCCGCCGGTCCGCAGTACGGACGCAGGGACAAGAGCCGCGTACCAAAGCCAGAGCCGAAAGACAAGATCTCGAAGTGTACGAAAAAGTGCAAGCGGTGCTTCTACAGTTTCAACCATTCGGCGCACCTGCCGACATGTGATTACATCCTGATCACAGGGCACCGGCGACCATGCCCGGCAGGGGACAACTGCACGGAGTTCACCACCA
>Ga0310691_10004393_pt1 | contig 15920 bp, 21 predicted proteins | sample 176DNAGHGlowgp2_FD_203887 | JGI IMG/M metagenome (GOLD analysis project Ga0310691, IMG submission 203887) | Sheep rumen microbial communities from Palmerston North, Manawatu-Wanganui, New Zealand - 1766 DNA GHGlow gp2 (v2) (version 2) | ecosystem: Host-associated > Mammals > Digestive system >...
TTTGGCTTTCCTTCAGTATGCTCGGCGTTGTGAAACGCAAGATCAGCTGAACAAGTTCCCTTGGCTGACGGCGATGGGGGCAATGCGTGATCTTGTCCTTCAATTCCAGCCTATGTCCTGCCCGAAATCATCGCATTTGTTCAGCGATATCATCCGCAGTATGCCAAGGACGGTGTCAATCGACATGATATCCGCGTCTGGCGGTCTGGATATCGATGGAATGTCAAAGCACTGGGTTGATGACAAGGAAACACAGATTGACTTCGATGTTTTTATGGATGGTCAGGCTGAAAATCTTCGTCGGGTCGCGTCCATGCGTGTTTACGGCATGAATGTGAAGGAAGTGGCCAAACAATGTGGTGTTTCGCGTCAGGTGATCCATAAAAAGCTAAATCAACTCAACGAAAAATACAAAAAGTATATGGAGGAGTGCGAAGATGACTGAGAATGTGCAAAATTTGCATCAATCGTTCGTTGATTTGATGCAAAAAACTGAGCAAGCGATTAACCCTAATGTGTCAGTCACCGAAAACGGTGCTGTCGGGCTGAAAACAACAGGCAAGGCGCTGCTTGACCTCAATTTTAAGCTGTCGTCCATGAGAAACTGGGACGCCGACAAGATCTGGACCGAGTTCCTCAAGGCGTACAACGAGAATCCGATGCTTGCGATCGTCTGGCTGTTCTTTGCGAGGGACGCTCGCGGTGGTTGCGGTGAACGCCGCACGTTCCGTATTATCTTCGAGCATTTCTGCAAAGAAAACCCGGGGCTTGCGATCAAACTGCTCCCGCTTCTCCCTGAATACGGTCGGTGGGACGACCTGATTGAGGTGTTCTGCGGCGATGTGCCATGTAAAGTGCGTGACGAATCCAAGGAGATTATCGCAAAGCAACTCCACGAGGATGCCGGCAATGTCTATCAGAAGAAACCGATCTCGTTACTCGCCAAGTGGATGAGTTCACCGAACACGTCGTCTAAAAAAACCCGTCGAAAAGCCGAACAACTTCGTTTTGCTCTTGGTCTGACACCGAAACAGTATCGCAAAGTACTGTCTCAGCTTCGCACATATCTGAAGGTCACCGAGCAGACGATGTCCGCCGGCGAATGGGATCAGATTGACTACGAAGCCGTTCCTTCCAAGGCTGGGATGAACTACCGTGAAGCATTCCTCCGCCATGACGCCGATCGTTATGAAGAGTACTTGATTAATGTCAGGTCCGGCAAAGCCAAGATGAACGCTGATGTCCTCTTCCCCTACGAGATCGTCCATGCGTACATGGCTGATGACTGGGATGAAGAGGTCAAGGACTTCGACGAAACGCTGGAGCTGAAGTGGAAGAACCTGCCGAATACCGTCACACAGGACAACGGTACACTTGTCGTTGTTGACGGTTCAGGTTCCATGTCGACTCGCATCGGTTCCAGTTCGCTGACCGCCCATGACGTTGCCCGGTCGCTTGGCATCTACTTCGCCGAGCGCCTGACGGGGCCGTTCAAGAACAGTTTCATCACATTCTCCGCAAATCCAAAGATTGTTCGCTTCAACGGTGTTGAGTCGCTGAATGCCAAGCTGAAGATTCTGGTCGAGGAAGACGAATGCTCGAACACCAACATCGAGCGCACGTTCGATCTGATCCTCAAGACGTCTGTCGACAATCATCTGAAGCAGGATGAAATCCCGGCAAATATCATGATCATCACCGACGGCGAGTTCGACGCCATGACATGCGATTATGACTATGACAGGGGGCGGTATTTCCGTGCTGATCAAAAGCTCTTCGACGGCATCGCCGCCAAGTGGAACGCCGCCGGGTATAAACTTCCCCGCCTCGTATTCTGGAACGTGAACTCTCGCACCGGAACCATTCCTCTCAGCGAGAATGAACTCGGCGTCGCACTCGTGTCAGGGTTCTCCCCGATGATCGCTGACATGGTCATGTCCGGCGAACTTGATCCTTATAAGGTTCTGGTGGATAAGCTGATGTCAGATCGCTATGAGCCTGTAAGAAGGATCGTGATGCCGTCGTGAGATCTGAAGATAACAGACAGCAGATCATAGATTTCTGCGATCAGTACTTAGGCGAGTACACCATCAAACAATCAGCTTCGGGAGACAAAATCATCCCGAAGCTTTGCCCTTTGTGTCATGGTGGGTCGTCAGGCAAGGACAAAAACACATTTGCGCTCTTCCTTGAAAACGGAATGTATGTCTGCAAGCGAGGGTCGTGCGGACGGCATGGGCGTTTCGAGGATTTGGTTAAAGAACTGTCCGGCCAAGAGATTCGGATTGCGCGGTCTGGCAAGAACATTAAGAAGTCGGAGAAGCAGTATATTCTTCCAAACACGATTACGCTTCCGCCGACGGACGAGATCTATGAGTATTTCCAGAAGCGCGGGATCTCACGAGAGACTGTTGATGCTTTTAAGATCGCTTCTGATCTGGAAGGTAACATCGTGTTTCAGTTCTTCCTCGACGGCGTTGATGTGTATGAAAAGTACCGCAAACCTCACAAACCGGCAACGCAGGAAGAAATGAAGCGCAAGGAATGGCAGTTCTCCGGCGCAAAGCCCATCCTTTATAACATGGACAACGTTGTGTTCAGCGAACCGCTGATCATCACCGAAGGTGAGTGCGACGCATTGGCGTTGTATGAAGCAGGTTTACGCAACGTTGTATCAGTTCCAAGCGGTTGCGACAATCTTGAGTTTGTTTCGCTGTGCTGGGACTGGCTTGAGAAGTTTAAGACAATCATCCTGTTCGGTGATAACGATCCACCCGGCAAGCGCATGGTTGAAACGCTGATCAAGCGCCTTGGTGAATACCGTGTACTTGTGGTGCGCGACTATCCAGAGATAGCGAACTCAAATCCGGTGGCGTATTGCAAGGATGCGAACGAGGTACTTCTTCGCAACGGTGAATCAGCTCTTCTTGAGATGGTAGAGAACGCCGAAGAGATTCAGACCAAGGGATTGATCAGAGTTGCCGATATTGTTCCGATTGATCCGACCAAGGTTCCAAGAATTAAAACAATGATCCCTGCGCTTGACGATGCAATCGGTGGTCTCGCAGACGGATGCGTTACATTGTTCACCGGCAAGTCCGGTAACGGCAAATCCACATTGTCAGGCCAGATACTTCTGAACGCCATCGAACAGGGTTACACATGCGCCGCGTATTCAGGTGAATTGTCGGCTGGATTGTTCCAAGAATGGATACTGGCACAGGCGTGTGGCAGTGACTACATGACACTGCGGTGGGACCCGGTTCGTGGAAGAAATATTCCATTTGTCCCGCCTGAAGTGCAACAGCGCATTCTGACTTGGCTTGGCGACAGACTGCTGTTATATGACAATGACGAGCAGTTTGTTGATATGAAACAGGCCGATGCAATCATAAGCGTATTTACTCAGGCCGCACGGAAATACAACGCCAAGCTATTTTTAATTGATAATATGCTTACATCTGTTGCTGACAGTGACGACGAGTGGAGAGCGCAGGCAATGTTTATTAACGCGATCAAAAAATTTGCAACGCATTATCAAGCGCATGTCATGCTTGTTGCGCATCCAAGAAAAACAAAGCTTGGATCGGATATTACACAGGATGATATATCCGGCACATCCGCCATCATGAACCTGTGCGATAACGCAATTGTTATCAAGCGGCCAGACTTATCCGTCTTGAAGAACAGGCTTGACGGCAAGCAGGTTTCAATCCAGTGTTGTTACTGTCCAGACTCCCGCAGGATTTATCAGATAGACAAGGGCGATCTGAACAGGTTTTCGTGGGACAAGACAGGAATCGAAAAGCCGGCAAAAAGAGCATGTGATTTCCCGGAATATGAGCCACAACTAGGTCAACAGACGCCGTTCTAAGAGGTGGTATTATTGAACTATAAACATGGTGATTGCGCCAATGGCAACACAGCTCGTTTACGAAGAATTTGGAGCATGATGAAAAACAGATGCATGAATGCAAATACTCCGGCATATAGAAATTATGGCGGTCGTGGCATTACTGTCTGTGAAGATTGGTTGTCATATTCAGCGTTCAAAAAATGGGCATTAGAAAATGGATATAATGATCAGTTAACCATTGATCGTATTGATGTGAATGGCAACTATTGTCCATCAAATTGCAGATGGGTCACACGCTTTGCGCAAGCCGGCAACACAAGATCGAATACGCTGTATACCATTAACGGCGAAACACATTTCATTAACGAGTGGTCTCGCATCTATCACATCAAACCGTCAACAATCATTCAAAGAATTAATCGAGGATGGCCTGTTGATAAGGCGATTACAACTCCTGTAAAGCATGATACAAATCATGATTACTATACACAAAAGAAAATGTGTTCTTAAGCTTTACAACAATTAATTCTAAATTAACTGGGATAAAGGAGATAAGTTATGAGAGAATCTACTGGTATTAAATTCCTTGACGAACTGTTTGCATTCCTTGACGAAGCCATTGACTCTGGCGCTGAAGTCCACATCCTTGACAAGTCCGATCCTGACAATGTGACCGAGCATGTCTTCAACGGTGACGATAATGACGACTTCGGCCCCGATGATATCGAGGGTGAAGTCAACGATGATCTCCCTTTCACCGACGAAGATATCTGCCCCTATGACGGCTCCTGCGACGAATGCCCGTACGAGAAGGAGTGCGCTGCCGATCTTGCCGCTATCCCAGAGTGTGATTGTGAGGGTCACTGCGAATACTGCTGCGACGATCTGTATGGCACCGTGCCGGATATGTGGGGCATCCCGGACATCGATCATGTTGTGTTCTCTGGTCCTGCCACGATCATCTTCTGGGAAGACGGAACGAAAACGGTCGTGAAATGTATGGAAGGAGAGAAGTATGAGCGCTATGCCGGTTTCATGGCGGCGTGTATGAAGAAGATGTTTGGATCTACTTCCCGCGCCAAGTCGGTCATGAACTATTTCGCTATTGATCAGCATCCGAAAGAAAAGAAAGAAAAAGAAGAACCCGCCGAAACTGTCCCGGGTCCGATGGACGACGTCATCAAGGAGGCCGTCAATGAAGCACTTGAGCGATAATCCCGGGTTTCGTTGGTCGTTCAGTAAGCTTGCATCATTTCTTCAGTGTCCATATTCGTTCTACTTATCATATGTTAAGAATGATAATCCGGACGAGATGGATAACTACTTCAGTCAGTATGGTACCTTCGCACATAAACTCTTGGAGATGTGGGCGAAGGATGAACTCCCCGCGTTCTGCCTCGCCGAAGAATGGCGCGAAGGTTATGATGAGGCTGTGACGATGCCGCCTCCGCCGTTCCCTAAAGGGATGGCCGAAAAGTACTATATTGCGGCTGAACAATACTTCGATGCTTTCGATGGCTTTGGAGACGACTGGGAAGTTGTTTCCGCTGAAAAGAAGTTCGTTCTCAGGCTTGGCAAATACGATGTATCCGGTATTGCCGACCTCGTTCTGCGCAATAAGAATACAGGCGAGTTATGGGTTGTTGACCATAAGTCGAAGTCAATGAACAGCTTACGCAAGGAACTGAATCTCTATCGAAAGCAGCTGTATCTATATGCCATGTGGTGCAAGGAAGAATTCGGTGCATACCCGGTTAAGATCTCATTCAACATGTTCAAAGAGGGCTGCTTCGTCGACGAAGAATTTTCGCTTGATGCGCTTGACGAAACAAAAAAATGGTTCTTGGATACGATCCACCAGATCGAAGACATAGATGCTCTTGAATGCTGGGAGACAAAGGTTAACAGCTATTTTTGCGGCAACATATGTTCTCTGGCCTTGGAGTGTGCCGATTATCAACAGCTTCGGCAAGAAGAACTGGACCGGTATTATGCTAAAAAGGCGCTGGAGGCCGAGATGTATGGCGTTGGACCATAATTTTAAATCGCAGGACTGGCTTGACGGTTATGTGTCTGGCCTCGTCTGGATATCAGATATTTTCGAGTCGCATTCGCAAGCACTCGTTAAGAACGGTTATTTTAGTAAGAGCGATTTGAAACTCATCGTCAATATTATTGATGCTGCCATTCGTCGAAGAGAGCTGTTGGCTGAAAAAGGTTCGAGGGGAGTCAACTTGTTCGTGAGCAAAAAGCGAACGGCGTCCATCAAAGAAAAGTAACGATAACACAATCGATGTTATCGTGAAACAATTTCTGTTAATATCGGGCGTCCAATATGAAAGGAAGGTAGCGCTCCCGTTCCGCCCGATAGTACGCTCCGGAGGAAGTCGTGCATCCTCCGGAGCCAATTTTATCCACTGGTTTCTCCTCGTTTGAGAAAGAAAGGGCGTGGATATATGTTTCTAAATATTGAAGGAGGCTAATTCAAATGGCAATGACGACTCGTGAATTTATTCAGCATCTGTTGCTGAATGGTGAACTGGATGATCCCGTTGAAATCGAAGTGAATGTTCCATTCGGCGAGACTGGCTTCATGACTTTTGAACCGGCGCATGTGACCCGTGTGGGCGATGATGTGGACCCGGAGACACTCGTTGAGTGTAAGCCGTACAAGGAGGATTGACATGAACAGCTCGCAGGAAAGAAACACAGGCGTAAGCATACTCGGCGTATTGCAAATTGTGTTTATCGTTCTGAAACTGTGCAACCTCATTAACTGGCGGTGGGAGGTCGTTCTGATACCCACTTTGATTAGTTCTGGAATCTTTGTGATTCTGCTTCTGTGTGCGGTGGTGGTATTGTTATGGGAAAGGTATCATTAACGCCGACCATCGCCGTCGACTTTGACGGTACACTGTGTTCCGACGCCTTCCCGGAGATCGGCAAGCCAAACCAGCCGCTGATCGACTTTTTGATCCGCTGGCAGCAGGAAGGTAATAAGGTGATTCTCTGGACCTGCCGCGAGGATACGCTACTCGGCCTCGCCGTTGATTGGTGTGCCGAACACGGCCTGCATTTTGACGCCGTGAACGAAAACCTTCCGGAGCGCATCAGTTATTACTATAACGATTCCCGCAAAATCGGCGCCGATTATTACATTGACGACCTTAACGCGACGGCGGTGCTGGGCTTTGACGGCGGGTGCGATTTTCTGAAAGCAAAGACGTATATGGGTCCGCCGTGGCTTACGGCTGAGATCTGGCGTGAGGATCACAGAATGGAGTGTGTGCCCATAGATGAGCAAGACTAACTGTATCAACTGCGGCGCGGCGAAGGATACTTCCGAGATCAAATGCCCGTTCTGCGGCACGACATATCTGGACTTTACGGCGATCGACTTCGCGTCCGGTGATCCTGTCGTATGCCAGTTCGTATTGCCAAACAACGTTCGGCTTGGTAATTCAGACGGGCGTGTTATCATGTCAATGCTTGCGGTCCCTCAACTCGAGGAAATATCGCAGACGGCAAATCGTGTCGATGTCTTCGGCGGTTGCGAACGAATGTACTCGTTTATTGATAGTTGGGACGTCAATGTCGGCGTTTCATTTAAGCCGGTTGAGAGAAAGAACAGTAAAACATTATTTACGCTTCGTGTGCTGGAGGAGTAACATGGAAACACGTAATCTGACGATCGTTTTTGACGCCGGTGAATACCGTGTCGCGCAGTACGGCCAGTGGGACGGCTACCCGGAAGGTGCCGGCATAAAGATCCTGCGTTTCCTGCGGGACGAAATGTATGAGTTTCTTTTCCGGACAAGGCTCTCGCGGTTTAATTTTGTTGCTGAGAATGACGACATCAAAAAGAGGATCGACAAAGCATTTGAAAATGGTATTGGCTCTTACTGCTTCCCGGAATTCAGCCGGGATACGGGTTGCGATATCCTGCCGATAATCCAGAATGATATGGCGACCACGCATTATCTTGGTAATCGTATCGACTTCGCAGCGGACAGCGTGTTCTGCGAGTGGGCATATGTCGTCGACTTTGACCATCGAACCTTTGAGGTTTTTAAGGGATTCAACAAGACGCCGCTCGAAGAGAACGAGCGGTTTTATTTTCTGAACGATAAGATAGACCCAGATGCTTGCCTTTCCGGTACAAAGTATTATCAGGTTAAACTCGCTGCAACCTTTGATCTCGACAACCTTCCAGAAGACAAAGAATTTCTGGATGAGTTCAAAGATGATGACGAGGAGGCCAACGAGTGTGAAGAGTGAGCTGAAACCATGTCCGTTTTGCGGTAGAAAAGGCGAGCTACATCAAAAGCGCAGTCTCGAAACATGGATCGTTGAGTGTACAAACAACAGTTGTCCGGCATCATACATGATCGGCTATGACTATGATACCTCGGAAGAAGCGATCGAAGCATGGAACAGGAGGGCTGATAATGGCTGATCTTGATAAAGTTATTAAAGGATTAGACATATGTACAACTAGGCCGTGTTATTGCACTGACTGTCCGTATAAAAAAGATTGTGCGCTCGATTCGCAGGAATTAATGAAAGACGCTCTTGCATTACTGAAAGAATACCGTAGTGCAAAGCCGCTGGTTGATGCTATATCCGATCAGGTTCACGACTGCGCGAAGATGTTCAGGAGGAGTTATGGTTGACGGTTCGATGAGTATACTGGATAGTCTGCTTCAGCAGCAGGCGAATCTCCAACATTCGCTTCAGATACAGATTCAAATGGCTAATCTACAGGCAACCAGCATGATCGCAAGCCAATTTGAACCGTGTAACAATTACCACGTTGGTGATTATTATACTTATAATAATGCATTGTGTCGCGTGATCGCCGAAGGCGCGTCGTTTGAAGAGCGTCCATACTGCTGCGAAGACAGGCATCCAACGCCTTCACATACCAACTGTGTGAATTGTGGCGCTCCGCTTGGATATCATTTCCGCTGTGAGTACTGCGGCACTGTGAATCAGTAGCGTATCATAATAAGTGCAAGCCGGATAACCCGTGGCATATCGTCAAGTTTGAACTGACGCCGGTCGAGGTTATCAAAGTAACATAATTTCTGCATAATAACATTCATTATGTTATTGTTCATGTAACAGTTGTATTGAAGGTTGTAGTGACAGGCGAGTTTTATGACTGCGGGATATTGATGCGGGGACGGTGACCGAACTGTTCCAGAAGCTGAAGGAGGATGCGAATGATTGATATTAACAAAGGAATCTCTGAGCTGGAGGAAAGCTTTGGCCGCCGGCTGACAGATGAAGAGAAGTTCAATATAGCGCTGTTCGGCGAATTTATGAATACGTTCTGGGACAACACAAAACCAAACGTTTCAGATCCGAAGCCGGAGCCATTGCCCAAAGAAGAGATCAAGCCGATGGATATCGGCGAAGTGATCGACGGTCTCGACTACTGCCTGTCAACCGGCAAGTGTATCGGGTGCGTTCACGGCGAGGGCCGCATGGTCGCCACATGCAGGCCGCTGGTCGAGAATGCGCTGCGGTTGCTGAAGGAGAAGAACAATACAATTCTCGAACATGACGAGATCGTAACAAACACGCTGAAGAATGCCAGGTTGAAAATCGAGCAATTATTAAACGAGGATTCATACAAACCAGATACAATGCAATATATGTATTACTGCTTTGGAATCCGTGACGCGTGTTGGGCGATTGATAAGATGATAAAAGAACAAGCCGGTTAACCCCGGCTTCTTTTTTAGTTGAAAGGAGAACGAATAATGAGCGTACCTTATTCTTCATATTGGATTACACCGACTCTTGGACCGCGTGATCAAATCAATAAATTCTGGAAAAAATATGAAAAAGAATCCGTTGTGGTAAACGGTGAAAAGTGCTTATATTTTATGGATGTTTGCGACGAAGAGCCACTAAATAAAATCACGCGGCAGTTTCCGGATATTGTATTCTATGGTCTTTGCCATACTAAAATTGATACTAATATCGGATGGTCGAATGAATTATACAAAAATGGCGAAGCAGCAACCATTCGTTATGAGGACGGCGAAGACTGGCGACCTGCCGTATGTGACGGTATAACAATTATGTATACTGGTTATGACGATGACGATCCTGAACGCATCATTAATAATATGCGCGAGAGAGGTTATGAAATATCATGATAATTACAGCGATATGGATTGGTTACAGAACAAAAGAAGGAAGAGTTCAGTGTAGTAATTGCGGGACTTTATGGAGAGAATTTGGTAGACCAAGGGACTTATTTGAATCATGGCATTATTGCCCACATTGCGGTGCTGAAATAATTGGACATACTTACAAAACGAAGAAATGGTATAACGAACGATTTAAAGCCGGCTCGTCCGGCTTTTCTTTTTGAGGTGATAATATGGGTGTACGCTCTGGCGGTAGCAGTTATGAGTTCTTGATTATGGATTATGGTGGCAACAAAGAAGCATTACTCGACTTTTTGAAAGACAAGAAACCGTGCGGATGGGATGGCAAACACTTCTCGGGATATACGTCATGGGATATTCATGGATATGATTACAGTTCCGATGAAGAATGTGGATATTCTCCGGAACAAATAACAAAGGATTTTCCGGGTTGCGTTTTATTTGGATGGTGTGAGAGCAGTAATGATTTTTCGTGCTATCCTGAGTATTGGAACGCGATTGTTGTTAACGGTAAAACGTACACTGTTTCAGACAGACTTGTAGATGGTTGGTGTATTGGGCCTATTTTTTGCGAAGATTCTGATTTAATAATAGATTTCTATGCAACATATACAAAAGAATTTGAACTTAACGGTGAAGGTGAATAAATCATGAGCTACTGTGTCTACCATCTCCACAGCTATGACTCTTTACTCGATTCCTGTTCCGCATTCTCAGAGTACGTCGATCTCGCCAAGGAACAAGGCATGACAGCGATTGCGTCAACAGAACACGGTCTGCCTCGCTCATGGGTTGAAAAGAAACTGTACTGCGATAAACAGGGAGTCCGCTTTATTCCGGGGGTCGAAATCTACATAACCATGTCTCTCTCTGAAAAGGTGCGTGGCAATTACCATACAATCCTCCTCGCGAAGAATAAAGACGGATTCGCCGAACTGATGGAATTGATCGAGCTGTCTACGCGCCCCGATCATTTCTATTATACCAACCGGATTACAGCCGACGAGTTCCTAGCGATCTCGCCGAATATAATCAAGACCTCCGCCTGCCTTGCGTCTCCGCTGAACAAGCTCGATCCTTCAGACCCGATGTATCTGCGTATGGCTCGGCATTATGATTACCTCGAAATTCAGCACCATAATGTACCGGATCAGATTGCGTACAACAAGCGTCTTCTTCAACTCTCCCGCCAGTTGAATATTCCGCTGATTGCCGGTACTGATACCCATTCGTCCTCTGAATATAAGAACGAGTGCCGTGATGTCCTGCTCGAATATAAGGAGCAATACTATCCCGGTGAATCCGGATGTGATCTCGTCTGGAAGACCGAGGACGAGTTGATAGATTCTTATGCAAAACAAGGTGCGTTGCCTAGGTCTGTGTATATGGAGGCCATTGCCAACACACAGGTTATGGCTGACTCCGTGGAGTACTTCGACCTCGGCAAAACGCCTAAATACCCTATCCTCTACGGTTCCCGTGAAGCCGACGAAGAAAAGCTCCACGAGATGACTTGGCGTATGCTGGACGAAAAGATTGCCGCCGGGGTTATCCCGAAGGAGCAGGAACCAGAGTTCCGCCGAAATATCCCGGAGGAGTTCGACGCGTTCCACCAGACAAATATGTCAGGTTTTATGCTTTCGATGGCCGAGATCATTTCATGGTGCAGGTCAACCGGCAAGCCCATCGGCCCCGGGCGCGGTTCTGTCACCGGTTCCTGCGTGGCGTATGTGACTGATATTACCGACACAAACCCGGTGACGTACAATACTGTTTTCTCGCGCTTTTGCAACAGCGCACGGGTCGAGTTAGGTGATATTGACAGCGATTGTATTGACTCAGACCGCCCCGCCATTTTCGATCATATCATCAATAAGTTCGGCGAAAAGTATTGCGCCCGTGTCGCGTCCTACGGAACCATCGCTGACCTTGCGTTTATAGATGACTGCGGCGGCGGTCTGGCTATTAAATGGGAGCGCGAGCATCATCCTGAGAAGTTCAAAGAGAACGGACGCATGGATAAGGTTAAGTATAAGTTTGACAACGCCAATCCATACCATCCGCTGAAGTTGAAAAAGATCAAGGAAGAGTTCAAATCCGACCCAGAAAAGGCAAAACTTAAACACTCCGAACTGTTCTATTATTTCGACGGCATTGTCGGCACTCGTGTGTCCCAGTCCGTTCATCCTGCCGGTATGGTCATCTCATGCGAAACGCTGGACGATCACTGGGGCGTTTTCAACAAGGATGGCGAACGTTGCCTACTCCTGTCAATGGACGAGGCGCACGACGTTAATCTGGTCAAATACGATATGCTGATTCTGAAGACGGTGCAGGTACTCGCGGATTGCTGTAAGCTTGCCGGCATCAAATATCCGCGCATGCATGAGATCGACTTTTCCGACAATGCTGTCTGGGAGGATATCTGCAAAGACCAGTTGGGCATATTCCAGTTTGAGTCCCAGTTCGCCGCCGACTCCATACGCAAGTTTAAACCGCACAGTATCGATGAGATTACCGTTGTAAATGCCGCCTTGCGTCCTTCTGGTGCGTCATATCGAGACCAGTTGTTTGCACGTAACAGGCACAAGAACCCGACTCCGCAAATCGATGCTATTCTCGCGGATTCACTTGGATATCTTGTCTATCAGGAACAGGTCATATCGTTCCTTAAAGACATCTGTGGCCTGTCTGCCTCATATGCTGATACGATCCGACGTGCTATCGGAAAGAAAGATCGTGAAAAGATTGATAAGGCAATGCCCGAAATCTTGTCGGGATACTGCAAAACATCAGACAAACCACAGGCCGAAGCAGAACAGGAATGCAAGGAATACCTAAAAGTGATTGAGGACGCCAGCGCGTACAGCTTTAACCGCAACCACGCCGTCGCCTATTCCCTTCTGTCTTATCTCTGTGGTTATTACAAGCATTACTATCCGGAACAGTTCGTCGCCGCGTACATGAAGAATGCCGCGAACGACGACGATATCGCCACCGGCAAGGCGATCGCCAAACTGCGCGGCATCAATATCAGCAAGCCGAAGTTCCGTCAGGATAACCGCTCATTCTATATAGACCCGGTCAACCATGTGATCTCCGACTCCCTGACAACGGTCAAGGGCATCGGGCTGAAAGACGCCGAAGCCCTGTATAATCTTCGCGATCGCCAATACTCCACCTTCGTTGAGCTTCTCCGTGACATGACCCTGTACACCGGCGCGCTGAATACCGCCGTCATCGAGAAGCTGATCAAGGCGAACTACTTCAGCGAGTTCGGTTGCATCAAGCGTCTGTTGAAGCTTTACGATGCGTTCTACAATGGACCTAACTGTTTCAAGACGACGCTCGTTCCTGCGTCTCAGGCTGCGCGTATGCAAGCGCTCATGAACTACGAACTCGGAACACCGGATCTCCTCGGCGAGACGCACTCCGATCTTGACGGCCTTGAAGACGATCCTTTGGATATGATTCGCTACGAGCAGGAGCTGTACGGAGAGCCGACGTCTGTTGTCCCGGACGCGAAAGGCGTCTATATCGCGCTCGAGGTTGACACCAAGTACTCCCCTCGCCTTCAACTGTATTCGGTCGCAACCGGCAAGAAAGGTCAAATGAAGATCCTCAAGAAGACATTCGAGAAAGAGCCGATCCATGAAGGTGACTGGATTAAGATCCGCAGCTGGTCGCCGAAGGAAGCTTATGGCCGTCCCGATGTCATTGAAAACTGGGTTAACGCCTACGACAAAATTTCTTGAAAGTGTTTACACAGACAGGGATAAAGCACCCATATATAATAGAGGTGCCTTTCGGGGCGTCTTTTTATTTATCCATCTGAGAGGAGAAGAATATATGCGTAAGCTTGCGAGCATTCAAACCATTACCGATATCGCCCCGATTGAGGGGCGCGACCGGATCGTTCTCGCAACTGTTGAGGGCTGGCACGTAATTGTAACGACAGACTTCCATATCGGTGACCGTGTGGTCTTTTGTGAGATCGATTCGGTCATGCCCGAAAAGCCTGAGTTTGAGTTCCTGCGTCCGAAGAAATTTCATATCAAGACAATGCGTATGGCCGGGGTTACCAGCCAAGGCATCTGCTTCCCGCTGGACATCCTGCCGGAGGAGTACCGTGACTGTGAGATCGGTGATGATGTGACCGATATCATTGGCGTCAAACAGTATGAGCCGACAATGGACAAAGATCCGGATGAAACCGCCGGCAAGAAGAAAAAGAAGTACCCGGCGTTCCTCATGCGTTTTAAGTGGTTCCGTAAGTTGGTCATTCCGAAACCGCGTAAAGGCGGCTTCCCTTCGTTCATCAGTAAGACCGATGAAGAGCGCGTCCAGAATATGCCTTGGATCGTGAACGACAAGCGTGAATGGATCGCTACAGAGAAGGTCGATGGTCAGTCCGGTTCCTTCTGCCTTGTACGGCATAAAGGTTTGTTCCGGGATAAGTTCGAGTATATCGTCTGCTCCCGCAACATGCGTCTTGCACATCCGGATGGTTCGTCTTACTGGTGCGTTTCCGATCGTTATCAGATTGAGAACGCTCTAAGAAACATGATCGGTGATCGCGACTGGATCGCAATTCAGGGAGAGTGTATCGCGCCGAAAGTCCAGAAGAACAAGTACGGTGTCAAGGAACCTGATCTCTACGTGTTCAATCTGATCTATCCGTCCGGTCGTGTGGACTCATTGACAGCCAAGTCGATCTGTGAACAGCACGGATTGAACTTCGTCCCGATCGTTCAGGTTGGATACGTTCTCCCGGATACGGTGGACGAGATTCTTGCTTATGCTGACGGTCAGAGCCAGCTGGCCGATACCATGCGCGAAGGCATTGTCTTCCGTTCAATGGATGGCAAGCAGTCATTCAAGGCGGTTAGTGCTGCGTTTTTGCTTCATTGGAATGAATAAGCCTTTTGTTGGTGAACGCCGTGGCCGATATACAATCATAGGTTTATTGCCAAGAGGTAAGTATGGTCAACAACGTGTTCTTGCGCGTTGTGATTGTGGCAATATTAAAGAAACAGATTATTCGCCATTAGTTAGAGGAACCGTCGTGTCGTGCGGTTGCTACGGCAAAGAACAACGAGCGGCTGCTATAGCTGGTAAACGAAAAGGCAATAATTATTCGGTAATTGATAACGTTGTATATATGCATTCAACGAACAGCGAAGATGTATTTGTATTTGATTCTGAAGACTTGCCTATTGTATTGCAATATACATGGTTATCAAACAACGGGTATGCTCATGCTCGAAATCCAACGACTGGAAAACAAATTAGCATGCATAGATTAATCATGGGCGTCATTGATAACGACAATGTTGTCATTGATCATATAAACCGAATCACTCAAGACAATCGAAAATGTAACCTTCGTGTTTGTGATCAGGTAAATAATTGTATGAATCGTAGAGAAAACAAAAAACGGCTTCATTCAAAATACAAAGGTGTATTCAGTGCAACAAATGGACGAACATTCTTCTCTACTATACAACATGATGGCAAGCAATATTATCTCGGATCATTTCCTACAGAGGAAGAAGCAGCACAAGCTTATGATCATGCTGCTTTAGAATTCTTTGGAGAATACGCAAAAACAAACTTTGCATCATGAGTGAAGTTGTTGAAGTTTACTTCAATGGAGGTTCAATATGGAAGAGCATTATGATGTTGAAGCTGCTCTCATCGCGCAGAAAGAATACTGCGATGCACACAACCTGCCGCATTTTGCGCCGGGTGATGGCATCTGTTTTAAATGCCGCCGTCAGATCTACAGCGAAAAAGGATATTCGGTCGAACGAGCTGGCTCCTGTCTGATCACCGGCTGCCCGTATTGCCTGTATTCGTATTGCGAATAAAGAAAGGAT
>Ga0310691_10004394_pt1 | contig 15920 bp, 16 predicted proteins | sample 176DNAGHGlowgp2_FD_203887 | JGI IMG/M metagenome (GOLD analysis project Ga0310691, IMG submission 203887) | Sheep rumen microbial communities from Palmerston North, Manawatu-Wanganui, New Zealand - 1766 DNA GHGlow gp2 (v2) (version 2) | ecosystem: Host-associated > Mammals > Digestive system >...
AATAACTATTAACTCATCACTATTATTAAATATCCATTCACAAGTCTTAATATCTTTAATACCAGGAAGTCTCAAATCACAAGATCCATCCATTTTTAATACAATTTTTTGATTACCTTTTAAATAAGTTCCAGACATTTGTCTCTCATTACTAAATATATATCCAAATAAATGAGCAATCCCAAGAACTGCAATAACCATTACAAGAATAATCATAGTCCACTCAAATATTGGAAAATACTCTCTTTGAAACATACTCTTATTTTGATTATGTACAACGTTTAAATGATCATATCCAATCATTTCATCTACTCTTAGTTTAAATTTATCATTATTCCAAGTATAGAAAATAATAGGTAGATGGCCATATTGTCTAATTATTACTCCTCTAAATATATAGAATAAATTAATAGTTCCAATAGATGTAACATGTCTTAAAGGAATAGATGTAGTCTTCTTCCAAAAAGGAAGATATCTCTCAATATAAATTGCTCCTCTAGTTAAAGACAAAGTAGTATTAATAATGCATTTATATAACCAATTACAAATAAAACTAAGTACAACAAAAATTAGAATTAATAATACCTCATTTAATACTCTCATCCAAAAACCATAATTAATACTAAATATATTACCTTTAAAATTAATAATAGTTATCGCAATAAAACCAACAACTAATAGTAATAATAAAATCTTATCTATAAAAGATGAAAACAATAATCTACAAGTAATTACAGTATCTTTTTGTGAAGTAATAGTTGTAGTTTTAGCTTCTACTCTCTGTGCCTCTTGCACAACACTAGTTAAATCAGCGGTTTCTTGATCAACTTTTTGAATCTCCGCAATAACATTTCTTAAATCTGCTGTTTTGCCAGTATGATACTCTTCTATAGTTTCTTTCTTTTTCTTTCTCAAAGTAACACACCCTTTCGCCATTAGTATAACACATATTTAAAGCGAAAAAAAGAAGCTTATTTTGCTTCTACTATTAGCTTAATCGCAGTACGTTCTTCCGTATCAATAAAAATATCTTGAAAAGCCGGAATACACACTAAATTAGTTCCTGTTGGGGCAAGAAAACCTCTCGCAATTGCGATAGCTTTAACAGCTTGATTAAGAGCCCCAGCTCCAACTGCTTGTACCTCCACTGTTCCCTTCTCACGAAATACATTCGCAATTGCACCAGCTACACTATTTGGATTTGATTTACTACTAACTTTTAATATTTCCATTATTTCCTCACTTTCAATTAAACATATGCATAAAAAAAGAAGATTAGAACACTAATCTTCTGGATACCATGTAGTCGCAATTACATCATTAGAAATTTCAACACCATCTTTATATGTATGTCTAAAACTTCTATATCCTCTACCACCTAACCATACAGACTCAATACTATAAGTTTTACCCTTCTTCGCATCCTTATGAGACCAAAATTCAACATGTATTTCTCCATAAGTATCATAAGCCTTTATATATATTGGATAGTCATATACATTTCTAAACTTCATATCAGTATTCCAACTACCATCATTTGCAGATGCAACAGTCGCATCAAGTCCACCATCTACATATACACTCTTTTTCTTATGAGGACTACGAGTTACAATTTCATGCCCTCCAAGTAATGCTGCATCATAAGTAGTAGTCGCAACCTGACAAACTCCATTCCCTACAAACTCATAATAAAAAACATATCCACCTTTATTATAAGGACCAGCATATTTAAAGAATGAGAAAACTTCTCCCGGTTGTACAATAGCCCCATTAATATAATTAACACCTGTTCTTAAATTCTGAGCTCTCAAAGTAACCCAAGTATCATACTTAGTCACAAAAGAAGAAGCTAAAGTATCAATTCCTACATATCTAGAATCAGTAAAAGCTTCTACTTCTTTACCAACCAATTCTACTCTAAAAGGATAATCATGCTTTCCTTTTAAATAATTTAATATTATTTTTTTATTCTCATCATAATCAATTTTATAACCATTAATTCCAGATACGTATTTAACACCATTAGTAGTATCAAAATGTCCATTAACAGGTGCAATATTTGCTTTATTTTCTAAATTAACAAAGAAAGACTTAAATACATCTTCACTTATAGTATAAGAAAAATGAAAACTCTTCTTATCACTATGACCATTTATATACCAAAGTTTTTGAGGATAAGTTAAATGTTTTTGAAACTTACTTATATCTTTTAAAGTCTCATCAATATCAATTTCTACTCCCATTTCTCCTAAAGTATAAGTAACCTCTTTATCTTTAAAAACAAAAGTAATATTTTGAGACATTATCTTATCATTCTTATTATCAAGAACACTACTTATCTCATCAAATTTATAATTAGAAATATCATATTCTTCTAAATAAACGCTAGGTAATACTACATCATTATATTTATTAATAATATCTCTATTTAATAAATATAAAACAACATAAAAAAAGACAAGAATTAGGAATAAAGAACTAAATACAATAAAACGAATTTTATTTCCTAATAACTTATCTTTCATATACATCATCCTACAATACTACTAATTTCTTTATAAAGAACTTGATAACCATCTTTATTTAAATGAATACCATCATAAGTATATTTAGCATCCAATTCACCCTTCTTAACAAGTAATGAATGAATATCTAAGTACTCAATACCTTTTTCTTTAGCAAGTTCCTTAATTGCTTTATTTCTTGCATCTATTTTTTTATTTGTAATATCTCCTTTAAAGAATCCATCTTCATATCCATCCGCAACAGGATAAATAGATTCAACAATTATAACTGCATTAGGTCTATTACTCTTAATTAAATCAATAATACGACCATAATTACGAATATATTCTTCCTCTGGAGTATTAATATCTAAATCCATAATACCAATCTCTAAGAATACTACAGAAGGATTATAATCATAAATCATATCTTTCATATGATTAAGTAATTCCTTAGTAGTTAAAGTATCAGTACTAACATTTACAAAATGATAATCTGCTCCATAATTTTTAAATACAAACTCTTTTGTATAAAAATCCCCAACAAATAAATAATTATCATCAATAACTTTTGCATTTTTATCCTTCACAATAATTCTACTATTCGCAGAACCAAATACATTAGGAAACTGCTTACTAATAAAATTAGCTCCAAATAATACAAGTAAAAGTATTGCACAAACTAAAGATAAAGTTAAAAATAATTTTCGGAAAAAAGTAATTTTATCTAAAAAATCATCATCACTTTTCTTATTATCACTTTTCTTATTATCACTTTTATTATCTTTCTTCTCTTTAATATCTTTCTTTTCTTCTTTTATATTATTTTTTTTATCTTTATTATTATCTTTTTCCTTCTTTTTCTTATTATTTTTATTATTAAATCTATCCTTTAAAAAATCTCCTTCTAAAGGTTGATCTTCAGTAGTATCTTCAATAATCTTAAGTTTAGTAAGAGTATTTTCTAAGTTCTCCTTAACATCTTTTTTCATACTCTTAACTTTAAAAGGAAAAGATTGAGAATTAGGAGTCAATCTACTTTTAGAATTATATTTATACGGTTTATTTTTTGCCATCACTCATCATCCTACCTAACAACTAACATTATAACATGAATAATCAGACTAAAAAACTCCTAAAATGAAATTTAATAAAGAATATTTTAAAAAATGTAATAGTTTTATTTTATTAATATCCTCTACTACAGTTAAATCTCCACTCGCAATAACTTCATTATTATTAATAACTTCTATACTACCAACTCTATCTCCTACCCTAACAGGTAACTCAACTTTAAACTTATTAACTAAATACTTATATTTATTATCAACCTTCTCTTCAATTACACATAAATCATCTTTTAAAACAATAGGTATTTTTTTATTATCAGTAAATTCAAGTTTAATATTATCAACAACACTCCCCTTCTTATATAAACAATTAATCTTTATAGATTGAAAACCATAATCAAGTAAACTCATCATTTCACGATTTCTTACCTTACTATCCTCTTCTCCAAGTACAATTCCAATAAGTCGTAAATTATCTCTTTTTGCAGTACCAGCTAAACAATAAAGAGCATTATCAGTATGACCAGTTTTAAGTCCATCTGCCCCATCATAAAAATTAATTAATTTATTTGTATTAACTAACCAAAAAGGATGATCAGTATCCTTTCTTAAATAATCCTCATATATAGAAGAAAATTCAAGTATTTGTGGATGATTAAGTATAAGTTCTCTAGCAATTACAGATAAATCATAACTACTAGAATAATGATTATCTTCATCTAACCCAGTACAATTTACAAAATGAGTATTTTTTAATTTTAATCTTTTCACAACCTCATTCATCCTAACAACAAACTTCTCTTCACTACCACTTATATATTCAGCCATCGCAACAGTCGCATCATTTCCAGAAGCAACACTAATACCCTTTAATAAATCTCTTACAGATATCTTTTCTCCTTCTTCTAAATATATTTGTGAACCACCATAACTAGAAGCATTATGACTAGTAGTAACAATATCATCTAATGAAATATTACCCTTCTCAATTTCTTCAAATATAATAATCTGCGCAACCATCTTAGTTAATGACGCAATACTAACTCTTTCATCTTTATTCTTTTCATATATTATTTTCCCACTATTAGCCTCTATCAATATTCCACTCTTTGCATTAGGAATTAACTCCTCACAAAAACAAGTATATGGAAATAAAAACAAACAAAACAACAAAATAATAAACATTTTTTTCATAAGAATCCTCCTACATTTTAATATGTAAAGATGAAAAAAATTATGAATAAATTGGAATAATTAATGCTATTATATAAGTAGGTGATAATATGAGTACCAAAAAAAAGAGAAAGGTTAAAATTAAATGGAAAAATCTTTTCATCTTTTTATGCATAATATTTATCTTCATATTTGGAATGATAAAAGGTACACAAGCAATCATCTCACTATTCACAAAACCAAATGAAAAAGAAACTGAAATAAAAAAAGTAGAAAAAAAAGACGAATGGGAAGAAGTAAAAAAACTAGACTATTACAATAATAACTACGAAAAAAGATATAAATCTTATAAAAAGCAAAATAACAATATGGATCTTATTCAAATAATAAAAAACGTAAATATGAATTTAGATCAAACACCATATGAATACACTATAAAAGCAAATAACTTAAATACAGAAAAAATATTAGTAAATAAATATTATTATTTAGATGAAGATTATGTTCCAGAAAACTTAGAAAATATAAATAGAAAATATGCACTAAGTAATATGAGATTGGTAAATTATGCAAAAGATGCATTTGAAAACTTATCTAAAGATGCCCAAAAAGAAGATTTAAACATCATCGCAATGTCAACATATAGAAGTTATACATATCAAGTTAATTTATATAATCGATATAAAAAAGAAGATGGAGAAGAAAAAGCAGATACATATTCAGGAAGACCAGGGCACTCAGAACATCAAACAGGACTAGCAGTAGATGTATACAACAAAAAAGAAGACTATACAAATTTTCATAAAACAAAAGAATATGAATGGATGCAACAACATGCTCATGAATATGGATTTATATTAAGGTTCCCAGAAGGTAAAGAAAAAGAAACCGGTTATGAATTCGAATCTTGGCATTATAGATATGTAGGAGTAGAAATAGCAACCTACATCCATCAAAATAATATATCTCTAGAAGAATACTATGCAACAAAAATAAAAGATTGGTAAAACCAATCTTTTTTTATTTATCAAATTTCTTTTTATAATAACCATATAAATGATAAAAACCAGTAAATATTAACCATACAAATAATAATAAATTACTAATCTGTACAAGTGATAATACTGTTTCATTTTCATATAAAGTAGTAATCTCCATTAAGTCATACGAATTATATGCACAAATTGATAGGAATGACATAAAGAAGAAATATAAAATACTAAATATAAAATAATTAATTATTTTCTTTAATACTTTTAACTTCTTACTAAATAAAGTATAAAGCATTAATATAGTAACAAAAATAATAATAAAGAAATAAACAATAGTAGATGGAAAATAAATATAATTCATAATCCATTTAACGAAAGAGTCAAAAGAACTTTTAACATAAGTAGTATAACTAATAAATATACCTAAAACAAATCCTAAATAAACTCCTATCGCAATAATTTGCACCATCTTATTATTTTTCTTTAAATTATAAATTAATATAACAAATAAAAGAAGGCTAATTATGAACATTTCTATTGATAGGAATGATGAAAAAATATACTTAAAAATAACACCTAATTTTCCTAACAAAGACAAATTCATATTATCACCTTCTTCTAGCCAACAAATTCTGCAACATAAACGGTTTGAGCTTTATCATTATCTTTTGTACATGTAACTAAAGTTAAAGTAGGTTTAGGTGAATTAAAGTCCATAACCATTGCTCCACTCTTATTAACTTGATAAATATTTACAATACGATAATGATATGTAACCCCATTAATTGTGACATAGCACTCATCTCCGCCACCCAATCTATATAGATAAGCAAAGAATGATATATAAGAATCTCCCGAATGAGCCATTAATACTAAATTACCATAGCCCTCATATGGAAGAATAGAACCACTAACTAAAGTTACATTACTCGAAATATTATTATATTGCGATCCAACATTATAGAATCCCCTTTTCAAACCAATCTTTGGTATTTCAAGAACACCAAAATATTTACTATAATCTATTGTATACTGTTCTTCATAATGTCCAGAAGGAGCACTGTTAGTAGGAGCTGGAGTATCTCCAACAGTTTCAACATTTTGAACTGGAGCTGGATCCATCATCGCTATCTTCATATCTGAAAAGACTTGTTCTCTCATTGTTAACAAATAGTTCCAAGATAATACAATACTTCCTCCAAAAATAAACAAAGAGCCAATAAGCAATGCCTGGCTCTTTTTAATTCTTTTAATTTTCTTCAACAGGTTTGGCATTTGCATAAATAATTCCAACACCACAAAGTAATACAATAAGACCAATAAAGTAAATTGTTTGTGCAGTAGTCATACCAGTATCTGGTGCTGCCATAAAGTTAATATAAGAACTATTATAAATTCTAAAGTTCTCACTAGTTACAGAAACCATTGATTGAGCATTTCCACTAGATAAGAAATATTCTCCACCAATATAGTTTTGGAACTCACCAACAATTGTAATATTAACTGTATTCTTATCATTAGTTACCTTGTTAGCAGGAACTCTGACATAGAAATAATCAGATGGAGCAAAAGTGTCAAGTCCTGATTTTTTATTTCCATCCTTATCAACTACATAAGCACCATCAAGTCCACTTAAATCTACTGAGTAGTTAACTAAATCTGAAGAAGGATTAGCAGTTACATCAATTCTATCTGTTTGATAAACATCTCCATCTCCCATTAAAGTAATACTTGTAGATTTTAATACAGCTTTAACAGTTTTATAATTAGTTGCATCTTTTGCAGCAGCAACTACATTTTTAACATACTCATTGTATAAATTACCTGAATAAATAGGACGAACATTACCATCACGAGTAGAAACTAAACTAATAGGATTCTTAATAACTGTAAGAGCTCCTGTTTCCTCTAATTTACCATGTCTAGTATCTCCAGCAGGATATGTTTCATGCATATACATCCAAATAGCAACTTGAGTTACATAAGTTTCTAATGCTTTGTAGTCATCAGCAGCTAAAGTTTCAGTTGTTGAATCAGGATATTTCTTATCAGCTTGAACTATTCCTTTTCCACCTAAAACTTTACTTTGATTTAAGATGTATACAAGTCCTAAATCATCAAATACTTCTCCATCAGAGTTATAATCATCAGCTTCTACTGAGTAATCAACACCATGTTCGATACAGAACACAGGCTTCTCTGCAGTAGTAGCATCAGAACTATCAGAGAATAACATTGGAACATATAATGCTCCACTATCACCACGACCATTTACACCAGCTGGAACTGGATCTCCAGAAGTAGGATCAGTATATAGTCCTGGGATAACTGTCATTTTATCATTTGGAACAGCGTAACTGATTTGATTAAATCCAACTGCAATCAAAGAAACAATTGCAAATGCTGCAACAGCAAATGATAAAACAATTGATAAACTTACTTTTTTTGGTTTTTTATCATTATTTTCCTCATATATCTTTTCCATAAATTCACCTTACCTTATAAAACAATTATATCATAATTTCTATAAATTCAAACAAAATTTAATCGAATTTGTAAATATTGTCAATTTTAATCTCAGGAAGCTTCTTATTATAGTAAACAGTAGCAAGAACATCTCCCTTTTTTACCTTATCTCCAATAAGTTTATTTAGTTTAATACCAACAGTATAATCAATCTTATCAGTAATAGTTTCCTTCCCAGCTCCAAGATGTAGAGAAATCTTCCCCCACTCTAAAGCATTAATCTTTTTAATAACACCAGAACAAGGAGCTTTAACGAAATGAACTTTATCACTTACTTTAATCTTATCAAGTTTTCCTTTTTGTGCTTCAACCATCTCTTCAAATTTCTTATAAGCAGTTTTCTTTTCAATAGACTCTATTACCATTTTTTCTGCTTCTTTCATAGAGATATTTAAAGACATACTAACCATATTAGTCGCAAGTTCTATACATAAATGAACAAAATCATTATCTTTCTCTTTACCCTTTAATACATCAATTGCTTCTAATACTTCTAAACTATTACCAATAGTAATACCTAAAGGAGTATTCATATCACTAATAATAGTTCTAACTTCTCTATTATAGAATTCACCAATTCTAATCATTAAACTAGATAACTTTTTAGCATCTTCCTTAGTTTGAATCAATGCACCATTACCTACTTTTATATCTATTATTATTTTGTCTGCTCCACAGGCAATTTTCTTACTCATTATACTTGATGCAATTAGTGGAATAGATGAAACTGTTGATGTAACATCACGTAAAGCATAGATTACTTTATCCATTGGAACTAAATCTGCAGTTTGTCCAGTAACTACAAGTCCAATTTTATAGACTTGTCTCATTATTTCATCTTCATCTAAATCAACTCTATATCCAGGAATACTTTCTAACTTATCAATAGTTCCACCAGTATATCCAAGACCTCTTCCACTCATCTTAATTACTGTTCCACCACAAGCTGCAACAATAGGTACAATAACTAATGTTGTCTTATCTCCAATCCCACCAGTAGAATGTTTATCAACTTTTATTCCAGGAAGATCACTAAAATCTAAAATGTCACCACTATCAATAAATATTTTAGTTAATGCAAAAGTCTCTTCATCACTCATACCATTAATACATATTGCCATAAGTAATGCACTCATCTGATAGTCAGCAACTTCACCTTTTAAATAACCATTAAAGAATGTATCTAATTCTTGATATGTTAATTCTTGTCCTAATCTTTTCTTATTAATAATATCTAGTATCATACTAACTCCTTTCGAAATACAGAAGTATCTCTCTTCTCAAATCCCAAAGAAAGATATAGCTTATGAGCTGCCTCTCTCTTATTGCCAGAAGTAAGTTCCATACGAGTAACATGATTTGCTTTTGCAGTTTCAATTGCATAGTTCATCATTATTTTACCAATACCATGTCCACGATATGTAGAGTCAACACATACATAACCAACATGATAAATCTTAATATTACGAATAATATCAATCTCTTCCATTAAGTTATAATAACCAACTATTACTTCATCTAAACAAGCAACATACTCATATACTCTAGCATCACTCAATTTTTCTTTATGATACCCAAAAGAATCAAACAACAATTTATCTACGGCTTTATAATCCGCATCATTATACTTTCTTACTACTATATCCATATTATCACCTATCTTAAGAAAATTATAACACAAACAAAACACAAAAAAAAGGAAGATTAACTTCCTTAAACTACATCATCTAATTGATCATCATCAGGTCTATTATCCTCTTCTGGAATATATGCCTCTTCAAGAGCATCACTAGAGCGTTCCATTGGAGGAGCAATATCAACCATTTGAGAAGGATCAGTAGATGGAGCATACCCTACTTCATCATAAAAACCATCATTAGATGAATCCATGACATCATAAGCAACTCCCTGCTCAGAATCAACAGGAACATAAGAACAAGGTACAACATCATCAAGTTGTTCATCATCCTCACGATTATCCTCTTCAGGAATAATTACCTCTTCTAATTCATTATCGTAACTAACCATTTCATCTAGATTGTCCATAATAACACCTCACAAAAGTATTTCCACTCTAATTAAATTTTACAATAAAGATTAATTAAATGCAAGAAACCTCTAAAAAAGACTGACAAATTGTGTCAGTCTAATCTTATTCACCTTCCTCTTCTTTACTCTTACTAGATAAGAATGTCACTTTCTCACAAATTACTTGTAAAACATTTTCCTTCTTATCATCTTTTTCAATTAATCGAGATTGTACTCTACCTTTTACTCCTACAATATCTCCTTTTACGCAATACTCACTAGTATTTTCCGCAACAACATCAAAAGCAGTACAATCTACAAAATCAGTATCATATGTCCCATCAGCATTTTTAAAACTTCTAGGAATTGCTAAAGAAATAGTCGCAACTTTAGTCCCATTATCTGATTTATTAACAACAATATCTCTTGTAAGTCTTCCAACTAAAACAATTTGATTAAGCATAACTCACCTCCTTTCGATGCGTTATATTAATAAATAAAAAAGAATAATGCAAAACGCACTTTTTTCATATTTAGCAATAAAAAAAGAGCAAAACAAAATTTTGCTCTAAAAGAAAAATTAAAACTAAAAACACAAAGTAATAAAAAAAGAAATTCATATGAATTTCTTATTTTGAACAAGTTCTAACTTCAGTATCTCTATTCATGTATTCTTGGAATGCATGCATACTTTCAATATCACTTCTTAATACTGGTTGAAGCTTAATACGTTTCATTCCTGTTTCTTCTTCAATTAACTTGATACGATCTACAAAGAATTTATCAGATCTAAATACAAATTCTTTTAATTCTTCTTCTGAAATATAATCAAATCCAATTACTTCTTTCATAGAAAAAGGTTCAATTACATAACAAGGTCCATCTTTTAATTCACCACATACATGAATTAATCTAGTACCAAACTCTTCTCCATTTTTCATTACATTAGGATAGATAGAACGATCTAATACAGGTAAATCTTTTAATATATCAAATACATTAACATATCTATCTCCTACTTTTTTTAAGAAAGCATAAGCTTCAATATCTGATAATTCTGCACCATTATGTGCAACATCATAATATTTAATTCTAGCAAGTCTTAAATCTTCAGTATTAATTATTTTTGTCTCCATCTTTTAATTCCCCCAATAATTTTTCAATAGCTATCTCAGGAAGAAGTGCACAGTTTTTACGATTAGGTTGTTTATATATTTCATCATAAGCATTTAACTCACCTAAAACATCCTCATCATATTCTTTCTCATCAATCATATTCTTATAATTAGTAATAATATTAATTGCTTCATCAACACTCTTACCAATTAATTTACGAATAAGAATAGATGATACAGAAGTACTTATAACGCATGCTTCTCCATCGAATCGGATGTCTTCTATTATATCACCATTCTTTTTCATAATAAAGTCTAAATTATCTATACAACTCTTACTACTAGTATTAACCTTACAATAACTATCGTCATCAATTAATCCCTTATGATATGGTTCTTGATAATTATCAAGCATTATTTCTCTTTTTAAATTACTATCCATATTATCACCTACAATACTATTTTAAAAATGTCTTTACTATTCTTAAGTGCAAGAACAAGTCTATCTACGTCTTCTTTTGAATTATAAAAATACATACTAGCACGAACAGTATTCTTTATATTTATTTCATCTTTAAGTAACTTAGCACAATGATTACCAGCTCTAACATAAATATTATAATGATTTAAATATATAGATACATCTTGAGCAAACACACCATCTACATTAAATGCAAATATCCCACTATTACTATCTTTATTATATAAAATTATATTTGGAATATCTTTTACTTTATCTATTAAATATTTCTTTAATTCTACTTCATGAGCATGTATTTTATCCATTCCAATACTCATTAAATAATTAATAGCTTCTCCAAGTCCAATTACCTCTGCAATTGGAGGAGTACCAGCTTCAAATCTAATTGGTATCTCTTTTAATTCATAAGAGTTATCATCTTCAAAAAATGAATTCATTCCACCACCATAACATAGCGGTTTCATCTCTTCTAGTAACTCTCTTCTACCAACTAAAACTCCAACACCAGTAGGTCCACACATCTTATGACCAGAAAAACTTAAAAAATCCATATAAGAATTTTTAAAATCAACTTTTAAATGTGGAACACTCTGTGCTCCATCTACATTAAATAAAATATTATTATCATGACAATATTTACCAATAGATTCTACATCTCTAACGTCCCCAATAACATTAGTAACATGAGCTAAACTAATAACTTTTGTTTTATCAGTGACACACTTCTTAATATTATCTAAAGTTAAAGAGTAATTCTCATCTAAAGGTACATATTTAATGACAATTCCTATCTCTTCACTTAATCTAATCCAAGGAAGTACATTAGAAGCATGTTCTCCTTTATTTAATAAAACTTCATCTCCTGCTTTTAAATGATATTTCATATATCCAAAAACAACCATATTTAAAGATTCTGTTGCTCCACTCGTATAAATACAACACTCAGGATCTGCATTAACAAACTTACCAATAATATTACGTACATTATCATATAGTTCATTTGTCTTAATAGCAGCATCATAATCTCCTCTATGTATATTAGAAGTATGTTCTAAATAATAAGCATTCATCTTATCAATAACACACTTAGGTTTTAAAGTAGTTGCTCCATTATCAAAATAAACAATATCATTATCTAACATTGAAAAATCTTCACGATTCATACTAATCACCCTTTTAATCTATATATAGTATATGTGCAAATCACTTATATTCTAACATATTTATAATAATATTACAAAAAAAAGAAACCAATTTGGTTTCTTATTATTTCTTATTAAGCAGCTCTTCCTCTATAATAGTTATCTCCATTATCATATCCATAACTATTATCATTTCCAAGTAAAGATTTAGCATCAGCAAGTAATCTAACTAAGTCTTGATTTCCTTGAACTTGAGGTCTTAATGTCTTAAGTTCTCTATCTTGAGAAGCAATAATCTTTTCTTGATCATGAACTCTACTCTCTAATATTTGATTTCTAGATTCAAGTCTATTAGTAACTTCATCCAATGAACGAAGTTTAGAAGCTAAAGCTTCATATCTCATAGATTGATCTTTAAACTTCTCAGCAATTAATCTTGTTTGAGACTCTAAACTCTCAATTTGACTCTTATATTGAGCAATTGTTGCTTTTTGTTCTTTATTTTGTTTCATTAACTCAGTCATTGATCTAGCAACATCTGCCATTATATTATTACCAGTTCCATATCCATCATAAACACTGTTATTTTTAACATCATTTACTAATGGATCAAATCCAGAATATGTATTTGTATAAGTTGGATTAAATTCTTCTTTAGCAGGCTCATTGAAAATATCAGATAATAATTGACTTTCAGTTTTACTTGCAACTCCTTTTTGAGGAACCATAATCTCATCACTATCAATTATTCCATTATTATTTCTATCTACTGTTGCTAAAACAGTTTCAGCATCAATAGTTACTGGTTTACTTTCTTGAGGTTTTTCTTCAACTGTCTCTTCTACCTTCTTAACTAAGTCTGAGAATGACTCTTCTTCTTTTGCATCTTCTGTTGGTGTATTAACTTTCTCCTCAACTGGAGTAGTCTCTTCACTAACTTCATTCTTAGCATCCTCTTCTACTACAGGAGGCATTTCATAATCTTCTGTCTCTTCTTTTTCAGATTCATCATCATAGTTTACAACAAAGTTATCAGTATTTTCTGCAACAACTTCATCTTTATTTTCATCTACTTCAGTAGTATTTTCTTCATTTGTATCAGTGCTTTCACTAACTTCTTCAGGAGTAGTATTTTCAACAACCTCTTCCTCAACAGGAGTAGCCTCTTCAGTAACTTCTTCTCCAGCAGGAACACCATTTGCAAAAGCATTTAAGTCAGCAGTAACATCTTCACTTACAGCTTCTTCAGTAGGAACATCTACAACATCATCAGTAACAGGTACTACATTATCAGTATTATCTTCTACTACTTCATCAGCTTTCTCATCAGGCATTACATGTCTTGCTGCATAAGCATCATCATCATAATCCATAACAACTTCTTGATTATTATCAACAGTATTATTTGCTGTTTCCTTTGTCTTTCTTAAAGCATAAGCTTCATCATCATAATCCATAACAACTTCATTATTAACAGCACCATCAGGAACAACTACATCTCCATCAACTGGAGCACTAGCTTGTAATGCACCCTCTACAACATTTTGATCAACTGTAGCTTGAGCAACATCAATAGCTTCTGGAGCTAACATCTCATAAGTAGAAAGAGAGAATTCTTGAATTGGAGTATCCGCTGTATTCTTAGCTAAATATAATTTATCATTAGCATTACTAATAAAACTATAGCTTTCTCCACCAACAAGATTTGTTCCATTTATATCACAAACAGTAGCTTCAGAAAATTGATCATTAAAGATATATTTTCCTTCAGTTCCCATTTGAGCATTAATTCTATCTTTAATAGTAGCAGGTGTAGATACTAATTGTTGAGCTGCAGTAGGATCACTTCTATGCTCAACAGCATCAATTACACTTTGACTAGTAGGAGTAGCTTTTTCAATTACAATAACATTGTCATTAACTGGTCTAATTGAACGGTTTTCAAATGGAATAACAACAACTCCATTTTGATCAATAACACCAACATTAGATGCCTTTACCATTGGATCAATAGCTTCTACTAATGCAGTAGACGCAATACGATTACCATTAGAAAACTTCTTAGCATCAGTTTCATCTAAAAAGTAATATTGTTTACCATCATCAGTTAATGCATAAGTACAAACAATATCATTGCGATCCTTATATTTTACGATTCCTCTTTGGATTTTCATAAAAACACCACCCAATACTCTACTTTAATCTACTAATAAGTTTAACACAATTTTTTTGTCAAAACAATAGATTTTAAAAAAGATTATTCTTTTTATTAAAATTGCAAAAGATTAATTATTAAGGTAAAATAAATACAGGTGAAGAATCATGAATAGCAAAAATAGCCTATTGATTGGTAGAGGTATATTTATAATATTTGTTATTGTATCTTTCGGACTAATCATAATGAATGAAAAAGGTGGAGATCTTTTTAAAACTAAAGTAGAAAAAAGATTTGAAACTTACTTAAATGATAATTATGAAAGTTTAATAGGTACAACAAACAAAGAAGAAATTAATTTCAAAAACAACACTTTTACTCAAAAAATAGTTTCAAAGAAAAATAAAAATTGGTATTTTATTCTAAAGTATAAAAATAAAGAATACTCTGATACATATCAAAAAGACTATGTAGAAGGATCATCTCTTCTAAATCATTTAAATAAAAAAGTTGCAGAAGAAATAAAAAAGAAAACTAATATAGAATGTGAAGTAAAAGAAGTCACAACTCTTGATAAATATACAGATAAAGTCCAAGAAGCTCTTCTAAAAGAAGAAAGCTTACTAAAACTAAGATACTATTATGTAAAAAGAGATTTACTTATAGAATCTTGGAATAAAGAAACTATTACAAATGAAATAGTACAAACTATATTAGATTTAAAAAATAAAGAT
>Ga0310691_10004395_pt1 | contig 15917 bp, 14 predicted proteins | sample 176DNAGHGlowgp2_FD_203887 | JGI IMG/M metagenome (GOLD analysis project Ga0310691, IMG submission 203887) | Sheep rumen microbial communities from Palmerston North, Manawatu-Wanganui, New Zealand - 1766 DNA GHGlow gp2 (v2) (version 2) | ecosystem: Host-associated > Mammals > Digestive system >...
AGTCAGAAGACATCTTCAGCACGGAAATCGGTTACCAGCTGAACACCACTTGGGTTCACGCTAACATCAACCTGTTCTACAGCTACATGAAGAACGTAACCGAGTACAGCATGTACTACGACGACGTAGAGAACTCCTTCACCTACGCTTCCATCACAGGTATCAACAAGCGTCACTACGGAGCTGAAGCTGGTGTCAACGTAAAGGTGACCGACAACTTCGACGTGAAGATGCTGGGTACCATCAGCGATGCTGAATACATCAACGATGCCGACATCGTCTATATGCGTTCACAGGACGGTATCTACAAGCAGGATGTAGTCCTCACGGAAGGTATCCACGAAGGATGCACCCCGATGACCGCAGCAAGCGTTGACCTCTCATACCACGCAAAAGGTTGGTTCATCGATCTGATTGGCAACTACTATGACAAAATCTATCTGTACTACTCACCCGTGACACGCTATCGTTCCAACAACATCATGGGTCAGGACGAGAACGGCAACGACATTCTGAACCGCTACAAGCAGGCAAAGGGTAACGGTGGATTCATGGTTGACGCCAGCATCGGCAAGAGCATCTACGTAGGTAAAGGCTCTCTGTCTATCAACCTGATGCTGACCAACATCCTCAACAACCGCAACCTCGTAACCGGTGGTATGGAACAGAACCGTCAGGACCGTAAATCTGCTACAGACGAAGATATGCGCGCATACAAGTTCCGTTACAACCCGAAGAAATTCTATGCAAACGGTATCAATGGTATGCTCAACATCACTTATAAATTCTAAAGGAGAAGTCAATATGAAAAGCTTAAAATATATTTTCATGGCTGCTGCTGTGAGCCTCTCATTGGCAAGCTGTATGAATGGCGACGACGGTCTTTTCAACGATGATTGGAAACCGATAGAAAACACGGAAGCTCCTTATGGCAACAACACCATCACGGAAGAAAACGTCATCACCCTTGCCCAGCTGAAAGCCATACCAGCATACGCTGCAGCCATCAAAGACGGCAAATATGCCCAAATTGAAGACGATATTAAATTAAAGGTACGCGTAGTCGGCAACGACATCGCTGGCAATATCTACAAGCAGATATTTGTACAGGACGAAACGGGCGCTATCATCATCGGTATCAACAAATCCGGTCTCTCCGGCTACATGGCTGAAGGTCAGGAGATGCTGATTGCCCTGAAAGACCTCTATATCGGTGGCTACGGTGGTGCACCACAGCTCGGTACTCCCTACAACGGCGGTATCGGCCGTATGGCAGAGAGCATCTGGATGACGCACTTCAAGCTCATCGGCAAGCCCGATGCAACACAGATTAAACCTATCGGCATCACAAAGGAAACAGACTTGAAAGACGACATGATTGGTAAACTCGTCGTATTCAAGAACGTGACCTTTAAGCTGGCCGACGGTACACAGACGCTGATTAGCGGTTCACCGGCAAACGGCAACTACTATCACAAGGAACTCGACAACTTCTCCAAGAACGTGGTGATACGTACCAGCAGCTATGCCGACTTCGCAGCAACCATTCTGCCATTCAAGGATGGACAGAAAGTTCCCGTCAACCTCATCGGCGTGCTCAGCAAGTACAAGGACACGTGGCAGCTGATGATTCGCAAGGGTGCCGACATCACCTTCGATCCCGTTGACAGCGACGATCCAAGTGGCAGCGACGTAGCTCCTTCTGGCGATGGTACAAAGGAGAATCCATTCAACGTTGCTGGCGCAATCGTTAAGTGTCAGGAAAACGGCAAGGAGACTCCTACAGAGAATTCTCCCAAATACTATGTTAAAGGTATTGTTGCTGAAGACGCTGATGTAAACGTTGATTACAACAACATCACATTCAAGATGGTTGATGTTGAAGGCGGTGATGTGTTCACTGTTTTCAGGATAGAACCTTGGCCAGGTATGGCTGGTGTCAAGAAGGGTGACGAGGTTGTTATCTATGGTCCTATCTTCAACTACAAGGGCAACACACCTGAAACAGGAACGGGTACTAAGATCGTTGAATACAATGGTACCAGTTACGATCCTTCAGGCGGCGGCACACCTTCAGGTGGAGCAACAGGCGACGGCACGCTCAACAATCCGTACAATGTAGCTGCGGCCATCAATGCTGTGAAGGATTTCACCTGGACATCCAAAGATGTTTATGATAAGACGGGGCAGGTTTACGTAAAAGGTAAGATTTCCCGTATCGCCAGCAAGGGTACCTACACTGAAGGCGGTGATTACGGCAACGCTACCTTCTTCATTTCAGATGATGGCAACCAAGCAAACGAGTTCCAATGCTACCGCGTCCTCTATCTGAACAACACCAAGTACAATGAATATACTGGTGACAAGGTAGATATCAAGGTGGGTGACGTAGTCATCATCTGCGGTGAGTTGATGAACTACAAGGGCAACACACCTGAAACCGTATCAGGAAATGCATATCTGTATAAACTGAACTAATACGGGTTCAAATAATCATAAGTAAAAAACAATAAAAACAAAAAAATATAAGACTATGAAAAAGTTCTTTTATTCAGTGCTCGCAGTAGTTTTTGCAGCACTCACGTTCACAAGCTGTGACGACGTACCTATGCCATACGCCCAACCAGAGGTGAATGGTGGCGGTCAGACCTATGAGGGAGCTGAGGGTGACGGCACCTTAGATAATCCCTACAACGTAGCCGGCGCCCTCCAGTTCATCAGTACTTTGGAGCCAGGCGTAGAAACAGAGAACCAAGTGTTCATCCAGGGTGTCATCTCTTCTATCGAGGAAGAGTTTGGTAGCTTTGGTAATGCAACCTTCCACATTACCGACACACGTACAAACTACACCTTCTATGTTTATCGTACCTTGTTCCTGAACAACCAGAAATGGAAGTCAGGCAACACCCAGATTAAGATTGGTGACAATGTCATTGTTTGCGGTAATGTTGTAAACTTCAGGGGTACCACACCTGAAACTGTTGCCAACAAATCCTACGTTTACAAACTCAACGACGAAACCAGCACCGGCGGTGGTGGCGGCACACCTGGCCAACCTTCTGGCGACGGCACGCTCAACAATCCATACAATCCTACTGCAGCAAATCAGCTTGCAAGCGCTCTGACTTGGACCTCTAACACCGAATACCAGAAATCGGACGATGTATATGTAAAAGGTAAGATTTGCAAAATTGCCAACAATGGTACCTACAACGAGAGCGGCGTCAACGGCAACGCTACCTTCTTCATCTCTGAGGATGGTAAAGAAGAGTCTGAACAGTTCCAATGCTACCGCATTCTCTATCTGGGCAACAAGAAGTTTGCCAGCGGTGACACAGACATCAAGGTGGGCGACGATGTTGTCATCTACGGTAAGTTGATGAACTACAAGGGCAACACGCCTGAGACTGTTCAGAACGAAGCTTACCTCTACTCGCTCAACGGCACTACAGAAGGTGGTGGCGGTGGTGACCAGCCTGGCGGTGACACACCTGGTGGCGACACAGGTTCTAACACCACGAAGTCTGTCGAAGGAACTGTCGTTACGTTGACCGATCCGAACGCTACTGCAGGTGAAAGTGTTACTGTTGACTTCAATGAAATGGGATGGGCGAATGAGCAAGCTGCTGCAACCATCAATTTGAATGATGGTACAGTCATCACCTTCCAAAAGGGTTCTGCTTCTAACCCACCGAAGTTCTACACAGCAACAAAGGGTGTTCGCTTCTATGCTACAAACGGATTCACGATCACAAGTTCTTCAAAAGCAATTGCAAAGGTTGTAATCAATTGCGATGAGTATAACGGAACCAAATATGTTGGAAACGAACAACTGTATGGAAATGTAAACGGCAACGTGTTCACTATTGTGAATGACTACACGCAATCTTCTGGCGGCGTACAGCTCCGCGCTAAAACCGTTACCATCTTCTACGTACAGTAAAATCTCTCCAAATCTTCAATATCGGGCTGCAATCGACATTCGGTTGCAGCCTGTTTTTTATGCTGTCAAAATAAAAATCTTCGCGTTTTCTTGGTAGAATCCAAAAAACTTCGTACCTTTGCAGCCCATTATGACGTATATTATTCAATAACATATAAATTTTAAACATTCAAATGAAAAAAGGTATTCATCCAGAAAACTATCGCCCCGTCGTGTTCAAAGACATGTCCAACGGCGATATGTTCCTTACAAAATCTACAGCAAAAACCAACGACACAGTAGAATTTGAAGGCGAAACTTACCCAGTGGTAAAAGTAGAAATCTCAAGCACCTCTCACCCGTTCTATACTGGTAAGAGCAAGCTCGTTGACACCGCAGGACGTGTTGACCGCTTCATGAACCGCTACGGTAAGATCAAGAAGTAATACTCCTCTATATAATTGACATTCGTCACTTACCGAGAGAAAAAAGACAGAGTGCTGTCAAGCGTAGTTGCATATGCGTCTTGTCAGCACTTTTTTTATCAAAAGACCCTCCCCCCTGCCCCTCCCTGTATGGAGGGGAGTAGTTAGAATCAACTACTGGGACTTTAAAACCTAACTATTATGAAACATTTAAAATTATTCTTTTACCTCATTAGTTTTTCGCTGGCCTTCACTGCCTGCGGTGGTGATGATGACAATGGTAGCAGCGGTAGCGGAAAGAGCGGCGATCAGCCTGGCGGCGACACCAATCCAAATGTTCCCTCTGCAAGCAACACCAATGCTAACGACCCAAGCAAACAGAACGCCCTGGTGGCTCCCTACGTCAACAACTTAGAGTTCCCACATGTGAAAGATGGCGGCAGTAATTATCTGATTGTACATATTGCACAGGGAATCGGACTCAACAACAGTACAGAATGGGATATCAACAAGCACTCACAACGCTGGACGTGCTTCAGTTGGCATGCTGGCAACAGCGATTCATCAACGAAGCGAAAGCCAAAAGATACCTCTGGTAAAGAGTTCTCTGAATATCCTAACGACCCAAGCCTACCCTCACAGTATCATTTTACGGTAGATCCTTATTGGGGGTCAGGATTCGATCATGGACATATCATGGCCTCTGCAGACAGGTCTTATGCCTATAACGAGACGGCCAACTGCCAAACCTTTTACATGACCAACATGCAACCACAAGTAAATGGTTTCAACGCTGGAGTATGGTCTAATATGGAAAATCAAGCTCGTAAGTGGAATAACAGCAATTTCCGCGAAATACTCTATGTTTGTAAAGGTGGTACCATCGACAGCGAAGCTAACCTTTATGAGCCAACACCATATATTGGCTCAGGCAACAATCGTATTCCTGTTCCAAAATATTTCTATATGGCTTTCCTCTGCAAGAAGCCAGCATCACAGGGTGGTGGCTATGAGGCCGCAGCCTTCTGGATTGAACACAAGGTAAGCTATGATGAAAATCTGCTCAAATACCTCATCTCTATTGATGAACTGGAGCAGAAAACTGGTATCGACTTCTTCTGCAACCTCCCTGATAAGACGGAGGAACTTGTTGAAAAAACCGTTGGTTCCAGCTTCAGAGCAGGGTTGAAATAAAGCCCTCCCCATCACAAAAAATGCATCGTGATAAACGATGCATTTTTTGATTGTCCCCAATATTCGCTCCTATCTACTCCCCTCCCTATGCAGGGAGGGGGCAGGGGGAGGGGTCTTTTACTTCCTCTTCGGCAGTCCTACAGGGATGTTGGTGAGGTCGATAGTCTGGCGGTCGGCCTGTACGCCTGCAACCGCTTTAGTTGAGGTGACAGTCTGTGGGTTCGCCTTTGCCTTTACGACAGCCGAGAAGTCACTCTCCTTAGCGTAGGTATAGCGTGCGAGGTCGAAGTAGATGACATCGTCGATGTTCTGCCCCACCATATAACCATAGAACTGGTTGTCGTCGAGATAGAAGCCGAGATCCTTGCTGTTTGCGTCGATGACAACGATAGAGCCTCCGTCATACTTGATGTGGATGTTTCCCGTCTGGGCATCAACAAACCAAGTGAACACCAGTTCCTGTGATTCACTGCCGGCAATATCGATTTCCCTTCCGCGTCCGCTCAGCGAATTAGAATTGTACTGGTCGAACTCGATATCGGCATCATACTGTACCTGCTGGCGCTGTCCCTCGTTGTTAGTGAACTCATCAACCATCGTGCCCTGCCAGTGGCCGCGCAGACACTGAGCCTCAGCCAGCATGTCGGCATTATTGTCGTAATAGGGTTCATCGTAACGGTTATCGTTATATCCAGGACCGTAATCATCGTAACCAGGACCATAGTGGTCGTGGTAATAGGGGTCGTCGTAATACCAGGGATCGCCACAGCTGATCATTGTAAACGGCACCATTGCTATCGCAATCATTGCCATATAAATCTTCGTTGTTTTCATGATTATTACGTTTTTATAGGGTTGTAAATCCTTGGGACCTTAAAACCAAGGTCCTTATTGAGTATTGAAAAGTGAGCTTGAAATATTACTTTTCCGTATCAGGAATGAACATACGCTTCGGTGCTTCTGCAGCCTTGTCACTGCCGGCACGTGTTCCCTTGCTATAGTAAGGGCCAAAGCCATAGTAGTAGTCGTTCCAGTTGCGGTCGCTGGTCTTATACAGTTCGAAGTCTATGTTGCTGTCTGCTGTATAGATAGTTCCAACAAAGTGGCCACTGCTGAGACGGTAGTCGTGAATTTCAATATCGAAATTATCTTGCATGAAGTGGATGTAAATGATTTGGTTCTGAACGCGCCAAGAGATACGGTTGGCAATATAATTACGTCCCCATCCATAATCATTATAGTAATCAACCCAGTAACCTGTACCGCTCTTAACCTTAAAAAGATCAGCATTAAAAGTCAATACCGTTCGGCTCGACTGGTACAACTGTCCATTGTACTCATGATAGGCATGTGTGTAGCCTTCCCATGTTCCTTCCAGCGTCATACCGATTTCCTGGTCCTCGGTGCAACTGCTCATCGACAGCGTCATTACGGCTGCCATCAGCATCATGAATAATGTAGTAATCTTTTTCATATTGTTGGTTTTTAAAGTTTCTGATGCAAAGATACGATGATTTATGCGTACAGCCAAAAGTAATTTCCATATTCTTGAATAGGGAAATCCCTAAAAAATGTTTTTTTATTTTGTAATATACCCGTTTGTTCGTATATTTGTGGCATAAAAAACAGAATGAATATGAAAGCTTTACTGGCTATTATCTTTGGAATTTTGGCATTATTTAATTTATCAACCCATAAAGAACAACAAGAAATGAAAACTGTTTATGATTTCTCAGTGAAAGACAGAAAAGGTAAAGAGGTATCTCTGAAAGCGTATGCAAATGAAGTTTTGCTCATCGTCAACACCGCTACGAAGTGTGGGTTCACCCCCCAGTACGACGAGTTGGAAGCACTCTACAAGAAATACCACGCACAAGGGTTCGAAGTTCTCGACTTCCCCTGCAACCAGTTCGGACAGCAGGCTCCTGGTACCGATGAGAGCATCCATGAATTCTGCAAACTGAACTACGGCACCGAGTTCCCACGCTTCAAGAAGGTGAAGGTGAACGGTCCGGATGCCGACCCGCTGTTCAAGTTCCTGCAGGAGCAGAAGGGTTTTGCAGGCTGGGATGAGACGCACCCCATTGCTCCGATTCTCGACAAAATGCTCACCGAGGCTGATCCAGACTATAAGCAGAAACCAGATATCAAATGGAACTTCACCAAATTCCTCATCAATAAGAAAGGACAGGTCGTTGCTCGCTTCGAACCAACCGAAAAAATTGAAGTCATCGAAAAGGCAATAGAGGAGCTGTTGTAAAAAAGCCTACCCCCAACCCCTCCCAAAGGGAGGGGAGGGTTATAAGTTACTTCTGATGAAAAAAGACATTAGCAATGATGCTAAACGCTCCTATGGATATGAAATGGCAGACCCCTTATCATATACACTTCTAAAAGACTTTGCCAACGAAAACAGAAAAAAGCCTACAGAGGCAGAGAATCTTTTATGGGATTGTATCAAAGGAAATTTATTAGGTGTTCATTTTAGGAGGCAACACATCATCGGTTTGTTTATAGCAGACTTTGCGTGTCTTTCACATAAACTAATCATTGAAATTGATGGTAAATATCATCAACTTCCTGACCAGCAAATCAGTGACAAAGAAAGAACGGAATGGTTAGAACAAAAAGGCTTTAAAGTTATGAGATTCACTAATGAACAAATTATTAACGATACAAATAAAGTCTTAAAGAGCATTCAGACATATATTATTAAAGAATTACCTGTAAGTGTTTAAATATAATTTACCACATCATATAAAATGAACGATTATACTAACAGTCAAGCTCCCTTCCCTTTGGGAGGGGCTGGGGGTAGGCTCCGCTGTCTCATTATCGGTAGCGGTCCTGCCGGATATACCGCAGCGATTTATGCTGGACGCGCAAATATGCAGCCCGTACTCTACTGCGGTATGCAGATGGGCGGCCAGCTCACACAAACCACAATAGTAGAGAATTTCCCAGGCTACCCAGAAGGCGTCGATGCCAACCAGATGATGATGGAACTGCGCCAGCAGGCTGAACGCTTCGGAGCCGATATCCGCGACGGCGTCATCACCAAGGTTGACTTCTCGAAACGTCCCTACGTGCTCACCACCGACCGCGGTGAGGAACTTGAAGCCGAAACGGTAATTATCGCGACAGGAGCCAGTGCGAAATACTTAGGTTTGGACGACGAGAAGAAATACAACGGAGCTGGCGTCAGCGCCTGTGCTACCTGCGACGGCTTCTTCTACCGCAAGAAGACGGTCGCTGTCGTAGGTGGCGGCGATACCGCTTGCGAAGAGGCTGTCTATCTGGCACAACTCTGTCAGAAGGTATATATGATCGTACGCAAACCCTTCCTGCGTGCTTCCGACATCATGAAGAAACGCGTGGAGGACAACGAGAAGATTGAAATCCTCTATGAGCACAACACAGCCGGCCTCTATGGTGACGGAAAAGTGGAAGGGGCACATCTGATCAAGCGCAAGGGCGAAGCCGACGAAGAGCGCTACGACCTGCCCATCGATGGATTCTTCCTCGCTATCGGTCATAAACCCAATACCGACATCTTCCGCGAGTGGCTCGACCTCGATGAAACAGGATACATCAAAACGCAAGGCGATTCGACACGCACCAATATCCCTGGTGTCTTCGCTGCAGGCGATTGTGCTGATCCACACTACCGTCAGGCTATCGTTGCTGCCGGCAGCGGCTGTAAGGCTGCACTGGAAGCAGAACGGTTCTTGCAAACTATCTAGGAAAATGCAATAAAAAACTTAATTTCTTAACAGAACAGGCTTGTAAGTCGCGGTTTTTGTGTATTTTTGCACGCAAAATTAGAAAATTAAGACGATTATGGCACAACAAGAAGATGTATTCAAGAAGATTGTGAGTCATTGTAAGGAATATGGCTTTGTCTTCCCAAGTAGCGAAATTTACGACGGACTCGGCGCCGTTTACGACTATGCACAGAACGGTGTAGAGTTGAAAAACAATATCAAACAGTACTGGTGGCAGGCGATGGTATTGCTCCATGAGAATATCGTGGGCATCGACTCTGCTATCTTTATGCATCCCACCATCTGGAAGGCCAGCGGTCACGTGGATGCTTTCAACGACCCACTGATCGACAACCGCGACTCCAAGAAGCGTTATCGTGCCGATGTGCTCATCGAAGACCAGATTGCCAAGTATGACGACAAAATCCAGAAAGAGGTAGAAAAGGCTCGCAAGCGCTTTGGCGACTCTTTCGACGAGGCAAAATATTTAGAGACCTCTCCACGTGTGGCTGAGACGAAGGCTAAGCGTGACGCTCTGCATGCACGCTATGCGGCTGCCATGCAGGGACCGGATCTGGAGGAACTGAAGCAGATCATTCTGGACGAGGAGATAGTATGCCCCATCAGCGGCACTCGCAACTGGACAGATGTGCGCCAGTTCAATCTGATGTTCTCTACAGAGATGGGCGCCAGCGCCGACGGTGCGATGAAAGTGTATCTGCGTCCTGAGACGGCACAGGGTATCTTCGTCAACTACCTGAACGTGCAGAAGACTGGTCGTATGAAGATTCCTTTCGGCATCGCACAGATTGGTAAGGCATTCCGCAACGAGATTGTTGCCCGTCAGTTCATCTTCCGTATGCGTGAGTTCGAACAGATGGAGATGCAGTTCTTCGTTGCCCCAGGCACAGAACTCGACTGGTTCCCAAAGTGGAAGGAAACACGTATGAAGTGGCATCAGGCATTAGGCTTCGGTGCAGAGAACTACCGTTTCCACGATCACGAAAAACTGGCTCACTATGCCAATGCCGCTACCGACATCGAGTTCCGTATGCCGTTTGGTTTCAAAGAGGTGGAAGGCATCCACAGCCGTACCAACTTCGACCTGTCGCAGCACGAGAAATACAGCGGAAAGAGCATCAAGTACTTCGACCCGCAGAGCGGCGAGAGCTACACACCGTATGTCATCGAGACCAGTATCGGTGTCGATCGTATGTTCCTCTCCATCATGTGCCACAGCTATCAGGAAGAGAAACTGGAGAATGGCGAAACACGCGTCGTACTGAAGTTGCCAGAGGCATTGGCACCTGTGAAGTGCGCCGTACTGCCGTTGGTCAAGAAAGACGGTCTGCCTGAAAAGGCACGCGAGATTGTCAACGACCTGCGTTTCCACTTCAACACCCACTACGAGGAGAAAGACTCTATCGGCAAGCGCTATCGCCGTCAGGATGCCATCGGTACACCGTATTGTGTAACCGTTGACCACGACACCCTGAACGACAACATGGTAACGCTGCGTCATCGCGATACGATGGAGCAGCGCCGTGTGCCCATCAGCGAATTGCGCAACATCATCGAAGACAAAGTCAGCATCACCAGTCTGTTGAAGAAATTATAAGCATGAACATCTCCTATCTATATAATAAGGTGAGAAGAATGGCAATCGTACTGCCATTCTTCCTCCTCGTTTCATGTCCGCTGCTCACCTCCTGCTCAGAGGAAGACGACACCGTTGAGGAATATGTAGATTGGCAAAAAAAGAACGATACGTATTTCACTGAAATCTACAACACCGCCAAGCAGAAGATTGCTGCCGGCGACACCTCGTGGAAGATTTTCCGTTCATGGGCACTGGTTCCTAACGCAGCAACCAAACCCACCGACTTCATCGTGGTACATGTATTGGAAGAAGGCACAGGCAGCGGTTGCCCGATGTTTTCCGATTATACACGCGTACACTATAGCGGTCGTCTGTTGCCGTCAACAAGCTATCCCGAAGGACGTGTCTTCGACTCCTCATGGAACGGTAGCTATAACGCACAATCGTCGAAACCATCCGACTTGTCTGTCAATGGTACCATTACCGGTTGGGCAACAGCCCTGATGCAGATGCATATCGGCGACCATTGGGAGATATATGTTCCCTACACATTAGGATATGGCACCACAAACACGAATACAACAGCTGGTGTCATCAACATTCCTGCCTACTCTACCCTGATTTTCGACATCAGACTTGTAGCCTATTGGCGTGCCGACGGTGATGTGCCGGAAATGAAATAAGAACACATGTTCACATCGGCGAAGAGCGATTACCTTCTTTCCAAGATTCGTGACGGCATCAGCATGACTGGTGGCGAGAAGCTCAACCTCATCTGGCTGTTGAGCATTCCCTCCATCCTGGCGCAGATGACCAACGTGGTAATGTTCCTCATCGACCAGGCAATGGTGGGCAGCTTGGGTGCCGAAGCACCTGCTTCTATCGGACTGGTAGAATCCACCATCTGGCTCTTTGGCGGGCTGTCGAGTGCTTTCTCGCTGGGCTTCTCCGTGCAAGCGTCTCATTTCATCGGTGCCAACGATTTCGTCAAAGCCAGACAAGTAGTGCGTCACGGTATCGTCTGTTGTCTGGCTTTCAGTTTGACGATGATGACCGTTGCAGCCTTGATATCACGTTCCCTCCCCGTTTGGTTGGGTGGAGGCGATGATATCATCGATGATGCAGGCACCTATTTCATGATTTTTGCGTTCAGCATTCCCCTGATGCAGATGAACAACCTCTCGGCGGCGATGCTGAAATGCGAAGGCAAAATGCGCATCTCCAGCGCCTTGAGCGTAACCCTCTGTGCGTTGGATATGCTTTTCAACTTCCTTTTCATCTTTCCCTCCAGACACATCACCCTGTTGGGTACCGAATGGTATATACCAGGATTAGGACTCGGCGTCACAGGTGCCGCCTTGGGCACCACGTTGGCTTTCGCTATCGTGATGCTGATACAGTGCTGGTTTGCCTTTTACCATTCAGAAGTATTAGGAGTCATCCGACTGAAAACGAAAATGGTTTTCAAGGCATCATATATCCGTAATGCCATGAAAATCAGCATTCCCATTGCCTGTCAGTCTGTACTGATGAGTGGTGCCCAGATTGTCAGCACCATGATTGTGGCTCCGTTAGGCAACTTTGCGATTGCTGCCCACACCTTTGCCATCACCGCCGAGAGTCTTTGTTATATGCCAGGCTATGGTATCGGTGAAGCAGCCACCACGCTGGTAGGTCAAAGTGTTGGAGCCGTCCGTCGCGACCTGTGCCGCAGCTTTGCCAACATGGCCGTTATCACAGGTATGATCGTGATGACACTCATGGGTATCATCATGTATATCGCAGCCCCCAATCTCATGGCGGTGATGACGCCCGTAGAAGCCATTCGCTCGCTGGGTACCGACTGTCTGCGCATCGAAGCCTTTGCAGAACCCATGTTTGCCGCCAGCATCGTAGCCTATCAGGTGTTTGTTGGTGCCGGCGACACGTTGAAGCCAGCCGTCATCAACCTGTTCAGCATGTGGGCCATCCGATTGACCTTAGCAGCATTGTTGGCCACCACCTACGGCTTGCAGGGAGTCTGGTTTGCGATGGCTGTCGAACTCACCGTTCGCGGCATCCTCTTCCTCATCCGCCTCTATCGTGGACGGTGGTTGAAGATCATTTAAACCCTCTTTTTTTACATTGTGTTCGCACACATCTCTTGATTTAAATCAAGAAAATGCATATTTTCAAAGAAAAATCGAACAAATATTTGGATTGTGTGCGCAAACAGCCGTATCTTTGCATCGTCAAAAGGACACAAGCGGTGTTCACAGGATAATAAGAATTGTCAAAGACAGATAGATTTAAATTGTCGAGGCATTCGATTTGAATAGGTTTTAGCAGATAAAAGATTGTTTGAGAGATTGTAAATGCAATAAATATAGATTTGAATAAAGTTTTGTTAGTAATATAGGTTTTAGGTTAGTTATTAGGTTTGTTTTTTAGTTTATCAATTAGGTTTTTAGTTAAAAGGTAAGATGTAAAGATTGTTTCAGGAGCGAATGACCAGCCGTGAGGCCAGTCTTTCACAAGAAAAAGTTAATAAATAGGATAATGAAGCGGGCGTTTTCAACGATGTTGAGAACGCCCGCATTGCTTGTCTGCTGTTTCAGGAATGCAAATAACGTGATTCAAAAGGATAGGTTTTGCACTCCAAAAGGGCACCTTTCACTCATCAAAAGGGCACCTTTTGCCAACCAAAAGGATAGCTTTTGTTTTTTGATTTCAGTTTCGTGACTTTTGTGCCACAACATGTACCTTGTACCTAAAACGTCTGAAATCCCAGTGTATAAAGGGCTTCCCATTAGGTACATGTTGTCCAAACATGTACCTAAGTTGTACCAAAGTTGTACCTTTTTGGAATAAGTGTAAAATAACACACAAAAATTTGTTTTATTCATATTTTTTTTGTATCTTTGCATCGCCTTTTTATTGGGATAAGGCCTTCAATGAGGTGTAACCGTATAGACTGATGCTATGGAAGACACAGGATATCACCTTTGTTGACAAGCGAAACAATTATTTCCCAACACAAACTTATTTATTATCCATTAAATGCTTTATGCTATGGAGAAAAAAATTACAAATGAGAAGGCACATAGTGCCAAGATGATGGGAGCACTCTGCGTAGAGTCGTTCCTGAATGAGAACTATCATTTCCGCCGTAACGTGCTGAACGGAAAGCGGGAGATTGAAGAACTGAAAGTCGCCCCAGGCGTCTTCCGACCGCTGACCCAGGAGGTGCTGAACAGCATCATCCTCAAGGCCAAGCGCGAAGACGTTTGTGAGGACGGATCGCCCAAGCAGGACATCGAGCTGTATGTCCATTCTGAAGAGGTGCCCGTCTATGACCCCATCAACGACTATCTCAGCCGTCTGCCCAAATGGGACGGACAGAACCACGTGGCCACCTTATTTAATAGGTTGCCAGGAATGGATTCTGAGAAGGCCAACTTCCTGGCCATCTGGTTCAGGAGCACCGTTGCCCATTGGATGCCTGGAACGGACACCCTTCACGGCAACGAGTGTGTGCCTGTTCTGATTGGTGCACAGGGATGCGGCAAGACGACATTCTTCCGTCGGCTGCTGCCGCCAGAATTGCGCGAGTACTATCTCGACCACATCAACCTGTCGAACAAGTTCGACAAGGAGATGGCCCTGACCAACAACCTGATTGTGAACCTCGACGAGCTGGACGCCATCCGTCCCACCCAGCACGCTTCGCTGAAGCAGACGCTCTCAAAGAACAAGGTGAACGGCCGACCCATCTATGGAGCCGTCCAGGAAGACCGTCATCGCTACGCATCGTTCGTGGCGACGACCAACAATCCTCATCCGCTGACCGATGTGACGGGCAGCCGTCGCTATATCTGCATCACCATTCCTGAAGGGCAGTATATCGACAACGCCGGCGACATCGACTACCAGCAGCTCTATGCCCAGTTGCTCTATGAAATCAACGAGGCGAAGGCTCCCTATTGGTTCAACAATGATGAGGTGGCTCGTCTGCAGGAACTGAACCAGAACTACACCCAGCAGAAGGACCTCACCAAGATCGTGGAAGCATGTTTCAGGAAGCCGGCAGACAACGAGGTTGTCAAGGCGATGAACAGCGGTGAGCTTCTGGAGATTATCCGTCAGGAATATCCCAGCGTTCCCACCACCCACAGCACTCGTGTGCAGTTAGGATTGGCGATGAAGGAACTGGGGTATGAACACATCCATCGAGGACATGTTCCATACTACCAGGTCTTGCCTCGCAAAGCATCCTGATGAATGATGAGAGAGGTACATGTTAAGGTACATGTTAGGTACAACTCAGGTACATGTTCAAGCAACATGTACCTCTCCGCATCCCCTGTGTTTATCGGCATTCCAAACGGTTTTAGGTACAAGGTACATGTTGTACCAAAATTGTACTCACATCGACAAAAAAAGAATAAATTGCCTTTATCCGTCGCTATGCAAAATGACAAAAGAGCCACACGAAGTGACTCTTTGTTTAAAAATGGAGTAGTGTCGATAAAGTCTTGCTCCCACGCGGAAACTTACCGGATAGTCAAAACATACATTCTGACGATGCAAAGATACAAATAAGCAAATATACTACCAAATAAATCTCGTTTTTTTTAGTTTCAAGCGAAAGTTCCCTGTGTTTTTCTTGTTCTTGCTGAGATTTTCAGCAACTTTTTCCTATCTGCTCCCCTCCCCCTCATAGGGGAAGGCTACGGGGGGTGGGTCTCTTTTTTTGTAAAAAGGAACAAAATGGAACGATGGTTATTCGCTATTTTCCTGTAATTTTGCCACAAAATGAAAAAAATCAGCTCATTATGGAACAAATTTCAAAAACTTTTCTTAAATTTGTCCCGTCATCTTGATAAAGAGGTGGCGACATTGAGGAGAGCGATGAAGCTTTGACCCGTCTGTGAATCTGCAAAATTCAAGTGATAAGGGAAAGAAGTGTAAAGCTGTTCCTCCTGCAGTAGCATATATACCGCTCACTCCTTCTATTGGGAGTCAGCCCACAT
>Ga0310691_10004396_pt1 | contig 15914 bp, 12 predicted proteins | sample 176DNAGHGlowgp2_FD_203887 | JGI IMG/M metagenome (GOLD analysis project Ga0310691, IMG submission 203887) | Sheep rumen microbial communities from Palmerston North, Manawatu-Wanganui, New Zealand - 1766 DNA GHGlow gp2 (v2) (version 2) | ecosystem: Host-associated > Mammals > Digestive system >...
CAACGCTGTGATGCTCCACGAATAAAGCATCAACAACGCCACACTGCCCAACGTGCGCGCTGACATCAATGGTTCGCCATAATGAACCGACTGTGCCACCCAACTGCCGCCGAGGACACCAAAGCAGATGATAAAGAACGGGAACTGCTCAATCAACACATCGATGGCTTTGACAGCCCAATGACCCAGCAGTTGTCCCACCCTTGCGACATGGCCCATATCAGACACCTAGTGACGGGGGCGAATATATGGCACTAAACGTCCATTAAATGTAAGTCGTGGACCACTGAAGGCCGGCTCGACGATGGCCTGAGCATAGTCGCTTCCGGCATAGACGGTAATGTCAATATGGGCATTGATGTCTTCACCCAACAGGACATAGGAGTAATTAATATTCCCTTTCTTGTCGGTGCGCATCTTCACGTCGCTGACTCGACCTTTCATCGTCATTCCACCCATGCCATTTGTGCCCGGGTTGGCATGATTAAAGGCAAACTGCACTACGCCTTCCTGCGCCTGCTGGAAGACAAAATTGCTGTTCCCGTCCAGCCCTGCAGCCGTATAGGCCGTGTATCCCACATTGATGCGGTCGGCCACTAGTACCCAGTAGCCACGCTCAAGCGCCATCGCCGCCTTGGCATGCCCCAACGAATCGACACGCTGCTTGAGTAGTTTCTCACGTTCTTTCTGCGACTGCTTGCTAGCCTTGTCGGGCTTGGCTGGAGTGACAATGGACAATTGCACGTCATTGCCGTCCTTGATGTCGCCATAGATGTCATCAACCACCTGTGCCGACAAGACAATAGTCGTCATCATCATTATTGCAAACAAAAAATGTCTCATGATTTCAACATATTTGGTCATTGAGGCCGCAAATTTACGAATTTCTTCAACATTCTGCAAACATTTTAGCAAAAAACAAAGAAATATGGAAGAACAATGTAGTTTTTCAACACCCACCATCGTCCAAGAAGCACAAAATATTTGCCTCCTTTCAAAAAAAAGTAGTATTTTTGTTCTCTAAAAAAAATGACAATCATGATTGAACCAAGACAGAACACGACTAATGCGGTGCGGGTGCTCATCCTGTTAGCACTGGCACTGGCTGGTGCTGCGGCCACTGGCATCATCACAATTGTGCTCACTGCAATGGGAGCAAACATCATGTGGGGAATTGTCCTTCAGGACATCCTGGTATTTATATTGCCAGCCATCCTGCTGGCGGTGATTTGCTACAAGCAACCATGGCGGTTCCTGGAGGTGGATCGCGCCCCACAGTGGCAAGCCATTGCGGTAGTTTTGGCAATATGGGCAGTTTCACTTCCGGCGCTAAACTGGATAGTCGACTGGAACGAGAACTTGCACTTGCCTGCCAGCATGGCCGCTTGGGAAAAAGCCATGCGCGACACCGAGGCAGCACTGGAACAGATGACCAACCAACTGCTTGCTACCGAAACGGTTGGACAGATGCTCGTGGCCTTTGTTGTGGTGGGCGTGATGGCTGGCTTGAGCGAGGAATTCTTCTTCCGCGGTGCCTTGATGGGCATCATGCGCCGTGGGCGCGCCAACATTCATGTGGTCATCTGGACTGTGGCCATCGTGTTCAGTGCCATCCACTTCCAGTTCTTGGGCTTCGTACCCCGCATGTTGCTGGGTGCTTGGTTTGGCTACCTGCTGGTGTGGACACGCAGTCTGTGGGTACCAATTATCGCTCACACACTGAACAATGGGATGGTTGTAGTGTTTCAGTGGATGGGCAACAATCACTTGATTGATAGCGATGCGATGGAGCGTCTGGGCATACCCACCGATGGCAGCTTTCCCTGGATGGCGCTGGCCAGTGCGGTGGCGACAATCGCCTTGATTGTGTTCGCACAACACATTTTTTCAAAAAAACCGCTATAAAATATGCGCGGTTTAATAACTTTTCACTACCTTTGCTTGATTATTTGTGACATTCTGTCGGCATTCAGCCAGCAGATAACGCTAACACTTTGATTATAAATATATTAAAAAACATACCGCTATGATGAAGAAATTCTTACTGATAGTGTGCGGCTCGTTTGTTGGCACAACTTTAGCACTATTTGTGTTCATGCTGATGAGCATCGTGATGAGCATTGCCATCATGAGTGTTGGCAGCTCGATGGGCAAAACCACAACCAGTGTTCAGAAGAATTCGATTCTACACCTCAAACTCACAGGTGAAATCGCCGAGCGTGAGGGTGGAGGCGAAATGTCGATGATTGACATGCTGCAAGGTGGTGGCACCAGTTCGATGGGGCTGAACACATTGCTGGCCGCTATCGACAAGGCTAAGACCGACAAGAAGATTGAAGGCATATACATCGAGTGCGATGGTTCAGCGGCAGCACCAGCAACCCGCTTGACTCTGCGCAATGCGTTGAAGGATTTCAAGAAAAGCGGCAAATGGATTTATGCCTACGGCAACGAGGGCATTGACCAGGGCGACTATTACCTTGCTAGCGTAGCCGACAGCATCTTCATCAACCCCGTAGGTGCCGTCGATGTGCACGGTATGGCTGCTGCCAACCCCTACTTCAAGAAGTTGCTTGACAAGGTGGGCGTTGAGATGCAAGTGATTCGTGTGGGCACATTCAAGAGTGCCGTCGAGCCCTACATGCTTGAGGACATGTCCGAGGCCAACCGCCTGCAGACCGAGCACTACATGGGCAGCATCTGGCACAACATGCGCGACTCAATGGCTGCCGACCGTAAGATCGATATCGCCAAATTTGACCAACTGACCGACAGCATGCTGGTGACCATGGAGCCTGACAGTCTGGTGAAGAACCATGTTGTCGATGGCACGTGCTATCCCAACGAGATGGAGGCACGCCTGAAAGCGGTGACCAAACTGAAAAAGGATGATGACCTGCGACTGGTAAATCCAGCGGACTATGCCACTAATGTTGAGGAGTCAACCAATGGAGACCACATTGCCGTACTCTATGCCGTGGGCGAGATTGTGCAACAGGGCAGCAACAACCCGATGAGCGACCTCAATGCCATCGTGGGCGAGAAGTTGGTCAAGCAGATTAAGGAACTGCAAGACGACGAGCATGTCAAAGGCATGGTGCTGCGCGTCAACTCGCCTGGAGGCAGTGCCTTTGCCAGCGAGCAGATTTGGAAAGCCCTGGAGGATTTCAAGGCAGCGGGCAAACCCCTGGCCGTGTCGATGGGCGACTATGCAGCCTCGGGTGGCTACTATATCTCCAGCGGTGCACAGCGCATCTTTGCCGAGCCTACAACAATCACAGGCTCAATCGGCATCTTTGGCATCATTCCTTGTGCCGAAGACCTGGCTGAAAACAAGTTGGGCGTACACATGGCAGTGGTCAAGACCAATGCCAACTCGGACTTCGGCATCATGACCAAGCGCATGACGCCATCACAGCGCAATGCCATGCAGCAGATGATCAACCGTGGCTACGACCTGTTCACCAAGCGTTGCGCCCAGGGTCGCCATGTGACCCAGGACAGCATCAAGCAGATTGCCGAGGGACGTGTGTGGGATGGCATGACCGCACTGAAGATTGGCCTGGTCGACGAGTTGGGCAATCTGGATGCCGCCGTCAAGTGGGTGGCCCAGAAAGCCAACATGAAGAAGGACTACAAGACACAGAACTATCCTGCACTGGAAGTTGATTGGCGCAATATGCTGAACATGATGATGGCATCGCAGTATGAGATGAAGATGCAGGGCGAGATGGGCATGCTCTATGACTGGCACAAGCGTCTGCAGCAGATTGGCACCCGTGACCACATCCTGTGCCTCATGCCCGAGACTGTAATTTATTAAGCAATTCTTAATTTAGAAAATTATCATCGACCTCACCAAAATATTGAACAAGCAGCAACGTAAGGCTGCGCTCAACGCCATACTGACACCCTTCTCGTGGCTGTATGGCGCGGGAGTGTGGCTGCGCAACATTGCATTCAATTGGGGCATACTCAAGCAGGAAAGCTTTGAGGTGCCTGTAGTGAGCGTGGGCAACATCACAGTGGGCGGTACGGGCAAGACTCCGCATGCCGAGTATATCATCGAGGCTTTGTGCCGGCGTTACAAAATCGGTGTACTGAGCCGTGGCTACAAACGCAAGACCAAAGGCTTCATTCTGGCTACCGACTCGCTCTCGCCCAAGGATATCGGCGATGAACCTTATCAGATTTTCCATAAATTCAACGGACTCATTACACTGGCTGTGTGCGAGGATCGTCGCAAGGGCATCCGCGAGATGATGGCCATCAATCCCGATATCAATCTGTTTATCCTGGATGATGCCTTCCAGCACCGCTATGTCAAGCCCAAGGTAAACATCGTGCTGGTCGACTACACCCGTCCGCCATTCAACGACAAGTTGTTGCCATTGGGTCAGTTGCGTGAGCCGATGGACCGCCTGGTGAATTGCGACATCGTGGTGGTGACCAAGTGTCCGAGTGACTTATCGCCTGTTGATATCCGCACCATGAAGGAGAATCTGAACCTTTTCCCCTATCAAGAATTGTTCTTCAGCAACATCCGCTATGCCGACCCGGTGCCAGTGTTTCCTGTGCCTAACCCGCAATTGTCGGCACTGTCGTGGCTGCGCCCCGAGGACACCCTGCTGTGTGTGACGGGCATCGCCAATGCCAAGCCTCTGGTGCGCTACTTGCGCCAATATGCGGCACAGGTCAAGGTGATGCACTATGATGACCACCACTACTTCACCCGCAAGGACTTTGCCGACATCTTCGGCATCTTTGAGGGGCTCGAGGGTCAGCGCAAGTTCATCATCACCACCGAGAAGGACATGGTGCGCATCCTCAATAACCCCTACTACCCGCCCACCATGCGCGACATCATCTATTATATCCCCATCCGTGTGGGCATCCTCGAGAACGAAGGGCATGAGTTTATCCCCAACCTGGTCAAGAGAATCGAGGAGTAAAGTTTACAATTCAAATTGTTTTCAGTTTCTATTTAAGATAAATGGCAGAAATTTCAACACTTGGTGAGTTTGGCTTGATTGACCATCTCACCAATGATTTTGTGAGCAAGAACGAAAGTACTCAACGTGGCGTGGGTGATGACTGCGCCGTGATGAACTATGGCAACAAGCGCACACTGGTCACCACCGACCTGTTGCTCGAAGGCATACACTTCGACCTGCGCTATGTGCCCCTGAAACACTTAGGCTACAAGGCAGTGGTGGTGAACCTGAGTGATGTCTATGCCATGAATGGCACTCCGCAGCAGATTACTGTGAGCCTGGGCATCAGCAAGCGTTTCACCCTTGAGCACATCGAGGAACTGTACAGCGGCATACGCCTGGCCTGCAAAGAATATGGAGTGGATCTGGTGGGCGGCGACACCAGCGCCAGCGTCACGGGGCTCATCATCAGCATCACTGCCATTGGCGTGGCCGATGCTGACGACATTGTCTACCGCAATGGTGCGCACGACACCGACTTGATTTGCGTCAGTGGCGACCTGGGCGCGGCTTACATGGGCCTGCAACTGCTCGAGCGCGAGCGCCAAGTGGCTGAGGGCGTAAAGGACGACTCGTTCCAGCCCGACTTTGCCGGCAAGGAATATCTGCTCGAGCGGCAACTCAAACCCGAGGCACGCCGCGACGTCATCGCCGAACTGAGAGACCTGGGCATCCGCCCCACGGCCATGATGGACGTGAGCGACGGCTTGTCGAGCGAGTTGCTGCACATCTGCAAGGCGTCGGGCGTGGGATGCCGTGTGTATGAGGACCGCATCCCCATCGACTATCAGACAGCCATCCAGGCCGAAGAGTTCAACATGAATCTAGTGACGGCAGCCATGAACGGCGGCGAGGACTACGAACTGCTATTCACCGTTCCACTGACCGACCACGAGAAAGTGTCGCAAATGAAGACTGCACACCTCATCGGGCGCATCACTAAGCCCGAACTTGGAGCCTATCTCGTCAGTCGCGACAACCAGGAGCTGGAAATACGCGCACAGGGATGGAACGCCTTCAATTCTGCGCACAACTCATAATCACTCACATTACCAATACCATTGGCGGCGAGTCCATCTTCGGACCCGCCGCCATTCATATTAGTGGAGTCTCAGAAATTACGTTATTGGGCAGTGAAACTGCCATACTGAGTAGTTCCATAAGAACTGCTACCCAGATAGAGGCCGTGCCATGCCGTTGTGGCATTTGCAGGCTCGGTTGTGCTATATTTCACATAGTAAGTGGTGCCTTTGACCATACCCTTTGCAGACATCAGACACAGTGTACTGGGTACTGCTGTTTCAAAACTAAATGACACCAGCGGTGTATTGCTCGAGGTCTGGATGGTATAGTAGCGACCTGACGAGAAACTGCCTGAGAAGGAACCCAGATAGTAGCCTTGTGCAGCACTTCCGATCGAACTTGAACTGCCGCCCCAGCCGCCACCGCCTTGACTACCACCTGCGCTGATGGCATAGCCATTACCAGTGATGGCAATTCGGCTGTTGTTGTCGCAATCCAGTCCTTCTTCAGCACCACCCTTGCTCGAGTATGCAAGGACAGCACCATTGCCAATAGTGATAGCACCCGTAGAACTATAGTTGGAGTCAATGGCGTCGTTGCTGAAACTATGGGCAACAGTCACACCATCGTTAAAGACAACTTTACCACCCGAACTGATGCAGTCATCATAGCATTTGAGGTAGTGCTTGCCGCCAGCGATAGTGACACCACTCTTGCCCTCAATTCCTTCGCCGCCATCTGCTGCTGTGGTTACAACCGTCTCACCACCATAGAGCGTGCAAGTTCCTTCAGCCTTGATGCACTTGGCTGCGCCACCTTGACCCGTGGTCTTGCCGCCCATGCCACCAGAACTGCCCGATGTGCCATATCTGTTGCCAGTGGTACTCAACGTCAGAGTCGGTCCATTGCCATCGCTAGTACCCTGATAGTAGTTGCCGTTAACCTTGATTGCCTTGGCACCAGGAGTCACAGTCGACACGGTAATGGTGCCTCCATTCAGATACATATGTCCATCAGATTTCAGACCCTTGGCCGTATGGCGCGTTGAGCCACTGCCATATCCTACTGCGCCAGTAGTTAGGTTGACGGTCAACGTGCCGCCATTGACGGTGAGTGTGCCGTTTGACGAGGAATTATTGCCAACCGAGATACCCTTGCCGCACTGACCACTGACTGTCATATCAATCGTACCTCCATTGATGACACAATCCAGCGCCTTAATGCCAGTGCTGTAAGAAGCATCGCCGTTGATGACTTTCATTGCACCGCTGGGTGTAAGGGTCAGATTGCCACCATTGATGGTAACTGTTGCCTTGCTCTTGATGCTCTTGCTCATCAGGCCACTGTTGGCAATGGTGATTATTCCACCACCAATGGTAATGTTGCCGTCTGACTTCAAGCCCGAAGCATTGTAACTCTCGCCATTATCCTCACTCGACTCGCTACTGCCACCATAAGTGCTTGTCACATTATTGAGCGTGAATGTGCGGGTCGTACCACTAGTTGTATAGCCGTCGCGAGACATCTGGTAATAAACGTCCGAGCCGTCGGGTACAGAGAATGTCTGTGAGACAATTGTATAAGTGGTTCCACCACCCCAACCACCTCCAGAGGTGTAGTTGTCGCTCTTGAAATAATAAGTATCATTTGAGGCAGCCTTGAAATCATAGTAGTAGAATGTGTAAGTGCTATAGCCCGATGACCTAGTCACACTATTAGTCAGTTGACCAATGTATGTGCCATCGCTCTTGTAGAGGTAGATATTCTTCCACAGGCTACTGCTGCCACCGGGATATCCACCACTGCTACTGCCCGAATAGTTGATATATACCTTATAAGATTTCGGTGTCTCGGTTGTACCGCCACCAGTGCCGGGCTCGGCGTTCTGCTCGAGCACGCCACCGGCACCGTTGGCCTTGATGTCGATATTGGTAGTAGCGCTGCTTTGGTCAATGTTGATGGTACCATCGCAGTTCAGTCCACGGCCACCATCGGCGGTGCTGGTGATGTTGACCGTGCCGCCAGTGATGTTGATGTTGCCGTCGGTCTTGATACCGGCGCAATAACTGCCATCGGTGCCGTCGTAGGTGTAGCCACCCGTCTGGTTGACAGTAACCGTACCGCCTGTCATCACATAGTCGACCGCAGCCTTGATACCCTTGGCACCCAAGGCAGTAGTGGTGATGTTGAGTGTGCCGCCATTCATGGTGAAGATGCCCGTGTTGTCGACATCCTCCTCAACATTGCCGGCATCGTCGGTACTCTGACTCAACTGCATACCGTCATCGCCCACACCACTGATGGTGATGGTGCCACCGTTCATCTCGATGTACTGGTTGACATTGAAGCCGTCGCCCACGGCCTTGTTGACCGTGATTGAGCCGGTGAGCTTCTTCTTGAACTGCACATACTCCTTGCCCCAGAAGGCGTGGTTCGAATTGCCCGTGATGGTGAGCGAGCCGCCGCCGGTGAACTCGGCATGGCCCTTGACAGCGAAGCAGCCTTTCTGCGAGCCGTTGGCACCGTCGGTCAGGGTGTTGGTTGTGCCATCGACCAGTGTCACGCCGATGCGTTTGCCATCGCGGATGTTGATGGCAGCACTGTCGGGGTTAGTCAGGTTGACACCATCCAACTCAAGCGTCATTTTGTAGGCACCGTCCATCCAGAACGATCCATTGGTCGACGTGCCACTCAGCACATAGGTTATCTCGCCCAAGTCATCGCCGGGGTAAGTTTCGCTCTGCGTGATAGCCACATGAGCGCCATTGGCAACAACATCAATATACTGTGCTATGTTGCCCGCCACACGCACCTGGGCGGTAGTGCCGTCATAGTCCACGTAGACCATATTGTCGGTCACAGGTGTTTCATCGAGATACATCTCATCCACCTCGTTGAGGTTAAACACCTTATTTAATATAGTGGCTACTGTCCCACTCTCGGACAGATTCATGCGCCCAACCTGATCGGTGGCATACTGGAAAATAACTTCGCCCAGACGCACATTCAACGTCTGAACGGTTGCCGCAAGAATGGCCACAGTGGCCACCATCGTGGCAAAAATGGTTAATGAGCGTTTCTTCATATTACTGATTATTAAAGAATTTGCAATAAATCGGAATGCAAAGTAACAAAAAAACAGCCTCAATTGCAAATTCTTACAACCAGTATTCAACCAATTAAGTTGAAGTATCAACCAACTCCAACGATATTAATCTAATTCTGACACAAACAAAAAGAGGAAATCGTGATTGATTTCCTCTTCAAGTGACTCCCGCGGGATTCAAACCCACAACCTTCTGATCCGTAGTCAGATGCTCTATTCAGTTGAGCTAGGGAGCCATGCTTTTCTCAAATGCGATGCAAAGGTACTGCCTTTTCAGAAACTGACCAAATTTTTGACAAACTTTTTTTGAAAAAAATTTGTTTTAGGGCATTTTTTCAAATACACCTTATTATATAGTTACAACAACCAGGTTGCAACTGCCCATACCACAAAAATGCCAAGGGCGATGAGTGTAGGTTTGACCAGTGTCTTATAGTCGACGATATACAATCCCTGCTTGGGCACATCGACAGGCTCGGGACGCTCGCTGGCAACAGCCAACTTGTGCTCATCAATAGGCTCGATGGGCTGCTCGACTTCGTTGTATAATGCTAACTTTGCTTTCATTGTCGTGATGAATTATATATGTTTCGGACTGCAAAGGTACGACAAATAATTGAGAATCTAAAATGAGGAGTTGAGTTTTTTTGATTTTTCTCAAAAAAACGGGGCTGATCCTCACGACCAACCCCGCACTCCATTTAGTCTTATGATTAGAAATTACTTCACAACTTTGGTTGTGCTCTGGGTGCCATCACTATAGTTAGTGACCACCATGTTCACACCCTCGAAGGGCACATTGCTCACATGGCCAGCAAGGTTGACATACTTCACACCGGTGGCAGTCTTAGTGGCATTAACGTTGCTCACTGCAGTGGAGGGTGCGCTCATTTTGTAGCATGCCACGAACAGACCCGGCATGTACTGATAGATATAGGCATCATTACCGACGACCTCGGCATTCACCCAGTTGCACTGAGCATAGGCAGTCTTGCCAGTGGGCTCGACGGTGAACAGAGGCTCCTCGGCACCAACCTCGGCGACTGCAAAGCCGTCCTGATAGTTGGGCAGCGTGGGATAGACAGCAATGTCCTTGCCGTCAAATTGGAAAATCTGAGCTCCACAAGAAGCACCCTTGTTGGGCAGCGCGATTGCCTGACCGGCAAAGTTGTCACCGTCGGGAGTGAGAATGACAGGAGCAGCATTGCGAGTCACATAGAAAGCACGCTCGCCGTCAATGTTGTTAATGACAGTAGCCGTCGAGGGAGTGACAGCCACATCGACGGTAGCCTCATAAGAGTTGTCGACATCGACCTCACCGTCAACAATCGAGAGGATGACAACGCCCGAGTTGGAAGCATCAGCACTCTGACCGACCATGAAGAGTTTACCTTCATTCATGAGGTCGCCCTGCGCCATGCCCAGCATGTCGCTACGACCCAACACCGCAGCATCCTCGGGGATAGCATATTCCTTGGTCTCACCCGTGGTCGGATTAATGACTCGAATCAGCGGAGTCTCGCCATCGCAAGCCCAAGATCCCGGGAATGTAGCCAGACTGATTACCAGATTACCAGCCTCATCACAGGTAATGCCGCAATTAAGTCCACCCTCAAAATCAGTCGTCTGGACACCGTTCTCGTCCACAGCAACCACATAGGGTGTAACGCCCGTTTCAGCGTTATTAGTCTTGACGTTGATGTAGTAGGTGCCATCGACACAGATACCTTGACGAGAGTCAGCATTGGTGGGCAGCCCTTCGGTCACCTCCCAAACTTTCTCGAACGTATAGTCCTGAGCAGTCATCGTCAGTGCTGCAAAAGCAGCTGCAAAAAGTAAGATTCTTTTCATAATTACATAAGTTTTAGTTAATAATACATGCAAACAAGTCTTGTTTCCTTACAAATTAGAATGCACAAAGGTATAAAACTTTTCCGAATCAACCATCAAAAATACCAAACATTTTCAGTTAAATACTATAAAAATCTGTTATCAAATCACAAATCACAATCAACACAACTAGCCTCACCTACCTAAAAACATAAAATTAAAGCCACTTATTAAAAAAAAATCGTAAAACTTCATCAATAATTCTCAGTTTTGTTGTACCTTTGCACCCGCATTTGTCGCCACATGGCTCCAAGTGCATGTGAAATTAACTGATTTACTAACTATTAAAGCATGCTCCGTCATCTCCACGCCTGCAAAGGTGTGCTGGCGAAGCAAAAAAACTAAATGAGCGAAGAATTAAAGAATTCTCCCATCGCCGATTTCGATTGGGAAGCCTTCGAAAAAGGCGAAACTCAGCGTGACAAATCGTTCGAGGAACTGGAAAAAACCTACGACAAGAGCCTTGGCTCGTTCCGTGACAAGGAAGTAACCGAAGGTACTGTGATCTCAATCAACAAGCGTGAGGTCGTGGTTAACATCGGTGCCAAGTCGGACGGCATCATTCCTTTCAATGAGTTCCGTTACAATCCTGACTTGAAGGTTGGCGACACCGTCGAGGTGTTTGTCGAGAACCAGGAGGACAAGAAGGGTCAGTTGATCCTGTCGCACCGCAAGGCTCGCGTGGCCAAGAGTTGGGACCGTGTCAACGAGGCACTGGAGAAGGACGAGGTCATCAAGGGCTTCATCAAGTGCCGCACCAAGGGTGGTATGATTGTTGACATCTTCGGCATCGAGGCATTCTTGCCCGGCAGCCAGATCGACGTCAAGCCCATCCGCGACTATGATGTATTCGTGGGCAAGACCATGGAGTTCAAGGTGGTCAAGATCAACCAGGAGTACAAGAATGTGGTCGTATCGCACAAGGCACTGATCGAGGCCGAACTCGAGCAGCAGAAGAAGGAAATCATTGCCAAACTCGAGAAGGGTCAGGTGCTCGAAGGCACTGTCAAGAACATCACCAGCTATGGTGTGTTCATCGACCTGGGTGGCGTGGACGGTCTGATCCACATCACCGACCTGTCGTGGGGCCGCGTGAGCAACCCCGCCGATATCGTCGAGCCTGAGCAGAAGTTGAATGTCGTGATTCTCGACTTCGATGACGAGAAGAAGCGCATCGCTCTGGGTCTGAAGCAACTGCAGCCGCATCCTTGGGACAAGTTGGATCCCAACCTGAAGGTTGGCGACAAGGTGACTGGCCGCGTGGTCGTGATGTACGACTACGGAGCATTTGTCGAGGTCGCTCCCGGCGTGGAGGGTCTGATTCACGTCAGCGAGATGTCGTGGTCGCAGCACCTGCGCAGCGCTCAGGACTTCATGAAGGTTGGCGACACTGTCGAGGCACAAATCCTGGCACTGGATCGCGAGGAGCGCAAGATGTCGCTTGGCATCAAGCAACTCAAGAAGGATCCTTGGGAGGACATCGAGGTCAAGTATCCCGTTGGTTCGCAGCACACCGCCAAGGTGCGCAACTTCACCAACTTCGGCGTGTTTGTTGAGTTGGAAGAGGGCGTTGACGGCCTGATTCACATCAGCGACCTGTCGTGGACCAAGAAGGTGAAGCACCCCAGCGAGTTCACTCAGATTGGTGCTCCCATCGAGGTGAAGGTTCTGGAGATTGACAAGGACAACCGCCGCCTGAGCCTGGGTCACAAGCAACTCGAGCAGAATCCTTGGGATGTGTTCGAGACCATCTTCACCACTGGCAGCGTGCACGAGGGCGTGATCACCGAGATGCTCGACAAGGGCGCCGTGATCAACCTGCAGCCTTACGGAGTTGAAGGCTTTGCCACTCCCAAGCACCTGGTTAAGGAAGACGGCTCACAGGCCCAGAAGGATGAGAAGTTGCAGTTCAAGGTGATTGAGTTCAACAAGGACGCTAAGCGCATCATCTTGTCGCACAGCCGCATCTTCGAGGATGAGCAGAAGGCCGAGGCTCGCAAGGCTCGCAAGGCCCAGCAGAGCACCAACAAGCCCGCCGAGGAGGCAGTTCCCGCAACCACCATCGAGAAGACTACCCTGGGCGACATCAGCGCCCTGGCAGCCCTCAAGGAGCAGATGGAGAAGGGTGGTGAGTAATCACATCACTTGATTCAATGATAAAAAGTGGTGCCGAGAAATTGTTCGGCACCACTTTTTTGTGCAATTATTTTGCCGTGTTGATAAAATCAATTAACTTTGCAGCGTAAAAAATGAAAGCGAAGTTTAGCAAATATCTATTCACCGCAGCATTGGGGACAATATTGGCCACCGCAGGCTGCACGTGGGGCAACAGCGACAACCAGTCGAGCGGCATCGATTCTGATTCGATAAAGCATCCGATTGACTCGATTGATGTCAATGGTGATAGTATGTGGCTGTATCGCGGCATCATCGTTGATGGCTCAAGGAGCAACATCAACCTCAAATTTTACGGTGATACGCTAGACTTTGAAATACCTTCGGACATGGATTTCACCTACGAGGTGGGCGACTCGGTGAGCATCCTCATTAAGGCTAGCAGCAATGGATCGGACAGCATAGCCGAGATTAAAAACTACAACCAGTAGAGGAACTAAAGTCAAAAAAACAATACGCGATAGTAGCTCAGTTGGTAGAGCATCAGCTTCCCAAGCTGAGGGTCGCGGGTTCGAATCCCGTCTATCGCTCCACTTTTAGAATACGCTGATAATTAAGGTAAATACCTTGATAATCAGCGTTTCTTGTCTTTAAGAAAACACCTGTATAGGTCAAAAAAAAACCGCAAATTTGTACCAACTTATCGCACTTTAGCCCACCTTTGCCCGTTAGACGTGCAAGTAGACGTGCAAGTAGACGTGCAAGTAGGCGTGCAAGTAAGTGATACAATTGCGTCAGTTTTGAGTATGGCAAATACTAGGTTCTATCTCGATGAACGTGGAGCGAAGCCGAACACTCCCCGTGTGCTGAAGGTCGCAATTGCCCACAAAGGGAGTTCGGCGTTAGTCTCGCTTTCACTAAAATTACTACCAAATCAGTGGGATGGCAAGAAGCAAAGGGTGGTTAATCATCCTGACCAGATGTTGACTAATGTTTATATTTCAAGCATTAAGCAACAGATAGACACGATTCTATTAAACTTAGCCAATGAGGGCAAACTTGGTACAATGAAAGCTTCTGAAATACGAAGTTACATTGACCTTGAACTCAATCCCGAGCGTGCCGAAGCAAAAGCCGAAGAAGAACGCAAAGCAAAATCTTTTGCAGTGCGATTCCTAAAGTTCGCTGAGAGCAAATCAGCCAGCACGCGTGGTGTCTATATGCAGACCTACAGACGCATGATAGCATTTGTGGGTGATGAACTGCAAAAGCTCTCTTTTGAGGACATCACGAGAGAGTGGATTGGCAAGTTTGAGGCATTTCTTGCCAAAACTGCCCCATCGAAGAATGCACGCAACATTCACCTGCGCAACATCCGTGCCGTGTTCAACGAAGCCATTGACGATGAGATTACTACGGCATATCCTTTCCGCCGGTATGACGTGCGACCTGTCGCCACTCGCAAGCGCAATCTAAAAGTTGAGGACTTGCGTACACTATTTGACTACCCTTGCGAGGAGTATGCCGTGAAGTACCAGGATTTGTTCAAGTTGATGTTTATGCTCATCGGTATCAACGCGATAGACCTCTACAATCTGAAGAAGATTGTAGATGGCCGGGTGAGTTTCAACCGTTCAAAGACTCATCGCCTTTATAGTATAAAGGTGGAGCCTGAGGCTTTGGAGATCATCAACAAGTACCGCGGCAAGGGTTGGCTTCTTGACATTCATGACCGCTACAAGAACCATCAAGACTTCTTGAAGAAGATGAATGATGCGTTGAAGAAGATAGGCCCCATGAAGCGTGTGGGCCGTGGCGGCAAGAAAGTTCGGGAGCCGCTATTTCCCGAAATATCAACGTATTGGGCGCGTCACTCATGGGCGACCATCGCCGCCAGCCTTGATATTCCCCGTGACACAATAGCCCATGCACTCGGGCATGGTGGCAACACAGTCACAGACATCTACATCGACTTCGATGAGCGCAAAGTTGATGAGGCCAACCGCAAAGTGCTTGACTGGGTACTCTACGGCAAACGATAAGGAGAATTTGGGAGCGCAGAGTGCTATCTTCTGCGCTTCCTTTCAAACTTTCTCATGCGCTTCCTTTGAAAGTTCTCGCAGTGATTTCCCTGGAGCTTCCACGATAGTTTTCTTCACTACTTCCATAAGTGATTTTCTCAGTACTTCCGCTGCTGATTCTCGATGTGCTTCCGTTACTGTTCCACGCTATTATGACGCAAAAAGCACCTGCACTTTGAGAATTCTCAAAATGCAGGTGCTAAATCTGCTGATATATAAGGCCTTACACCACCTTGTAGAAGTCGCCTTTGAGGAGGTGGCTCATGCCGTCCTCGGTGAAGGTGGCTGTGAGTTTGGCGCAAAGGTAGCGTTTGCCGTCAATGTGGAACAGCGAGCGGACGTTTGGTATTTCATCGGATAGGAAAGAGAATGAGTATTTCTTCTTTTGGTCAACCTCGGTGTAGGTAGTGCGCTGCACGCCCTGGCCGTAGGTTCGGTTGTTGATGCGCAGCGACAACTGCCGTCCGCTGTAGATTACGCCCCATGTGATGGTGAGTTTGCTTGTGTCGGTGAGCACCGACGGCACAGCATATGAATAGGTCATGTCGAAGGTGTCCGTCCACGGGTGCGGCAACCGAGGCTTGCACTTGGTGTAGTCGCCCCACCAAAAGGCGACAAAGAGTTTGTCGAACACGGCACCCGACTTGTCCTGCTCGCCATTGCTCACCGAGGGGAACGCCCCGAACTGAATCACCACATCGGGGT
>Ga0310691_10004397_pt1 | contig 15914 bp, 15 predicted proteins | sample 176DNAGHGlowgp2_FD_203887 | JGI IMG/M metagenome (GOLD analysis project Ga0310691, IMG submission 203887) | Sheep rumen microbial communities from Palmerston North, Manawatu-Wanganui, New Zealand - 1766 DNA GHGlow gp2 (v2) (version 2) | ecosystem: Host-associated > Mammals > Digestive system >...
TTAAGATCATGGTACAGCCCTCGTTAACGGCGCTGTCGATGATATCCTTGATATATTCGGGATGGGCATTACGTGTAATGGAATCCCTGAACAGATTTGTGCATACTATGTAGTCGGGCTTTATGCGGGGATAGATCTTTTTGGAGCTTCGCTCATCCACTTCGATGATGCCGATCTGCGCATTGGTCCTGCCGGAAAGATCCGAGGCTTTAAGTAACGCCGATGCTATACCCGAATTGGTGTTGCTGCCTGCGCTGTTATTCATGATCTTAAAGCCTTCCCGCGTCAGTATGTCGTTTAAAAGGTTGCAAACCGTGGTCTTTCCGTTTGTACCGGTAACGCATACGATCTTTTCGGGACGGCCGATAAGCCCCAGATAGTCGGGACAGATCCGCAAAGCGATATCCCCCGGCATATATGTGGCGTTCATTTTAAGCATCCGCTGTAATCTGTATGTAAGTTTTCCTGCTATATGCCCCAAATAGAAACGGGCTCCTTTTTTTGCCATTTATAACTCCGAAAAACGTATATATCCGACCGGACAGCAATAACAATTATCTGTCTGCAGCCTGAGTATCATTAAACTATATCTCTATTTCTTGCCGTTCAGCACATCAAAGGGATCTTTTCCTTCAAGGACCGCGTTGAATACGGGAAGCAGACCTTCGTTTTTGTCGCGGTGCGGCGGAAGGCCGTATATATCATGTCCCGGAAACTCGTTAGCTTCGATAAAGCAGATGTCATCAGGCATCACGCATACGTCCCAGCCGATATATCCGACTTCCGGAACTTCTTTGGCTGCTTTTTCACAAAAAGCAACAACTTCAGGCCAGCGGGGTATCTGAAAGCCTACGATCGGTACGCCTGTAATGGGGTGCTCCGTATAGAGTTCGCCCGATTTCTTAAGTGCCTTGAATCTGATGACACCGTCACGGATATCTACCGGCGCGGCGAGTCCTTCATGATTGAAATTATCGACATGGAAATGCTTGTTGCCGATACGGAGGAACGCAACGACCACTCTTCCCTTTAATGTAACGACTCTTAAGGTATTAACGGAATCCGGATGAAGCGCCGCTATCTCCTTGCACTGCACAACGGGCTCTTCGAGTAACAGCTGGCCTTTTGAGAGAATGTCATCGAAAACTTCATGAAGGTCGCGTCCCGTCACATCCACTATATCTATGCCCTGACCGCATTGAAGGTCGACGGGCTTGGCAACGATCTTCGGATGTTTAGCCGCAAATTCGGCAAACTCATCGAACTTATCCTTGTCAATTAACAGCCAGTCACGCTTAAGATAGTCTTTAAAGCGTTCATTGAACATGGCCTTATTGTGGAATATCTTCATCTTCTCGGGATCGTTGAATCTCTTTATAAGGGAATTGTTGATACCCCTGGTGATGACGGTCGCTCTTTCGCGCGCATTCATATGGTACATTTCAAACAGATCGTAATCCACGTACCCGGCCTGATATTTTAAGCCGCAATGCACCATGTCGAAGAAAAGAAATATCCTGTTCTTTCCGGTCTTTTTGTGAACCTTGTCGACCATTTTGAAAAAACCGCCGTAGTTCATGCGGCTTATACGTTTAAAAAGATATCTGATCTTACCCAATTCTTTGCCCCACCTTAAAATTCATGAAAAATATTATAACACATACTTGCGTATTGGGGGATATTGGATTTATGCAAAAACGCACTCCCAAAGGAATGCGTTTTCTTTTTAAACGATCATATAAAACCCTGCGCTGTTGCGCTTATTAAAAGGCCACTTTAACTATAAAACATACAAATCCTGCGATCAACAGTACCGGGATCGCAATGAATATACCGCCGAACACAAGTGCCAGGATCACTGCCGGCAGACAGATCAAAAACATTACGGATTTAAAGATCCCCCATTCCAGTCTCATTGCAAATCCAAATAATCTGAAAAATATCGCAAGTGCAAGTATGATACAGAATAATGTGATCATGGTCTTCCTCCTTTTTCTGTTTAAAAGAATAGCCCCCTATTCTTAAACGATCCTTGAAGAAAGATTAAAATCAGATTAAAAAATTAATCCTTTAACTCCGCCGGAACTTCCGCCTTGGCCTGCGCAAGCCCTTTTAAGTGGCTTACAAGGAGATCATCAACTTATGCGTATATTGGTAATAGCGCACTGGTCGCCGGTGATGGCAACGCAAATGTCTTCGGTGCCATCGGTGATCTCGGCTGTCATAAACGAACTTAAAAATTTACGTATCGGCAGTCAATACGGCACACCGAACGTTACCGGCGCAGGAACGGTTGCCGCAAGTGACGGACGCGCGATCAAGAGTCAAACGGTCAACATAGAGTGTCCGGGACTCACATCTGCCAAGGGAGTGACCGTACTGGTCTATACTTTAAACGCCAACGGCACCAAATCGGTAAGAGTTGTCAAGCCCCGTTTTTCAAAAGGAAAACTTAAAGTAGAGTTTCCCGGCACCTGGGGCACTTTTTTACTGTCTTGCCAATAACTCCGATGGAGTAAATGCTATGACCTCACTTTTCTTATAGTCTTTCACATTTCTCGTAATAATATAATCAGCCTGAAGTCGTTTCGCTGTCGCGGCTTGAATTGCGTCTTCAAAATCGTCCCATTGCATTTCCGCTGCAGCATTTATATCGGAAACCGTTAAGTCCTCTAACGAAAAAATAAGTGACAATTTTCTTAACACCTCACTGATCTTCTCCGCGTCCAATTCTTTACGCATTACATAAACCAGATCGGCAAATGTAAGCGAGGAAACAAACCCCTCCGCTAACTCTGCTTCGCACATCTTCCATATCTCTGCCGAAGCTTTGTAGTGTGGTTCCCTTTTTTGTAAAACATCCAAAAGGATGTTTCCGTCAATCAGTAATCTCATATTTTCTATTGAGCCTTTCTTCTTTAGCCTGCTCCATATTTCCTTTTCCCTTTAAAATTCCCGTAAGCGAATCGGTGAGAAATGACACGGTTTTATCACGAGGTATGAATCTTCCCACTTCTTTACCATTCTTAGTTACGATCACTTCACTCCCTCCCTGTACAAGAGCAAGATATCGACCGAAGTTGTTTTTCATCTCCGTTGCTGAAGCAGTTGCTGTATTTCCAAGCATATTTGACCCTCCTCTCATATTGGCTGTTTTTATTATACATTATTTTAGCTATTTTTCAATAGACTGTTAAAGCACCATATTCCATCCCTCAGCGATCACGGGGTGGCCTTCTATGTACTTGCGGCGGAATATCTCGGCGGTATCACGGTCGGCGTTGATGTTATGGGAATACTCCCTGTTTATCGCTTCAAACTCCGATTCTGAGATTTCCGCATATGTGATAAGATCATCATTTCTGTTTGGATAACCGTGCCAGGCGAAGTACTGTCTGCCGCCTGCGGGCGGTCTTCTGTAGCCCACACCGAATCGCACGGAGTTAGAGATCGTGCAGTTATAGTAATCAGGATCGCGGTTTGCCGCGGCTTCGGCCTTGGCGATGGCATAGATATCTTTGTAATCCGTAAGCAGATAGAACAAGCCTTCCGGTGTCTTTTCTACCTTGTGTGAATGTAAGAATAAAAGAAAATGTGATAAAATCTTTTTTGTAACCATAAATTTGCGGGTGCCCGTTCGTATATATGTCAGGAAGGGACATTCAAAACCTGCAGTGTCAGGTCCGGATGACTTCTAAAACTGGCAGTTAAAGCGATGCGGCCCCGGACTTTGAATATCTTGTGAGGAAAAGAAAGTGACAGAGGCGGCATTTGACGCCTGCATCCAAGCGATAATAAACGGCGATAAGCAGGGGCTTAGGACTGTTTATGATGCGTATCTTGACTATATTTACCGGATCGTTTACGGCGTGGTGGGAAACCGCGAAGACGCCGAGGACATAACGTCTGAGTTTTTTATAAAGCTCTGGCAGCAGGCAGGTAAATACAAAAGCGGTAGCGGGCACAAGGCATATCTGGCAACAATAGCCAGAAATATGGCAATAGACCATATAAGAAAATATAAACGGGAAGTTTTGGAAAGTTTCTCATCGGAAGATGACGAAGTTCCCGCAATGGAACCTGCGGGTCCCGATGATACCGAGACGGAAGTAATCGAAGACCTTTCAATAAAAGAAGCTATCTCAAAACTCAATCCCAAAGAACAACAGCTCATCAATCTTAAAGTCCTTGCGGAAATGACTTTTAATGAGATCGCGGATCTTTTAAAAGAACCGATGGGAACGGTCACATGGCGATATCGCGAGGCGATCAAAAAATTAAGGAGGTACGGCTATTATGAAGAATCTTGAAACCGAATATAAAAACCAGATAAGCCATGAAGCGCCGGACCTCTGGGACCGCATCGAAGCAGGGATCGACAGGATCGAAGCGGAAAAAGCAACCGCACCGGCAACCGCAATCTCCGATACACCAACAGCACCGGTAAACACCGATCTAACAAACAATGATCAGATATACAATGATCAAATAAATAATACATCGGTTTCTAAAACACAGATCAGGCGGTTCAACTCACGCAAGGTCATATATACGATCGGAAAATACTCGGCCGTAGCAGTTGCTCTTATCGCGGTATTCTTAACCGTCAATGTGATACGTAACGGCATCGGACGTGATTCGGCCACGTCTCCGTCCGCAAATACAGCCCAATCGCCAAGAGGCAATGCATCTAACGGCAAGCACTCCGACGCCGCAGCCGAGGCAACGTACTCTCCCGCTGCCGAAGCTGCCGATGCTTCAGAATATGTTAACGAAGCTTCCGAAGCCACAAGTCCCGCGACCGAAGATGTACGCGGTGATGAAGCGGACGACGCATTGAAAGCCCCTGACAGTGACAGCGAATTTACTTTCGAGTACCTGGGAGGAAATCAGAAATGGCACGATAAACTGCTTGAAAGACTGGGCGATCTCGGATTTACCGATATATCCGATCTTGAGCTTGAGAAGTTTAATCCCACCAAGAGCAGCAACATATATAACGCAACATTCTACTACGAAGAGATCGATGAAAAATGTATAGTATACTTTGCGATGTTTGTCGGTGAGAACAGCGACGACATAGAGATCCTGGATATAGCCCCCGTAAGCGATCCCCAAAATTATCTGTATAAGATATCGTCCGATGACGATTGATCACCGATCACGATAATGCAAAACCCCGGCGCCAAAAACGCCGGGTTTTATATGCAAGCCATTATGGTTCACAAAGCCGGTAAAACAGCTTGCGGGCGGCGCAAATTTGGCCCGAAATAATTTTTAAAAAAATTTCAAAAATCCCCCATAAATTTCCAAGGGTACCTGCGTATATATATCAGAAGGGCAGAAAGGAAACAACTTAAAAGCCCCAAACACAGTACGTACGAACAGATATCACAAAACAATAACAAGTCAAAAACAGGCAACTCAAATTTAATGGAGGATTATATTATGAAGAAAAGAACTATAGCATTGGTACTCGCAATTGCAATGGCAATCTCAACGGCAGCATGCGGCGATAAGACCGCAGAAGCACCTCACCGTAACACCCGCACCACCAATACGGCACCTGCCAACACACCCACACAGGATGACGGCTACCGGGTAGAGAGCGAACCTACTGCCGAATACTACGACGGCGGCACCACATATGCCAAGAGCGCATCTGACGCAAACTGCTATGAATACTTTTACTCTCCCGACTTCTCGGGCGAAACCTATGACGTGATCGCAGAAAGCGGATTTAAGAGTGCGGCACAGTCTCCTCTTTCGACTTTTGCAGCCGATGTCGACACCGCAAGCTACTCAAATATGAGAAGATTCGTAAACAGCGGATATGGGCTCTATGATTTTGAAGGTGTTTCTTTAAGAGCCGAAGAAATGATCAACTATTTCAAATACGATTACTCCACTCCCAAAAGAGGCGAGAAATTTGCGGTTGATTCCGTAGTTTCGGACTGTCCCTGGAACAAAAACAACAAGCTCATGGTACTCGGTATAAGCACCAAAACTTTGACTGAGAACAAAAAGCCCGATTCAAACATCGTATTCCTGATCGACGTATCCGGTTCTATGAACAGCTCTAACAAGCTTCCGCTCCTTAAGGATTCCATGAAGCTCCTTGTTGAGAATTTAAGCCGCGATGACAGAGTTTCGATAGTTACATACGCAAACGGCACAAACATCGTATTAAGCGGCGTTCGCGGAGACAAGTCCGATAAGATAAACAAAGCATTTGACGACCTTATCGCAAGCGGCGGCACAAACGGTGAAGGCGGCATTGAAATGGCATACAGGCTCGCTGAAGAAAACTTTATCGAAAACGGCAACAACAGGATCATCCTGGCAACAGACGGTGACTTTAACATCGGAAAATGCCGTGGTGAAGAGCTCAAAGACCTTATAAGCGAAAAGAAAGAAAGCGGCGTATTCTTATCCGTACTCGGCTTCGGAATGGGCAACTACAATGATGTGACCGCCGAAACACTCGCAGATTCCGGTAACGGTAACTATTCGTATATCGACACACTCGCGGAAGCCAAGAAAGTACTCGTAGACGAGTTTACTTCAACACTTTATACCGTAGCCAAGGATACCAAGTTCCAGGTTGAATTCAATCCCGCAATGGTTGCAAAGTACAGACTTATCGGTTACGAAAACAGAGCACTTGCCAACGAAGATTTTAAAGATGATACCAAAGACGGCGGAGAAGTCGGAGCAGGACATCAGGTAACGGTCGTATACGAGATCGAACTTGCAGATAAAGAGAACACTTCCGACCTTAAGTATCAGGATACCGATCTTTCCCAAAAAGGCGAAGCAAGGGATGAATGGTGCACACTTTCGATAGCATACAAAGACCCCGATGCCGATGAATCAGACTACCTTGAATTCCCTATAGGTATAGACAACTACACCACAAAGCCCTCTGAAAGCTTTATGTTGGCAACATCCGTAGCAGAATATGCAATGGCGCTTAACAACAGCGAATATCTTGTAGACATGACAAGAGAAGAAGCTCTCGAACAGGCTATCAAGAATGTTAAGAAGCTTGATTCCGATGACGATATCGTGCTTGAGTTCTTGGATCTCATGGAATGCGTACAGTCAAACGACGGCGGATATTACTGGTACGATTGACGGCGGATAACAAAAGGCGCGCAGCCCCAACGGGCTGTGCGCCTCCGGCTTATCTTTTTCCCGACTGGCGTCTGCTTTCATCCCGTGTGGGAAGTCCGCCCATCTTAGCAAGTGTATCGTTAAAGTATTTACCGATAAAATCTCTGCTTTCGGGCTTTACAAGATAGTAGATGATGGAATCAAGATAAAAGCCTTTACCTTCGCCGCGTCCTACAATCTTAAAGTTTTTAAAACCTTTCTTTACATACTCATCGATGTCCGAATTTGACATAAAAGAAGGTCTCTTCATGCAGCCCGCAAATGTTCTTTTGTCCGGAGCCGGATCGGAACAGGGGAATCTTATATCGGTATCAAACTCAAGCTGATGCTTGGATATCTCTCTGTAATGAGCGGCTCTTAACGGACAATGAGGCTGGCAGGTCTCATTGACGAGTATCTCGATCCGGCCGGCATGGGGAAGAATCCGTTCTATCGCCTTTTCGTCGTGATTAAGATCGTAATCAAGCACCACAAGATAATAATCCTTCTCAAGTTCTTCCAAAAGCCTGTCAACACTCACTATTCTCTTGGTCGTAGATGAAATGACCTTGTAGTTGGGATAGGTCTTACGGATATATTCCTCAAGCACGGGACTGTTCACCAGCACCTGGTTAAGGCCGTTGTCTCCCACTCTCATGATCATGTTACAGTATGAATCATATGTGTGTTCTTCCTGCAAAAGAACATTCGTCCATGTGAATCTTGCGGGTATCTTAAGAGCATTGTACGATCTTATGATCTTATCCACGTCGTTTTTGCTGACAAAACTGTCCATGATATTTCGGCCGCCGTTCCATACCGCCCACGGAAATGTACCGTAAACCGAACCTATCTTTATATTATCCCGGAATTTATCGGGATATTTTCTCATGGTGTCAAACAAAACATGATTTATCATCCCGAAATGGCATAAACCGGGCAAATGCCAGTATGTTGTTTCCTGTTCCATAAAACCTCCGCTATAGCCTTTTGTTCAATTCTTCTCGCTCCCGGGCCGTCTCGCATGGTTTGACATCATCACCGTGCTGCATAAGGAATAGTATCTCGTCCAGGGAAGTGGGCTTATTAAAATAAAAGCCCTGTCCAAGCTCACAGCCGATCTCACGAGCAAACTTAAGATGTTCCTCGGTTTCCACGCCCTCTATAAGAGTGTGGAGTTTAAGCTCCCGGACCATTATCATAAGATCCTTTAAGATGATACGGTTTATGCCGCCTTTATCGTCTAGATGCCGTAAAAGATCCATGTCAAATTTAACAAGGTCAAAGTCATAATGACTGAACATACTTATCGACGAATATCCGCTTCCGAAATCATCAAGCCAGATACGGTAACCGTTTTCACGCAACAGCCTTAACTGTTCCTCGAACTTTTCCTCGCCGACCGCCATGTCCTGCTCTGTGATCTCAACGATAAAATAACTTTTATCAAAATAATCGCTTAATGCATATTTGTCAAAAAGTCTGTTCATCTCGCCCACTATATCGGCATGATCGAAATCCTGCCTTGAAAAATTGACGGATATCGGAGTGAGCGGCAGTCCGTTTTCATACCGGATGGTGACTTCCTTGCACACCTCTTCGAAAATATAAAGGTCGAGCTTATACAACAGATGATATTTTGAAAGCGCCGGTATAAACTCTCCCGGAGAAATGATCCCCCGGTTTGGATCGAGCCATCTTGCCAAGCCTTCAAGAGCCGCAATCTTCTCACTTTCAAGCCTTATAAGGGGATGATAGAAAACCCTGATCCAGTTCTGTTCCATTGCAAGATCGAAATTTTCTACGATATAACGGCTCCTCCAGTATGCTTCATCCGCTTCCTTGGAAAAGAACGCGACTTCTCTGTTCAGATCGTTTTCGATCTGCTTAAGCGCATGTTTTGCATGATCCAGTGCCTCTATATATTCCGAACCCGCTTCGATAGGACAGACACCCGAATCAAAACCGGTCGTATTTCCGTAAGCGTTTCTGCAGACATAGGAATTGACTTCACGCAGATCCTTTTCGATCGAAGCGTTGTCATCTGCTCCCGTGATCATAATGAAATGATCGTCTGAGCCCCTTATAAGAAGCGCTTTGGGGAACTTTTCCTTAAGCGAATCCGCTATGAGCTTAAGGAACTGATCTCCCGCCTTGATGCCGTACTGGTTGTTATAGGACTGCATGGCATTTATGTCCGTATAGACAACATAGGGTTTTCTTCCTTCGCGAAGCAATGTAGCTATCTTTTCGCCTCCGAATTCACGAAGGTAATTAAGATTCGGAAGTGCCGTAAGCGGATCGGTATAAAATCTGTCCTTTTGATATTTTCTGTAAATATCGACATTTCTGCGTGCCGCTTCCTGCGTCTTTAAAACGTTGGAATATGTGATCACCATAAGTTCGATTCCGTCGGGCATGGTCTGCCATGCTCCGATACCGTGTACGAGCATATCCGCACCGGTCGTCTGTTCCGATCCCGCACCCGGATTTCCCTCTGTGGGATCGATATAGCACCGAAACACCACATCATAAGGACCTCGTTTATTCAAAAAGTCATCGCTGACCCTTGAAACAATCCCGACATCATCGGGATTCATCCTTTCAAACAATGCGATCTGAAGCCAGTCGAGCACTATGTCACGGCTTAAACCCACGGCTTTGCAAAAACCGGCGGATGCCAGAATCGGTACGCCTTTTCCGTCAATGTTCTGATAATATACAAACGAAAGCGGACTGTCTTCATAGGCTTTTCTGAGTTCTTCAGGAAATGTGTACATCGGCCTCTCCTTTACAACGTATGAAAAAGAAAAAGATCGAATAAATGATCCGTTAACGGTTCTGTGCAAATATATATATAAATTACCAATCTAATTATCATACCAAATGTTATAAAAAGCAAGCAATAATGCACATTTTACGGTAAAGATATGAAAAAGGCTCCCCTTTTTACCGGAAAGCCTTTGCTGCCTACAGACTATTTATGACCCATGCGAACGCTTTGGCGGTTCTTAAGTCGGCATCCTTAAAATGATTGCCCTCATTCCATTCAAATCTGCAGTTTACGCTTTGGGCCGCGAGGATGTCCCTCGCTTTAACGATACGCTCTCCCACCGTTGCCATGACGGGATTGCGCGCTTTTGCCTCGCGGTCTCCGAGACTTAAATAAACACACTCTGCCATGATCTTTCGTTCCCCCATAAAGTCCGAAAAGCCCGGAAACCATACCGACGGCGAAGCGGCCGCAACGCCTTTAAACATATCGGTTTCATATGCGCTCCACAGTGCAAACAGCCCCGCAAGCGAATAACCGCCGATGATATATGTTTTTTCCGCATTGCCTGTGTCTTTTACCGTCCCCGTAAGCGTGCTTTCGCCTCTTAAGTCTTTGATCACCTCTGAAAGCGTCCCCGCCGCGCCGCCTCCGAATCTTTCGTTTCCGAATACGGACGGAGCTTCCCATGGAGAAAGGTCGTTATTCCAGTTATTTACTTTATACGTACGCAAAAGAAAATCCCTGTCCGTCATTTCACGTATCAGCGAAAATTCTCTTTTGATCGTCTCATTTTCATGTTCGGCGGTCATCTGTATCAGTACGATATCGGATGCCTCGTTTCCGTATTCACGTATTTCCATTGTATCTCCTATAGAAAGAGCCCCGGCGAGAAATCCGGGGCCCTACGACTCGATAATCGGGTCATTCTGGGGGAACAACCCGATTTATGAATCAATTATAGCATTTTGCTATAGTCAGATGCAAGTTAAACCGCCGACTGCCTTCGCTATCACAACATCAGGATTCAGATAAGGTATCAGCATTGCCTGAAACGCATGATAAAGGTCGGATTTCCCGGGCCATACCGTACCCTTGGGCATATTGTTTTCATCAAGCTGCTGAAACCACGATCCCTTTTCATGATCCATTACGGATTTATCAAGATATTCCATAAATGTGGCATAATCGTCCGCATATCTTTTGTTGTTCGTATATCTGTACAGCACCGCGGATGCGTCTATAGCCTCCGCAAGCGTCCAGTGCATCCTGTCTCTCACGACAGGTCTTCCGTTCCAGTCGGTCGTGTACACTATACCCTTTGCTCCGTCGGCATTCCATCCGTCACGAACCGCGCGGTCGTACAGTTTCTCGGCCTCGTTAAGATAAGGTTCCTTTCCGAGACTCCACTGCGCTATCAGTCGTGCCCATTCTATCCCGTGTCCGGGAGTTGCCCCGTAAGGTTTAAACGGATCGTCGGGCTTATCTATATTTTTGTCATATTCGGGTACCCAGTCGGATGTAAAATGCTCCGGGATCCTGTATTCGTTTTCTTGGGCCCAGCCTATTACCCTGTCGATGATGCGTCCCGCTCTTACGCGGTATTTCTCATATCCCAAACAGTCGGCAACAGCCAGAAACGCTTCCACGGTATGCATATTGGCATTTATTCCGCGGTAATCGTCGAGTACCGTAAATTCGGTATTCCATGTATCGCAGGACAAACCTTCCTCTTCGTTCCAAAAGAACCTGTCATATGTCTTAAGCGCGTCGTCAAGAAGTTCCCCCGCACCTTCTACCCCTGCGGTAAGTGCGCTCGCAGCCGCAAGTATCACAAAAGCATGAGCGTAACACTGTTTTGTGGGAAGCGGTTCACCGTCCCGGGTTATCCCCGCATACCATCCGCCGTTTACGGTGTCTTTCAGTTCGCCCTTAAGCCCCGCTATCGCACGGGTCGCAAGATCTTTACTCTTTTCGTCGCCCATCATGGACCCTATGCTGTACACATGTGCCATACGGCTTGTGATCCAGGTCTCCCGGCTTCTTTCTTTCCATGGAGTACCGTCGTCTCCAAGATAATAGCTCGATCCTCCCGGGGAAGGGAAGTTTTTCCCGAAATCAAGAAGCGCGAAAGCGTTCTTTTTAAGGAACTCCCTGTTTTCCTCGGTATCGATCATGTATATGCTGTCCATGAACTGTCTCCTTAGAATAAGAGTATCTGTTTCAATTTTTTTCTTTTTCAATATCCGCTTTAAAAGGAAGTGCCGGAATACCTCCCGGTCTTTGTACACAAAGTCCGCCCGATACGGCGCCGTATTTTCCGGCCGTAACAAGCTTGTCCATGGTTATGTCGCTTTTATGTGATATTCCCTGCCTTAACAGGCTTGATAAAAAGCCGCCCCAAAAGGCATCTCCCGCACCTGTGGTGTCAACGGCTTTCACCTTCATTGACGGAATGTCGCAGGTAGTATTATCGTAAAATATCCTTGCTCCGTCTTTTCCGAGTGTGAGCACCAATACAGTGATATCATATTCTTTCATAAAATTCGGGATGTTTTCGGCTCCTCCCACAAACGGAAGTTCCTCATCCGATATCTTTAAAAGGTCCGTTAACAGGAATATTTTTTTACACTCCCGCAGGCAATCATCAAATGACCATATCTTATCTCTGTAATTGATATCAAAGCTTACAAGTTTCCCGAGATCTTTTGCCTTTTTTAATGCAGATAAAACCGCATCTTTTTCGGGCGCTCCCGACTGGCTCACGCTTCCCGCATGAACGATGTCCCATTCGGAAAAATCGACCGCACAGACATCCTCTTCGCATAACAGCATATCCGCACCGGGTTTTCTTGCAAAGGTAAAAGAACGCTCTCCCGCTTCATTTAAGGTCACAAACGCAAGTGTCGTAGTTGCCTGTTCGGTAAGCTCCCCAACAAGTACCCTGACATTATCGTCTTTGAGCGTTTTTAACAAAAGCTTTCCGAAATCGTCATTTCCGAGTTTTCCCAGGAATCCGGCTTCTATCCCGTTTCTGGCTACACTTACCGCCACATTTGCGGGGGCTCCCCCGGGATTTGCGGTATAGGTATTGTTCATGCCGTTAACCGGGGTAAAATCTATAAGCATTTCTCCGATACACAATACTTTCACTTAAACGTACTCCCTTTAAGATCACATAACCATCCACACTATCCGATCGTATCATAATACGCGAACAGATCGTTCAGTAACGGTTTGATAAGCTTCTTGTCTTCATCGTCGTTTATATTGATCGATATAGTGTAACCGTCGTCGAATTCAATGTATATATGGATATCTTCTTCGCCGCCTTTTGCCATTGACCTGTTGGTCCGGTTAAATCCATAGAGCGGGGAAGTCCTGTCCCACGGGCGTATGTCAAAATCATTTATGATCTTTGTGACATTATCGAAAAAGTCTTCGGGATAACGAACGTGTTCTTTTTCAATACTCTTTTCCGCTGCCACGTCATATACATATTTCGCCAAAAAAACACCTTTACCGTCCGGTGCTTCTTCGTCCTTGTCAATTATTTCAAAATATCGATAATTGATCAGGTTTACGGTATCTTTGTAAGTCACATCGATACGAGTTACCTTGCGTTCCGGAGTATTGATGTCTTTTATACCGTTTTTGGAAAACCAGTCGGAAAAAAGAATATAGATCGCCATCTCCCAATCCGCCTCGGGAGAATTGTTGACACTAAAACGCAGTTTCTCGCCCGATGCGTAATCGGCAATAAATGTGATCTCCCCATATGGAGGCGGAAGTGCCTGTGTGACCTTGTCCGTACCGTTCATATAAACAAGCCCGTACTCATCTATCAGATCCTGAAGCCCCTTAAGCAGTTCATCGTCTGCCGGGTATTCGATTCCCGACTCCTCTTCATATGCGGTCAGATCTCCGGCAGGATTTTTTTTGATGCAAAAGTTAAATTCCTTACCGTCAGTGCTTAAGTATTCTTCACCCCAGTCGCCACCCAGGATGATCGTACACGAAAATCCCGTTATATCCTTGGATTCGATCTTTTTGGGGGCTTTTTTATCCGAATTGTCTATCGTTCCGCCTTTCTCACGTCTTATCTTCACTTCTTCCGTACCTCCCCCGCAACCCGTAAAACATGTTATTAGCATAACACAAGTCAAAACTCTTGCAATTGTCGCAACCGTCCCCTTTTTCATGATTTCCCATTCTCCTGTTTGTCATGTGCCATCGGCACTTTCAACCATGGTTACTTTATCCGCGGGAAGATATCTGATAAGTGTCTCTTCAAGTTCCGCAACCTTAATCGGCTTTGAAAGATAATCGTCAAATCCTTCCGCCAAATAACGTTCTCTTGATCCGATTATGGCATCTGCGGTCATACATATGACAGGTGTTTTAACGTTAAGAGCGTTCTCCGTGGCACGTATCTGCCTTAATGTTTCGGTTCCGTCCATATTGGGCATACGCTGATCCATCAGTATAACGTCGTATTTGTTGGTATCAATAAGTTCCAGAGCACGTTTACCGCTTTCCGCCGTGTCTATCTTTAATCCGGTATCCTTTAAGAGTGCTGTGGCAACCTTTAAGTTAAGATGAGTGTCATCTACAACAAGTATGACCGCATCAGGTGCCGCAAACGACGCCTTATGACGCTTTTTGCCCGCATCACCCGCTTTGTCTCTTTCTCCGAGATTTCCCACAGGTTCGCAGGAAATGATCTTTTGCGGTATCACTATCGTAAAGGTTGAACCTTCCCCATATTTGCTGTCTACTTCGATCTTACCTCCCATCATGGAAACGAGCTGATGCGATATGGCCAGTCCCAGTCCCGTTCCTTCGATCGTGCTGTTACGCTTAAGTTCAAACCGTTCAAACGAGCCAAACAGCTTATCCATGTCTTCGGGACGGATGCCTATGCCGGTATCTTTGACAACGATCGTAAGCGGCAATGTCCCGCCTTCCGTCAGATCCGCTTTTCCTCCCGAATTAACCGTAAACCATACGGTTCCTTTTTCCGTATATTTAACGGCATTTGTAAGTATATTGATGATAACCTGCCTTATACGCACCATATCACCGAAAAGTTCGTCGGGAAGCTTTTCGTCAACATCAGCGACAAATGCAAGATTTTTCTCGCCCGCGCGGAATGAGATCATGCCGGTTATTTCTCTGAGAAGCACAGCCAGCGAGTATCTTCCGTCGGTGAGTTCCATCTTGCCTGCTTCAATCTTGGAAATATCGAGTATGTCGTTGATGATGGATAACAGGTTATTTCCCGCGCCTTCGATACTGCCCGAATATGTGCCTATATTTTCAAAGGCCGTCTTAACCGCAGGGCTTATCGCCTCACTGTCTTCCTCGAGTTTGGCACATTCCCTTGTTATCATCTCGTTGAATCCCAAAACCGCATTGATGGGTGTACGTATTTCATGGGACATATTTGCAAGAAACTGTGATTTCGACTTGTTGGCTTCATCCGCGATCTTCTTCTGTTCGCGGAGTTCGTCCATATAGCGGTAATGATCGCTGTCATCGGAAAGCGAATAGAGCGTTCCTATACGGATCCCTTCCTCCGTAAGCGGATTGACTCTTGGTGTATATATCCTTCCGTCAAGTCTTACGGGTTCGCCGCTATCGATAGCTTCATTAAGAGTTGCCAGTACGCGCTGCGTATCGGGTTCTTTTTCCTGATCGGCAAGTTCGGGGAACAGTTTAAGCGCCGGCTTATTGATGTAATTTATCCTGTCATCTACGTCAACGGCTATTATGCCCTCCGAAAGCTCGTCCACAACGTAATTTTTGGCTGCAGCGGCAGTATCAAGCATCTTGTATTTGATGATGGCTATCAGCATAAATGCGGTACAGATCGCATAGCCAAAGATCATCGTATCAAATTTTCTGGCAAGCGGTATCAGCTTAAAGTAATAAATGAGATACGACGCTGCCATCGCGATTATGGAAAACACGACCATGAGCTCCC